>Ga0126375_10000419_pt1 | contig 11391 bp, 7 predicted proteins | sample PanSoiMetPlot_14_FD_109577 | JGI IMG/M metagenome (GOLD analysis project Ga0126375, IMG submission 109577) | Tropical forest soil microbial communities from Panama - MetaG Plot_14 | ecosystem: Environmental > Terrestrial > Soil > Tropical forest | place: Panama | collected 2016-02-17 | reverse complement strand
GCCCGCAATGAATTTCGCAGCTGGGTCTGCCGCGATCCGGCGCACGGCGTCGGCGACGTCGCTGGCGCGCGCATATTCGAAATTGTTCATCGTCCGTCCTCCCCGGCTTTCTCCGTCGCGTTGCCGGACATGACCTCCTCGATCGCCGCCACGATGTTCGGATAGGCGCCGCAACGGCAGATATTGCCGCTCATCAGCTCGCGAATTTCATCCGGCGTGCGCGCCTTGCCCTCGGCGATCAGGCCGACGGCGGAGCAGATCTGCCCGGGCGTGCAATAGCCGCACTGGAAGGCGTCATGCTCGATGAAGGCCTGCTGCATCGGATGAAGCGCGTTGCCCTGGGCCAGGCCTTCGATCGTCGTGACCTGCGCGCCGTCCTTCATCACCGCCAGCGTCAGGCACGAATAGACCCGCCGCCCGTCGAGCAGCACGGTGCAGGCGCCGCATTGCCCGTGGTCGCAGCCCTTCTTGGTGCCGGTGAGATCGAGATTGAGACGAAGTGCGTCGAGCAGCGTGGTCCAGGGCGCGATGGTGAGTTTGCGCTCCACGCCGTTGACATGCAGCGTGACCGTCATCTTGGCAGGCGTCGGAAACTTCTCCGGCCCTGTGCGAGTAGCGGGGGATGGTTGAGCCATTGGTTTTTCTCCGGGCAAAACGGCATTCGCCACGTCCGAGCGCGGGCCTTCGTGCGGGAAATGCCTGCAATCGTGAGTGGAAGAGAGGGATCTTGGTCCGGCTTCAGTTCAACGGAGCGGTCTTTGAACTGGTTCCAAATATCAGCGGGAGGAAAAGAGCCGACAAGACGAAAGAATGGGCAAGGAATATTGCGCCTTTTTTGAATCCAAACTGCGACCTTTGACCACGCGATTTACGGGTGACTGCGCGTGAACCTTTTCTGCCGGCACGCGTACGGGAACCGGCCAAGGGCCCTCTGCCACCCGATCGAGGCACCAATCCTTAACCACGCGATCACCCGCGCGCTCACGCCGCCGTGAACCTGCGCGGCCGGCCTCGCGACTTATGGGCACAACGAAGAACGGGGCACGCATGCCCAGAGGCCTGCGAAAGCCCCGCTCTCCGCTGGACTTCACAGGGGTGGAGCACCAGAAGGAGGAACTACTATGTTGCCCCGCAATCCCTTGCGGACCACCGGCACGGCACTCGCCAGAGCCGTTCTGTTACTCACCACCGCCCTCACCCTGCTCCCGACCGGCCCCGCACTCGCGCAGGACGCGATGCAGCCGGGCGAAGCGTTCGTGACGCGGTTCTCGGGAATCCGGCCGACCGTCAACGGGCCGGCGATCGACACCAATGGCACCGTCGGCAGCATCATCGACGTGCGCTCGCCGCGCACGCCGCCGCTCGGTCAACATTGGGTCGATGAGCCGCAGCGCAAGCCGGTCACCGCCGGCCAGGTCGGCCAGGTGTTCGGTGTCACGCTCGACGACGCCAATCCGCCCAACATCTACCTGAGCGCGACCTCGGCCTTCGGCCTGCACCGGTCCGGCAAGGACTGGATGGCGGGCATGTGGGGCCAGGGCGGCAGCCCCGGCACCATCTACCGGCTCGACGCCTCGACCGGCTATGCGCCGCGCGTGTTCTCCCAGATCACGCTCAACGGCCGGCCCAACACCGGCGCCGCGCTCGGCAACATCGCCTACGATCGCGCCAACAAGCAGTTGTTCGTCTCGGACATGGAAACCGGGATGATCCACCGCATCCGCGCGGCCGACGGCGCCGACCTCGGCGTCTACGATCACGGTACGCAAGGCCGAGCCGGCTTCGTCAACGCGGAAAACGGCGAGCGCACGAGCCTGCCGCCGATCGCGTTCAACAGCAACTCGCGCGCCCGCATCGACGATTGCGGTGCTAAGTTCGACAACAGCCCGCAATGCTGGAACTTCGCCGCCAGCGGCCGCCGGGTGTGGGGTCTCGGCGTGCGCCGTGACGCCATGACGAACGAGTCGCGGTTGTTCTATTCGGTCTGGTCGAGCCCTGCCTTCGGGCAGACCGGCTGGAACCAGACCTCGGACGACGACAAGCGCAACGCGGTGTGGTCGGTGCGGCTCGATCCGAACGGCGGCTTCGACACGTCCGACGTTCGGCGCGAGTTCATGCTGCCAGACTTCTTCGACCGTCACGCCGACGTCGCACGCGCCGGCTTCAGCCAGCCGGTGAGCGACATCTCGTTCTCGGAATGCGGTCAGCGCCCGGTGATGCTGGTCGCCGAGCGCGGCGGCATCCGCAACCTCGGCCTCGGCGCCGAGAATGCGTTCGCCACGCCGCACGAGTCGCGCGCGTTGCGCTACGAGGTCGACGCCAAGGGCACCTGGCGGCCGGTCGGCCGTTACGACGTCGGCTTCTACGATCGCACCAAGGAAGGTGCGCCGTATATGCGGGCGAACTGCGCTGGCGGCATCGCCTTCGGTCTTGGCTACGATGCCAATACCTGGGTTGCCGACCAGAGCAAGCCGGACCAGTTCGTGTGGACGTCGGGCGACAAGCTCTGCTCCCGCGAAGATCCGTGCAACCTGCCGAGCGGCGAGCAAGCCCAGGCCGGCTCCGAGGACCCGCAGCAGGCCGCAGCGCGGACCGGCGGCGACGGCTCCGAGGTCAGCGGCATCCAGGGCCTGTCGGAGAGCGCCTTCGAGGAGCTCGCGCCTGAAACCGCCTTCGCGCGCACGCCGCCCCAGGGCGGCAGCTCGGCCGGCGGCCCCAACCAGGCCTACATGATCGACACTGACGTCAACGTTGACGGCAACGGTCGCATCATCGAGGCGGAGCTGGCCCGCAACGACGCCACCAGGATCGGCGACGTGGCGATCTACCAGATCTGCGAGCCGCCAAAGAGCTACGCGTTCATCCCGTGGTCGCCGCCGCCGGTCGGTGCCGTCCATGCCGATGACGTCAGCCACGCCCGGCTATTCTCGCACGGTCGCCTCGGCAGCCACTATCGGTGGGGCTCACACGATCCCTACTGGAGCCACAACCGCTGGGGCTCGCACCACCAGTTCTGGAGCCACTGGCGGTTCAGCTCACACACCCGGGAGCGCAGCCACTATCGGCACTCCTCGCACCACCGCGAGCAAAGCCACTACCGTGACGGTTCGCACCACCGCGAGCGCAGCCACTGGAAGGACGGCTCGCACAGCAAGGAGCGCAGCCACTACAAGGACGGCTCGCACGACCGGGTCCGCAGCCACTACAAGGACAGCTCCAAGGAGCACAGCACGGAGCGCAGCCACTACAGGAACAGCTCCAAGGACCACAGCACGGAGCGCAGCCACTACAGGAACAGCTCCAAGGACCACAGCACGGAGCGCAGCCACGCGAGAAACAACTCCAGCACGCACCGTCCGGTCGGCTCACACAGCCTCCCGGCGAGCCACACTCCGTACAAGTCGCACAGCATCAGGTCGAGCCACGGCCACCAGCCTACCGGCTCGCACAGCGGCTCTTCGAGCCACAACAAGGGCGGCTCGCACAGCAGCGCCTCCAGCCACAACCGCTCGGGCTCGAACATCCCGAAGAGGAGCGGCATGAAGCCGGGCTTGCTCAACCCGGGCAAGACCTCGCACGGCAGCATCGGACGCATCCCGCAGGTGCGCTCGTTCAGCCAGCCGCGCATCCAGTCCTTCCACGGCACGAGTGGCCATGGAATGGGCCGGCGGTGACAAGAACGCGGGCGGAGCCACGGCTCCGCCCGCCCCCACCTCACCCAGAGAAGACCACCTGACCCACAGAAGAAGAAGAGAGAGGAGACCTCCCATGCAACGCCAAAGGAAATTCAGCTGGACCGCCGCCCTCGCCGGGCTCGTCGCCGCGGCAACGTTCGCAACCACAGCCAAGGCCGAGACGAACCCGCGGCTTTATCTCAACCAGACCTATGCCGAAGACGCCACGCGGCAGACGACGCTCGACGTGAAGGACCCGATGGCGGTGTTCAAGTTCGTGCTGGGCAACCTGCCGGACCGGGTCAAGGTCTTCCCGACCGAGAACTACTTCTACTTCTATTTCATCCATAACCACATCCGGTACGCCGGCAACATCCGCCTCGACGTCATCGACCGCGACGAGGGCAAGGTGCATTTCGCCTATTATGAAGACCTTTCGGAATGGACCTACTACGACGAGTCGATCACCCACCGTATCCTCGACAGCAGCTACAGCGTGAGCGTGGAGAAGCTCGAGCCCCTGCTCTACAAGATCTCGCACGGCGGGAAGTCCGTGGAGTTCGCGCTCAACGATCTCTCCAACGTGAAGCCCCCGCCGGGCGCGTTCGGGCCGGACGAGGTCTATCTCGGGCCGATCTTCGACGAGTCCGCGATCCGCTTCTTCCTGGTCTTCAACAAGAAGCTCAAGCTGTTTCACTACGTGCTCGACGAGACCATCGAGGTCGCTGACCAGTTCGTGGCCGCGGTCCCCACCGACCGCATCCTGATCGGCAAGCGCACCGGCTTCGCCTACTATCGCGACCACAAGCTCGACCGCAAAATCCTGATCGGCGTGTTCGAGGGAAATTCGCGCGTCAACAACTACTTCGACGGACCGTTCGACCAGCTGCCCGACAACTTCATCGAAGGCGAGTCGCTGCGCGAGGCCATCATCGCGGTCGAGCCACGGCTCAAGGGCAAGATCGACCGTTTCGGCATCACGCCCGGCAGCTCGAGCCGCTACATGATCGGTCCCTACCGGCACTACCGCGTCGAGGAGGATTTGATGATCTTCCACCGCTGCGCGACCGACAAGAAAGTGGCGGCGGCGAACTACTACGCCTGCTTCGTCTACGACGAGGATGCCGACATCGTCCAGGCCAAGATGCGCCGCGGCCCCAACAATCCGGGCCCCAAGCGGTAGATGACGAAGCGGTTAGACGAAAGAGCCGTAGGATGGGCGGAGCCACCCTGGCGAAGCCCATCCTACGTGCACACACCCTGGTGGCGATATTACTTGATGAATTGATTCGTGTAGAGCTCCTCGACCGGCGATTTCCGCTGGATGATGCCTTTCGCGAGATAGAAATCCTGCAGGTTGGTCAGACGTTCCACGTTGACCTCGCCCAATTGCGGCTGGCCCGGATAGACCAGCGTCGCATAATAGTTGAACGTGGCCTTGATCGCGCCTTCCTTGCCTTTCCATTCCGGCACAAGGCCGACGAAATCCTCCGCCGCCTTGTTCGGATCGTCCATGATGTCCTTCATGCCGCGCAGCGCCGCCTTGACGAACTTGCCCACGAGCTCCGGCTTGTCCTTGATCGCCTGATCGGACACGCCGATCGCCTGCGCCATGTGGGGGAAATACTGGTCGCTCGGAATCACCTTCACTTTCGTTCCCGCGGTCTGGATCGGCGGAATCCAGTCCGGGACGCCGGCCATCGCGGCGGCCTTTCCGGTAGCGACGAGCTCCCACACGCCGCTCGGACCGGCCGATTGAATGTTGACGTCGGCTTGCGTCAGCCCGGCGCTCGCGAGCAGCCCGAGCAGCGCATAGTAGGTCGTGTCCTGGAACGACATGACCGAGATGGTCTTGCCCTTCAGATCGCCCGGCGTCTGGATGTTGGAATCCTCCCGGGCAACGAGCTGCATGAAGCCCTTGCCGCCGAACACCGCGACGATCTTGATCGGCACGCCGTTCTGCCGGACCATGATCGGCCCATCGGACACGATGCCTCCGAGCGGCGCATTGCCCGCGCCGACCTGCTTCGCCACGTCGACCCCGCCGCGACCGACGGCATAATTCACATCGAGCCCCGCCTGAGCGAAGTAGCCCTTGCCCTTCGCAAGCTGAATCGGACCGAATGCCGGCAGGCTGGGCGGCGCAGGGAACAGGTAGGTGACGGATTCCGCGGCAATCGCATCCGGTGCGGCAACGATGCCAAGTGCGAGGAGCGTACCTGCAACCAAGCTGCTCGTGACATTGCGCAGCGCCTCGATCATCCGTGTGCGCATCGTCTTATCCTTTCGTTCGCTGGAAGCGGCTGACACACCGCCGGTCAAAAGGGCACGACCAACCCCTCGTGAGCGCCGGCGCAATTCACGAGATCGACCCGCTTCCATGCAATCTGGATGCCGGTCTCGCCGCGGCGCAGGCGGTGGAAGCAGGTCCCGGCGAAAATCCGCTGGCTGTCCCTGCGGAATTCGACGATCTGGCTCTTGGAGCGCACGGTGCAGGCAGCTTCGTCCGGGGCCGCATCCTCGATCGTCACATTTCCGATCATCCGGCTGGTGCGGGATGGCGGCTCCTGCGAATAGATGCGCGGGCTGGCAAGCCGGCGAACCCGCGTTTCGAGCAGCCTGCGATCGTCGTAGATCAGCGAGACGGTGTCGTGCGGGCTCGATTGATTGGGCTGGGATGGCACCCAGTACCAGGCATCTGCGGTGAACAAAGCCAGCCATTCGTCGAAGCGGCCTTCATCGAGCAGGCGCGCCTCATGGATCAGGAACTGCTCGCACTCGGCAACGCCGAGCGGCTGCAGGCGAGCTTCCGGCCGGACGGAGGCGGACGAGAGGTCGGACACCATCACAGGCTCATCAGCTCAGCGGACGTCGGGCGCGGACCGGCATGAGCCGGCTCCGCACTATCCTTGGTCATGAGAGCCAGCCAAGCATCGAACATGTTTCGAATATAGACCTCGCTGGTCGAATTCCTGCCGCGACGACCGCCGTGCGCGTCCGGCTGATCGCCGTCATAGCCGCGCCCGATCTCGAGCCATTCCGAGCCGGCGCTCGCCAGACCGAGCCCGATGCGGGTGTAGATCTCCAGATCGTCGGTCAGCACGAGCGATCCGGTGCCGTTGACGATATTGGCGAAGCTGATGGCGTTCTGGAACATCCGCGCCGGAGCGCCGCGCAGCCTGAATACGTAGGTATGCACGACAGTCTCGTTCACCGAGATCGGATGCACGACGCGCAGCTGCTGAAACTGGCTCATGAACGAGAGGTTGGGATACACGTTGCTGTTCCAGCGCCGGGTATCGAGCGTTCGCTTGGTTTCTTCCTTGCCCTTCTTTACTTCCATCGCGGCGACGTAGTCGCGAAACACCGGGTCGTTGAGGGCCGCCACCAGCTTCGCGTCGTCGTGGTAGTCGCCCAGGAAGCTGTGGCCGTTGGGATAGGTCCAGATGCCGACATTGGCTTCCCAGAAGCTGTACGGAGCGCCGTTCTGGCGCATCTGCCTGATGGCGATCTCGCCCGAGCCGTCGGAATAAACCTCATCGGACTGCTGCCGCGCCGCGTCGATCGAGGACTGATGCACGAACAGCGGATGGGCGGCATCGCACAGGTTCTCGAGATAGAGCTTCCAGTTGGCTTTGTACGAGTGCTTGAAGGTGCCGCCGGCGACTTCCAGCTCGCCGTCGGGAGCGCGGTCCACCATGTCGTCGAACGACGTCGTCATGTAGCCCAGGAAATCCTCGAGGCTCGGACCGTCCTCGGCCAGGCTTCCGAACACGAAGCCGCGGTAGCTCGCGACCCGCGGCACGCGCCGCATGGCGATGTCGGGGTTCTTCGGATCGAAGTGCGACGGATAGCCGTGCAGCAGCGGCGCAGTCTTGAGCCGGCCATCGAGATGATAGGTCCAGCCGTGGTAGCAGCACCGAAACTCCGAGGTGTGGCCGCCGTCGGACGCCACCACCATCGAGCCGCGATGGGCGCATTGATTGTGCAGCAGCTGGATCTTCCCGTCGGGGTCGCGCACCAGCAACAGCGGCTTGCGGCCGATCCGGGTCGCAAGAAAATCGCCGGGCGCTTTGATCTGGCTCTCGTGCCCGACATAGATCCATGCCGAGCCGAAGATCCGGTCGAGCTCCATCTGGAAGATATCTTCATCGCAATAGATGCTGCGATGCACTCGCCCGGGCTGAACCAGTGCTCGAACCCGCTCGCCGGAGATCGGAATCATCGTCCGAATTCCTTGTCCAATAGGCCCGCGCGATGATACGCGGAAAAAGGGCGTGCATCGAGATGCCCGACCTGCCGGCTTGGCCTAGCGCCAAACGCCGTTTTGGCTCCGGCCATCGTTGAGGCTAGTCTAGCGGCATGATCGTGGACCAACCGAAAACTACCGCCGCCGGGCCGACGATCGCGTTCGGCCCGCTGCTCGCCGTCTTCACCGCGGCGATCTTCCTCAGCGCCGCGCTCCTGTTCGCGGTGCAGCCGATGTTCACCAAGATGGTGCTGCCGCAGCTCGGCGGATCGCCCTCGGTGTGGTCGGTCGCCATCGTGTTCTTCCAGGCCGCCCTGTTGCTCGGCTACGCCTATGCCCACCTGCTGACCCGCTACGCGCCGGCACGACTGGCGCCCCTCATCCACGTCGCGGTGATGATCGCGGCGGCGCTCACCTTGCCCCTCGCCATTGCCGCGAGTTGGGGGCGGCCACCGACGCAGGGCGAGGCGTTCTGGCTGCTCGGGCTGTTCACGGTCTCGATCGGCCTGCCGTTCTTCGCGCTCTCCGCCAACGCACCGCTGCTGCAGGCCTGGTTCGCGCGCAGCGATCACCCCCGCGCCAAGGACCCGTACTTTCTCTACGCCGCCAGCAATATCGGCAGCATCCTGGCACTGCTCAGCTATCCGTTCGTGATCGAGCCGTTCACGCGGCTCGGTCAGCAGAGCAACGGCTGGTCGACCGGCTTCCTTGGGCTCATCTTCCTGATCGGCGCCTGCGGCGCATTGTCGTGGCGCTCGGGTGGCGCGCCGCGCGACGCCGCTGTGACGGAGGAGGCCGGCGCGCGGCCGACCTGGCGCGATGCCGCGACCTGGATGGGGCTCGCGGCGGTCCCCTCGGGCCTGCTGATCGCGGTGACCGCGCATCTGTCGACCGACATCGCGCCCTCCCCGTTCCTGTGGGTGATCCCGCTCGCGCTCTATCTCCTGACCTTCGTCATCGTGTTCGCGCAGAAGCCGATCCTCCCGCATCGTGCCATGGTGTTGATCCAGCCGGCGCTCCTGGTCGCGCTCGTCGCCACCATCGTCTACACCGTCCACGACTACCTGCCGCTGGTCATGCTGTTGCACGTGGTGGCGTTCTTCGTGATCGCGCTGGTGTGCCACGGCGAGCTCGCGCGACGCCGGCCGGCGGCCGGGCATCTCACCGCCTTCTACATGTGGATGTCTGCCGGCGGCGTGGCGGGCGGCATCGCCGCCGCGCTCATCGCGCCCTACGTGTTCCCCTGGGTGGCGGAATATCCCATCCTGATCGTGCTCGCCATTCTGTGCCGGCCGGGCCTGAAGCTCTCCGATTGGCGGCAGACGCTCGCGATCGCCGTGCTCTTTGCCGTCGCAGCCGCGGTCATCGTGGTGCCGGCGGTCGGCTTCGACGTCGGGCTGACCGACGCGCAGTTCTATTGGAGCCTCGGCGTGCTGCTGGCGCTGGCGTTTGCGGCGTCCTTCCTGCCAAACCCGCTCGCCTTCGCCGCGCTCATCGTGCTCGTATTTATGGTGTGGCGCTTCTATGAGGTCGATCTCGACCGGGTCCGCAGCTTCTTCGGCGTGCACAAGATCGTCGACCGCGGCGACGGCGTGCGCGTGCTGCAGCACGGAACCACCATTCACGGCGCCGAGCGGCTGGTCGACATCGAGGCCGGCCCCGGCACGCGGCCGCTGCCGCTGACCTATTTCCACGCCAACGCCGCCACGGTGCAGACCATCTCGGCCGCCCGCGCGCGCACCGGCGGGCCGATCAACGTGGCCATCGTGGGTCTCGGCGCCGGCACGCTCGCCTGCTACGCCGAGCCGGGCGATGACTGGACCTATTACGAGATCGATCCGACGGTCGTGGACATCGCGCGGGATCCGAGCCGATTCACCTTCCTGTCAGCATGCGCACCCGACATGCCGATCGTGCTCGGCGACGCCCGGCTGACGCTCGGCGACGCGCCGGATGGAAGCTACGACGTGATCCTGCTCGATGCCTTCGCCTCCGACATGATGCCGGTCCACCTGATGACCAGGGAAGCGATGGCGCTCTATCTGCGCAAGCTCAAGCCGGAGGGTATCGTCGCGCTGCACGTGTCCAGCCGCTACATGGAGCTCGTCTCGGTGGTCGCCGGCATCGCCGACGCGAATGGCCTGCTGACACGTCTCAACCCGCCCGAAGAGGTTGATCCGGAGGCCCATCAATACCAGTCCGCAGTGGTTGCGGCGGCCCGCAAGGACGCGGATTTCGGTACCCTGATAAGCGACGGCCAATGGATCCCGGTCAGGCCGGATCCCCGGCAATGGGTATGGACCGATGACTATTCCAACGTCATCGGTGCCATCATCCGCCACCTGCGGGCCAGATGATCCTGAAAGTAATGCCAATATCAGGGTGTACCGGGCGGCCGGCGGCCGGCGAGCCTTCCCATTGGAACAATAATGGCATAGCGTTGCCACCGTGGATGGCGTCGCAACGGCGGGGAGGCCCTTCGTGCGTCCGCTCGGTTTTCGATTTGCGGTTCGCGTGTCACATGCGCGCGGCGACGGTAGCCTGCGACCGGCAGCGCTCACCGCCCTGCTGCTGCCGCTTGTCGCCCTGCTCTTCCCGACGTCGCCGGCCCTTGCGCAGCAGGGCCCCCTGCAACCCGGCGAAGCCGTGGTGACCCGGTTCTCAGGCACCACCAGCGCGCCCGGCAGCGCCGGCGACATCACCGTCATCAATCCGGGGGGAACCTCGGCCAGCATCATCGATGTGCGGTCGCCGGGCCGGCCGCCGCAAGGCGAGCACTGGATCAACGAGCCGCAGCGCAATCCCATAACCGCGAGCCAGGTCGGTCAGGTGTTCGGCGTCGCCATCGACAACGAGAGCGGCCCCAACATCTATCTGTCGGCGACATCGGCCTTCGGCCTGCACCGCCTGCCCGACAATTCCCAGTGGATGCCGGGCATGTGGGGCACGGGCGGCGGGCCCGGCACGATCTACAAGCTCGACGCCCAGAGCGGATATCTGCCCCGCCCGTTCGCCAACGTCACGCTCAACGGCCGCTCCAACACCGGCGCCGCGCTCGGCAACATCGCCTACGACCGCTGGAACCGGCAGTTGTTCGTGTCGGATCTCGAGACCGGCATGATTCATCGCATCCGCAGCAGCGACGGCGCCGATCTCGGTTTCTACGATCACGGCGTCCAGGGCCGCGGCAACTTCATGGATGCCGAAAGCCGGCAGCAGCGCAACCTGCCGCCGATTCCCTTCGATCCCGCCTCGCAGGCGCGGATCACCGATTGTCCGTCCGGCCAGTTCCAGTATTCGCCCGAATGCTGGAACATCGCGCAGAACGGACGGCGGGTCTGGGGGCTCGGCGTCGGACGCGTCGCCGCCGGCGGCGAAATCCGCCTGTACTATTCGGTGTCGTCGAGCCCCGACCTGGGCGAGGCGTCGGGCTGGAACGGCCTGCCCGACGACGAGAAGCGCAACTCG
>Ga0126375_10000417_pt1 | contig 11401 bp, 10 predicted proteins | sample PanSoiMetPlot_14_FD_109577 | JGI IMG/M metagenome (GOLD analysis project Ga0126375, IMG submission 109577) | Tropical forest soil microbial communities from Panama - MetaG Plot_14 | ecosystem: Environmental > Terrestrial > Soil > Tropical forest | place: Panama | collected 2016-02-17 | reverse complement strand
CCAGTGGTGCCACTGAACAAAGCCATTTCACTGTCCACACTAGAAGACGGACCAGTCACGTCACCCGCACCGCCACCGGCAGGAGTTGCAAAGGTCAAAAGACCAGCGGTGGTAACGCCAGTTACGAATTGCCCCGTCGTGCCTGTGGCCGGAACAATACTCACAGAATCCGCTGAAGGTGCTGGACGGAAAATGCGAGTGGTGGACGGAGCGAAGGCACTGATATCAAAGAACATTAACTTCGTAGAATCCGTCGAATCAACGATGCCATCTACTCTCACAGGTGCCCAAGAAGCGGTGGTTCCATCGGTGGTGAGAAAATTGGTCGCGTGGCCAGCTTGTGGTGGTAGACCACCAGCAGCGGCGGTGAGGTCTACAAAAGATGTGCCGTCGTAGTAGTAGAGATTGTGGTCGGTGGAATTACCGTAGAGCCAACCCTCTACGGGACTTCCCGGCGCAGTAGATTGTGTTTTCAAAACAAGCGTGCCCGCACCCTTAATACGAAACTTCTCGGCTGGTGTCGTGCTTGCATTATCCAACAAGAAAACAAAGTCTGATACGTTAGAACTATGAGTTACGTTCGTCCACAACGACTGAATCTCGGCCATGCTGACGTCATTTGTAGTGGAATCTTCGGCGGTGAGTGAAATACTCGTGCCAAGACCAATCGCAGCTGCACCACCAGCAGTTTGATGTCCTAGGACCAAACCTTTCGCAACCTGATTCGTTGGATTGTCCGTGGCACCACCACGCAACACCGCCCAAGCACTAGTAAGGACGTTGGGAGATATTGTAAAATCAAACCCAGCAATACCGGAACCACCAGAGTTAGCATTATATGCCATACGAATAGTGGGACTACTCGAACTACTTCCCAATTCAAAGGCGGTAGGAGAAGTCCACCAGTGGGTTGAAGTAAGCTCGGCACCCGGCCCACTCAGTCCAATCCCAAAGTCCAACTGGTTCGAGGTGTTACAATACATACCAGTCAAAGGAAAGTTAATAAACGAATATCCCGGACCAGTAAAGTTCCCACCCTCTACCTGAATTTGGTTTCCATTATTATTGTCGATGGTGAATTTTATTTTATCAGAGAACCCACTTCCAGCTGTGCTACTTGCAAAAGTCAGAGCACTATTCACCTGTCCCGCTCCTTGCACCGGAACATTAGTCACCCGCCACGCGGTAGACTGAGAACCAGCAACCGAGTTAGTTTTCCAACCGTTGCCTTGAAAAACAAGACTAGGAGAATATTGTTGGTTCCCAGATGTAGCCGCGGTCGGATCAAGAAGAACTAAACTATTAGCAAAAGTGTTCACGGCCGGAGTTTGTTGCAAGGTTAGAACGTCATTCGATTTGGTGTAGGCAAAATTCGCATCACCACCAAACACGCCACCGTCATTAAACTGAACAAACGTATCCGACCCTCCCGGAGTCCCACCTCCTCCACCACCCGGTGGTGCTGCCCATGTCCCATCAGCACGAAGGAAATTTGTCGTCCCACCGCCAGAGGCAGGCGCAAGACCTTTGAGAGAAGAACTAAAAGGGTCGAGCATTGATGTAGCTTGAGTGCTCGTGATTTCTTCTGGGTCACCGCTACCAGATGTGATTCGACCTATAAAACGATTCGATGCACTCACATTCTGCATCTTCGCATACGTGACAGAGTCGTTGGCTATGGTAGTGGCGATAGCCGTAGTTCCCGTGCCCGTGACGTTGCCTGTAAGCGTGATTGGTTGGTTACTCGTGAGATACGTGGTGAGGTCGATGAAAAGGCTACCATTGCCGCTCCCGGTTTTGACGAAGCCATCAGACGTAAAATTCGTCAGTCGTGAGATCGTCAACACATCCGGCACCTGTGAATCGGTGAGAGTTTGGAATCCCGGTGCCGCGATCGAACCAGTGTTATTGCCGAAGACCGTATTTGCCGGTGCCGTGGCCGTCCCCGTTCCACCACGAGATACAGCGAGTTGACTAACCCATCCCACAGCGAGGTTGATAGGACTGAGGAGTGCCGTGCCCGACGTGCCAGTCAACGAGAGAGTAATGTTTGGGTCGTCGGTTGTAGTGAGTGACGAACCCGCAATAGAAATAACACCAGTCGTGGTGAGAGGGGAAGGCGATACTATGATCGGAGATGCAGCGGTGATGGAAGTTACGGTTCCGGTGCCACCAGCAGCTATCCAACCGGTGTCAAAGTTTGTGGCAGAGTTCTTAGAGAGGACCTGGCCTGTAGTTCCACCAGTCGGCAAACCCGCTTTGGTGGTAGGAACAGGATTGTTATACGTCGTAGAAAACGATCCTGTGCCTGTGCCCGTGATATCGTTGGTCAGAGTGATGGTCTGATTACCGGTGTTCGTTCCACTCAAATTCGTCGCCGTGATGTTACCAGCATCGTCGATGGTAGCGAGTGAGTTCTGGACGAGCTTGCCCGTAGTTCCATCAAACCTCGTGATCGCATTATCCGTCGAACTAGAAGGATTGCCGACGGAGTTAGTGACTTGAGCAGAGGTATAATCTCCGGTCTGAGCTATGACCGCACCAGTTCGCGTGAAGACCGACGTAACGCCTGTGCTTACACTTCCCCACACGGCATCGTAGTTCGCGGCAGAGTTCTTTTGGAGAACCTGTCCCGATGTGCCACCAGTCGGAAGGCCAGCTTTCGTCGTCGGGACGGGATTGTTATACGTCGTGGCGATGGTATCCGTCCCGGTGCCTGTAACATCACCCGTGAGGGTGATCGAAGCACCTGCGCCGATGCCTACAAGTGCCCAACCTGTGGCACCGGTGCCCGAGACCTTGATCCACAACTTGCCCGTCGTGTCAAGATACAAACTTCCTACAGAAGCGGTGATGAAACTCTCAGGCGTGCCGTTGCCACGTGTGATGAAGAAGTTCGCCGCACCATCAAGCACGAACGTGCCAACCGGAGGCTGACTTTTCTTCGTCGAATTGTTGACGGTTACGGTGGAAGTAGCAGGTGTAGGTGCCTGTGCGAAGAGCGTTCCAGCACAGAGTAACGAAATAAGGACATATTTAAGTTTCACCGGGATAGATAGCTAGGTATTCCGCACCGGCAGCACCAAGCACTTGCACAGTGTGGTATTTGTTCTGATCAGGGTTAAAAATCTGTAACTCCCCCGTTTCTTTTATCCGCATGAAACTGGTAGTGAACGGGAGTTCAAATTCGGGCGTGGAGGCTGGTCCTTGTGGACCCGGAGATATAATCTCCACAATATCCGTCGGACCTTCAACGAGGGTTTCAAGAACTGTATTAGAAAAAGAGGTTGCACTCATACAATATAAGTCACTATTCCGTGGGCACGTCTAAACCAAACACCGCTCACTTCTGGACTAGTTCCCACAGGAGTTCGGAGTTCTAAGACATACCATTGTGGGCGTGGATCAAAGTTGATAAAAGAAGAAGTTATGTGTGTCCAGATGTTAGGCGATACGTTGCCAAGCATGATTCCATTACCTCCGATCATAGGGTTCGTAACCTGATAAACAAACGCCGTTCGGTCGGTTTCCGTCGGCCACAACGTGAAGCGCGCATTGTATCCGTTGAGGTCGAATGTCGCACCACAACGTTCTCTCCAATTCAACTGGAGATCGAAATCGTCGAGTTGATAAAGTGTGATAGGATATACAACAGGGTTAATCATTTTGTTCGTGTTACGTGTGCGTCAATCTTATACGCATCCCACAACAAGAGGTCCCGCCACGCTTCATCTCGAAGGTCCTTCGGAGAAGAAACCACGTTGCCTTCCTGTCGTGGAACGAAAGTTTGGTAAATATGGTTGAGTTCCCAAATAATTGCCCACTGTAAGTATTCGTCGCCGTTAGAAAGAAAGTAGTCAAATTCTGCGTCATTCGTGAGATCACCAACAACATAATCCCGTAAGAAACCATTGCATTCCAGTTTCACCGTCACGAGGCCACAGCCGGGATTGTTGACGTTACATAAGTCTTCGGTCTCAGGAAAGAAATACAAAGTGTTTCCACGCTGAACGAGTTTCGTCCACGCTTTATTCGCTATGAACTGCGAATCCGAAGGATAACGATTACCAAAACCCATGTATTCGTCCAACTCAATATCCGAGCGTTCCCGTTCCTTCTCTATATCCGCCCGCGTGAAATCAATGGGAGACCAAATTCCATTCGCTCGCAAGACCGAAGCACCGATAACCTCCTTAATCTTCGCAAACACGCCCGAAGGTGAGATTCGTGCGAATGAAAGTTGACCTCCCAAAGCCCCGTCAACGTCTAGCTTCGCTGTGCAGCGAGAATCTTCAAACGTGTGAAGTTTCTCTCCGCGTTTCCGTGCGTTATTCGCAGCAACAAGAAAGAGATCAACTGAGTTCTGTGTTAAATCAGCCGGGACTTTCTGATGATACGACGCACAGACGTCTTTAAGCGTTGCTAGGTTCATTGACGGGGTTTGGTTAAGACACTAGTGACGACCCTGTGCACCAAGCTCGCCAAAAGCGGGCGTGGAGTTAATGGTGTCTTTGCCCACGACATTGGACTCGTTTAAGTCCACGGTCTCGTGTGCATCCGTGTCCAGCATGCTGGTGTTTTGAACGTCCTTGGCTTCACCCGAGGACGGACGCCAGTCATGCAGGTTTGGTGTGTATGGCATACTTTACCTCCTTTTTTCTTACTACATCGTTGTGCCTTCTACGGTCGTTCGCACAGTCGCCGTAACATCGGCTGGAACCATAGGAGCAGCTCCCGGTGACAACAGAAGCATACTCCCGTCGAATGATGGAACTCCAAGGTAAATGGCAGAGTTGTCATTCTTGACCACGGCGTCACAAGCCGTGATCTTCAGAAAGCCGAGAACAGACGCAAGGATTCGATTCGTGGTGCCACCTTGACCCGTTAGAGTCATGGTAACATCACGAACGAAGAAACGCCTGTTTCGGCCGTCCGACCATTCATCGTTGAATGTGACCGCGCTGCGAGCTAGGTCAGCCATATTATGCAGCCGCGGTTACGCCCTGAATATACATGCAGCTCTCAGGGAACCGCAGTTCAAGACCACACTCACTGATCCATTCATCCTTCCGCGAGTCACGATCGTTGGCCTGTCGACCCTTTAGAAACACCGTGTCGCTGTCCGACAGAGGACGATAGCGAAGATTGCCCAAGTCGAGGAAGAGTGCGTTACCCTGCAGACCAGGGTCTTCATCGAATAGTGGGTGAACCTTGTAGTGCACCGTCCCACGGAGCGTTGTGTGCGAGTGCACAATAAACTCCCAATTTCTCGTCTTCTCTTGAAGCGCAACCGTTCGAGTGATCTCGCGTTCGAACAGCTTGTTGACAACTTCCAAGAACGTGCCACCACAAAGGCAGAGTTTCTCATACGCCTTATCGTTCGTCTTACGGAAAAGACGAGAAATGAGCGTGCGATAAAAATCCGCACTCAGCGCGCCCGTGGACGTAAGATCAATGATTCTCTTGTTGTCATCAGTGTTCAGCGTAATCGCTGGAGCACCAGTGCCACCACGATAGATCGAGTTGACCTCTTCCCACTTGCCGAGATACCAGATGCAGCCGCCGGTAGTGGTTTCAGGAGTCACATCTCCGGTCTCAGCATCGGTCACGCCGACCGTGTGCTTCTCCCCAAAGATGAACGCCTTTTCCATTTCCACCATATGCCGCAAGCCGTTCTCCCACGCCATGTTCTTGTAAGGTCCGGATTTGTCATACAGCAAACCACCCTTCAGCGACGTGCGCGTCAGGTTGAACGCAGTCCGGAAGATCTGCGTGAAGTTTGTTGGATTGATTGGGAACTGAATGATGCCAGCTCCCGACTTTGCGCCTTCTGGATTCGCCGTGCCGATAATCGCAACGACCTTACTAGCCTGATTCCCCGTCTGGTTCTTCACGCCGGTCTGGGTGGTGTAAGGTCGGAACTGAATCGTCGTCGAATTGATGATCGCAGTTACCGTGCCACGGATAGTCACCGTGGTGGTTTGATTAGCTATCGTCCTAAACTCCGCCACATGCGTCGCCTTGAACTGGTCGGAACTACCTAGAATCGCCCGATACGTGGTATCAGCCGTCAGAGTAACACCGGTGCCGCCGTCGACCAACGCTGAACCATCACCATTCTGGAACACAATTCCAGAAGATGCTAGTGCGTCACGGAGAACAGGGAATCGACGTTCCCACCAACCGAACTCGGGTTTATCCGTGTCCTCAGATGGGAGCATCGACAACAGGCCCATTAAGGGCGCTGCACCCGTCGGAAACTGGTAAAAGATTTTCCGGCGAGAGTTCATCGACCTGTAAGAGCTTACAGAAGTCGATGATAGTATACCGAATGCCATGCTTGTCTCCTTATGTTATTCTGGTTGGCTGAAAGCTAAAGAGGACGACTACGCCGGTGCTTCCTCTTCCAACGAGTCGATATCGTTCTGTCGACCCGTTGGTTGAAGAGCATCGTGTGTCGAACCTTTTCCTGCCCCACCGCCACCGCCAGCGGATGTCCGCGGCAGCCTTGGTGGTTGACCAGGTTTTTTGGTTGTTTCTGGTTTCTTACCGGCGTCAAACTCAGGAAGGATTTCCTTAATTGAACCAGCGGCACCTTCAGCAAGTGCCTTAAAGTAATCGTCTTCGTCCGTGAATTCTTTGTTATCCAACGACCGCGCCGTAGCGTCAATAATTTTGGCGAAACGTTTATCGTCGAGACCGGGGTATTGGTCATAGAACCGACCCCTCGTAGCTTCGCGTTTTGCACCCTCGACGTAATCGAGGATTGGACGGTATTGTTCGTCAATAGACGAGCGCTCCATCGCAATGTAGTTGCGGGCCGCGGTAATGGCCTGTAGCATAAGACCGCGTTGGACACCCGCAAAAAGTTCCTTCGCCTGTGAGACTTCTTCGGCCGTGGCGTCCGGGTTCATCCGGAACCATTTGTGGAAGAACTCCTTGTTCCCGGCTTCGGGATCATAGACCTTCCAATACTCTGCGATCTGTTCTGGCGAGGGCGGTGGAGGTGTTGGCGGTCTTGGTTCTGTCAACCTCTGCACCGTGTCCGCGAGTTCCGTCATTGCGGAACGGAGATCATCGGGCTGTTGACCCTCGCCAGCAGGAGGCGTTTCGTCCTTCTGTGGCGCTGTCGGTGTTTCTTCTTGCACTGGAAGCTCATCCAGCACGTTGGTTTCTAATGTTGCATCTGATATATCACTCATTTGGTAACTCCTTTAGTTCTTGTGCTATTCGTTCTACGTTCTCGTCTATCAAAGACCGCATACGACGTAGACCGCGGAGATGACCAACTGCTTCAAAGTGCTTAAAGAAGGACTCAGCATCGGTAATCGGCACGTTACAAATCGTGTTAACCAGTGCCTCTTGTCCTTCTTCGTTGTCTTTGAGAATCTCACGCGAAATCGGATGGTCGAGGTATTGCTGGATAGCACGTTTCTCGCTTTCCAACCTTTGTCTATCAGCCGTTGTGTCCATAAGACAGACGTCTAAGTGCCAGTGGCCGGACTAGGCAGCGCAGTGATCTTGGGTGCGGGCGCAGGGACTGGAGGCACCACATCCGCAGGAGCACCGGTCGTTGCTACACTAGGCGGTTGCACTGGCGGGGTTAGGGCGGGCAGTCGCGCAGGCGTGACACCCCGCAAAAGGTATATTTGGGAGAACAGTTCTTTGATGAAACCAGGTCCGATACCGAGAATCTGTGCCACTTGAGGGTTGGAAAGGATCGTAACGAAGATTTCCTGCAAACTCTGTGCAAGGAACGCCTTCTCGGAAGGTGTAGTACCATCATACACAAAGAAATCCTCATTCTGCACGAGATCCTCTGGTGTGCTCTTGAACATAGAGAAGATTTCCTCGGTGGTGTAGGGCGCCTGTGTATCCGGGTTCAGTGGCCAATCCCGCCTACCCATAATGCGCTTGAACGTATCAATCACCATCTCTTGACGATTGTTGATCAAAAGCTGTTTACCAAGTGGCTCAAAGGCAGTATCCCAGACCGAACCGAGAGTAGTCTTGCCGCGACTAGACGCACCTTGCGCGACAACGCGGTCTTGTGTCGCCGACCTGCGGCCTTGGGAATACTGCCCTTGTAGTTGTGCCGAAAGACCTGATATTTTCTCTACCAGGTCAGAAATAGCGCTAACGTCCTGAAACGTCTGAACCGTCGTATCTTCGGTTTTGAACTGCTTAATGTAGCGATCCACGCCCGTTTGTGAAGCGTTGCGTTTGAGAAAGATATACGGGCTTCGGGATTCGAGTTGTTTGATGTCTACGCCCGCGGGGTCGACGATATACTTCGACTCCACCGAATTCTTCTGGCTTGCCATGTGAGCGTTGATCTTCCACGTGATGAGGGAAGTGAGTTGGTCACACACATCGGCCAGACTGCTCTTGCTGGACTCGTGTTGGTCGGGGATATACTGCGCAGCAACATACGGAAATTGGCAATGCAGATAGTATGCCTCCTCGAATCGGATGACCGTTTTATCGTTCGCATACCAACAAATGTAGCGCACGGGAAAGTCGATCGACGGGTCAAACCACGGAGTCTCGTTGTCACGAAAGTATTTCGGCGTGAGGTCGAAACAAACCTTGTTCACACAAACATCGCCGCTACGGACGAACGTGGTGCTGTGATCGGCGTTGCCCGTAACCTCTCCAAGATTCGGGTTCTCCCGCAACCCGCCCAGGTCCATTCTCGACCACTGACGGCGCCTCTTATATCCCTCGACGGAATATTTCGGGATCTTGTCAAGATTGAACAAGACCTCCTCGCCGTCTAGTGTAGTGGCCTGCGATTGCAAACTAGCATAAGCAAACATGTCCTCACAGCCACAGAACTCACCCTCTTGATAACGCGTAAGTGGAAGACGGGTGTCATACAGGAACTTATACGGTGACACAGGATAAATCTTATTCCCGACGAAGAACGGTAGTCGCTTAAACCCGTTCGCATACTCCGTCCGTGGTGTGCCAAACGCGCCCTCGACTGTGGTTTCGGACGGAACACGTATATTGCGATATTCTTCCTTGTAGCACACTTCGGCCGCACCACGGCCAAACCGTCCAATATCCAGAAAGAATTGCACAAGAAATGCCGTCCACTGATTCCGTCTCAGATCACGTTCGAGAATAAGTTCACTCGGTTCAAGAAGCACATCGTCCTCTTGACCCGTGGGTTCGAGTTCAAAGAATCTTCGATTCTGCGTCGTGGACATGATCGAGAACGCCACGAAAGTCATGACCTGTGAGAACGTCATCGGCACGATCAGCTTGGACAACTGGCCCTTTTTCATGGACTCCACGTCTTCCTTGTCGGGTTTATACTCCGACCGGAAGATCATATCGTTATGGTCCCACGTGGAGAAGTGGCGCGAGACCTCCTTGTAAGCGATCTTGTTCAGGCCCTTAACGTGCTTGAGAAGAGCCTCGTGCTCCTTCGAGGTCACGTCCATCACCTTGTCTCTGAACCCATCAAATGTCATTGAAATCTAAAATCACGACCTAGTTTGCGAATTGGTGGCGGTGCCTGATATGGTTGTCCTAAGTCGCTAAGTTGCTGTTGTTGGCCATAACCTCTTAACGAACTATCGAACGGTGGTGCCAATGTTGGACCATATAGTTGATGATACCTCTGAAGAGAAGCAACCCGTTCTTGTTCGGGAGTCATACCAAAAATATTTTGCCTTAGTTCTTCGAGTGTCATAACAAAAGACAGGGGCGGGGCTGTCCGCCCCAGTCAATTAAGCGGCCTTCTTCTTGTTGTCCTTCTCCTTCTCATCCATGTTCGCGACATGCATCGCGATGTTACCAGCCGGAGCCTTGCCCGCCGGTGTTGCAGGCGTGATGAACGGAGTATGCTTCGCCATGAGTTCCCTTACGGCACTCGCTGTCTGCACACCCATATCCGCACCCGCTGCCACGACTTGAAGGGTTGAAACACGGGCTTGCACCTCACGTAGGATAGAGCCAAGGTCTTCTGCCCCATACTCCGCCAGACGTTTCCGAAGGTCTTCCACAAAACCTCCGATCAGCTTCTCCCGTTTCTCGTTCTCCTTCTCATCTCGTTCTTTCTGCTCACGAGCGGCCTTTTCCTCTGGAGTCTCCTGCTTTGCAGGTTCCTCGGCTTTAGCCGCCGTTTTATGTTGATCTGCCATACTACTCCTTTCTGTTGTCTTTTCCTAAAAAATGGAATTTACGCCTTCATCCACTTGGATAACGTTTTCGAAAACGCTCAGAGAGACTACTTGTTGTGGTTGTAGTCTCGACAGCAAGTTCATCTGGACGAATGAAGGATGGTGACGCAAAACTTCTGGGTCGGATGGGAGCATAATCATTAACGGAAGCTGGCTCAATATAGGTGAGACCTTGAAGTGCGAGGCGGTAAAGATTCTCCATTGCATCGTCGTTCTCCTTCTTTGGTTTGTTGGTGTCTTCATCCCACACGTATCCACGAGCTATTTCGAAGAGGGTCCGGCGACAGGCGGCGTTGAAAGTGAGGATTGGGTTCCGAGCGCGGTCACGTGTCTTGAGCAGCTCTTTGACGGCGAGGATGCCGTTATACGGGTCTTTCGTCGCGGCCATAACGGGAAGACCAAGCCGTAAGAGTTCTTCCAATGGAGTGATGTCTGTGACACGATTTGGAGTGTCAGAAAGAGGATCAATAAGACCAGGAACAGTAGGTTCTCGAAGGTGAAGACTGAGACGAATCTCGGCCACAAGTTCGGACATAAGGCAAGAGACAAAAAGCTCAGCGAAGATGTAATGGTATTCGTTCGGTGACGTCGCGATGAACATGACATGGTGTGGCTTACGAGGATGGTAGTCAATCGCGAACCGAATACAGTAGTCCTGAGGAGGCTCAGACCAAGATTTCCATCCAAGCGGCGGGTCGCGATAAACATGTGTTTCCCACTGGAATTCTTTATACACGAGACCTGAATACGCCCGCGGAATACCGGAACGTCGTGTTTCCCGTTCCTCCTCGGAGTATTGGGACATGACGCGCTCGATTGCGTCGCGGGTGAGATAAGGGTTGTCATCGGTGGCGCCGGTTAGCATCCAGAAGTCACCATCGATGTGGACACCGATGTTGGCTTTGGTTTGTTCTTGGACGTCTGGGAGAAACATCTGGTCGATCCACGGTTCTTCGAGTGGTGTGCAAGTGAACCACACGCGCCCGTCACGGTCGATAAGTCCGCGAATGTTGGCTTTATACATTCCTTCTTCGGGCGGCTCGTCGTAATGGATCCAATCCCAATACGAAGTCTCTTGGCCGAGTGGGTTCTGTTTGAAAGATTTGACGGTGTCAAGGTGAATCGTTGATACTCCACCAGAAACGTGGCGAACCCGGATAAGGTCGATGGCACCAGAGTGGTTCTTTTCGTAACCGATGAGGTTGTCT
>Ga0126375_10000416_pt1 | contig 11411 bp, 15 predicted proteins | sample PanSoiMetPlot_14_FD_109577 | JGI IMG/M metagenome (GOLD analysis project Ga0126375, IMG submission 109577) | Tropical forest soil microbial communities from Panama - MetaG Plot_14 | ecosystem: Environmental > Terrestrial > Soil > Tropical forest | place: Panama | collected 2016-02-17 | reverse complement strand
GTTAGTTCGTAGGGGCCGATCATCTTCGAGATCTCGATTAGGTCTTCGGTGAGCTGCTTCTCGAGCAAAGCGTAGTCGATGGGGCGTGCCTGTTGGGCTCGTGATGGGTAGGGGGTCAGGTGGCGCTTCTGATCGCCATAGACGAAGATGATCCGGGAGCCGATGCCCTGTTGGAGCATGGAGACGGGGAAGTTGTCCTGGAGCCAGTCGGGAGTGGTGGCGGCGCAGATGTTGAGCCAGGGGTTCTCGACTTTGATTTGGCCGGAATAGCCGGTGACGTGGTCGAAGGGGCGTTCTTTGCCGTCCCATACGTCGGTTAGGAAGCTGATTAGCGAGCGGTCGTCGGGGCGCAGGAAGGTACCCAGCTCGCTCACTGAGCACGTGAGGGGTGACATGAGAAGCTTGGCTTCGTCGGGTTGTCCCTTCTTCCAAATGGCATACTCGACGGCGGCCTCGAACTTCTTGGCGAGGCCATGCCAGGTCATCGAGTCGGGGCCGAATACCACACCGGGGACGCGCTCCAGGAGCTTGTAGCCGATGTTGAGCGTGGTGGACTTGGCGACGAGGCCGGCGGGGCCGACGAAGATTATGTAGAAGTTGGGTGTCCACTTGAAGATGAGTTCGTCCTTCCAGACGCGCCGCTTCAGCGCCCCGGCGATGGTGGAGACGGCGGTCCAGAAGTGGAAATCGAGCGGCGCCTCGGACGTCGCTGTGTATTCACAATAGCTTTTGATCCAGTGCGGGAGGTGGCGGGCCACTGGGGCCTCCGAGCAGGAAGGGGGCGGTGTAACGCGGATTACAACGCCCCTTCCCTAGCCGGTCTTCTCCATCTCTCCCCAACTCTTACGGCTCCACTTTAGCTCCCACGGAATTACAAGAGGGTCGTCGTAGGGGATTGTGACCTCGAGGTCCTTTCGGAGGTCACTACTCGGGGGCGCCGTGCGCTCGAGGAACTGGAAATTAACCGAATCATGGGTCTGGAGGATCATCCCTTCGAAGTAGTCGCGGGTGGCAGAAGGAGCCCAGCCGCGGCGCTGCTGGTGTGGCCAGTACTTGGACTCAAGTTGGAGAGCGCCTCTAAAAGTGCAAAGGGCGACGGTTGATTGAGGAATCCAGGCAAGCGCTTCCGTAAAGCATCCATCAATTCGATCGTAGAACACGCGTCTAAAACCGAATTTGTTAGTGATTGTTCTTGTTGTGGAGAGAGCTTTGCGGATGCGATCATGGTACCGCTTGATTCCAGGATGCAGAAGTAGCCAACGGTTATGGAAGCGTTCTGCTTCGGCCACCGTCCACCCTCGCTGAATAGCCGTAGTTCGAGGGGTGCATCCATAGTGAATGCCGTGAATCGTATGTTTGCAGTCTTGGCGCTTTTGGGCACGGGCGTGGCTCCCTTGTGGGAGGCTGGTGAACTCACGACCCCACATGGCCTCCGCGTTGTGGGCGTGGAGATCGATGCCGGACTTCATGACGCGCTTTAGCTCGTCGTCCTCGGCCTCGTAGATGACGACCCAGGCGTCGGCGCCCCGAAGGTCGGCTTCGAACATGAGACATTCAGGGTCGGCGAGGAACAGCTTGCGGACATTGGGGATGAGGACCATTAGGCGTCCTCCCCGCTGAGCGGGACGATCTTGGCGATCATGTCACCGTGGGAGATGTATTGGGTCTCGAAGCCGCCGTTGTGGAGCAGGACTTCGACCTCGCCCGCATGGCCGCTGGCGAGGATGGTATTAACGACGAAGACCGAGTGGAGTGCTAGGATTCTCGGGGCGATCATGAGGCACAGCCAGTCCTCTGATGCGGGGTTGACCTCGAGCCCGGTACCGATGGGGCGCGTGTTACGGGGCGGTAGGAGTGCCTTGGAAGGCATACCGCGTTCGTTGAGGATGTGGGCGCGCAGGTATCCGTTGACAGGGAGCCGGGCGCCGTCGTCTATGCGTCGGAGTTTTGGCTCATTCATCTTCCTCCCCTTTCGTGAGGTTCTGTAGGTTTGTCCCACCCCCGAATGCGTTCTCGCTCGATGATAGTCGGTGGGTTTCTGTGCCACCTGGATTATAGGAGCAGCGCATTCGCCCGTCGGGGTCTGTTTGTGACTTGAGGACGGTGACGGTATTCTCGATGGAGTTGAAGGATTCTAGGCGGTTGAGAAGGCCGCTGAACTCGGGATATTTCAGATAGAATTGGCCGATGGCTTTCTTGCCGGTCGTGAGGTTGTTGGTCTTGGGGTCACGGACTGGTTTGAAGCCGAGGAACTCGTAGAACAGGTACTTCTGTTGCTTGTCGCTGGTGGTCCAGTAGATGGCGCCGCCCCCGGCGCTTTTGGAGCGTTTCCCAACGGGGGCTATCCATTCCTGCGGAATGATCTCGAGTAGCTCTCGTTGGAGCTGAGCTGAAGCAGCTTGGAGTTCGACGAGAAGCTGGCCGCGGCGCCGCCCATCGAATAGCACACCTCGATTCATCATCCTGAGGCACAGCTCGTTGGTCTGCATCTTGAAGCGGAACTGTTCCTCCATCCCCAGGACCCGCGTCACCTCACGCTGGTTCTGACCGATCTCCCACGTCCGTACGCAATCCATACAGTTGTAGCGCAGCAGCTGCTCGACATCGCCCCTCATGTCCCACTCTTTGTGGTCTTCTTTCCAATACCAATGGTAGTGGCAGTAGAGGGAAGATAGGTAGTCGAGCGCCTTTGGAGTTCCCGGGAAGCAAACGTTTTGATGTAGCATGGTGTCGTGTGAGAGATGAGGAGTGACTCCAAGGTAGCGTTGGATGTACTGCGTATCGTAGATGAAATTCTGGCCGTCAATCTCGATACAAGGATGCGTGAGGAGGGCGCGGAGGAGCCACGTGATTTGCGCTTCTTCCGGGGGCGCCCAATAGGAATCGAATCCGGTGCCATGCTGTTCACGACGGATGAAAGGTATAGACATAGCGAATGTCGGCGAGTCGGCGATACCAAGACAGGTGATAATGCCTCGCGCTGTCTCGATGTCAACGGCAATTCGAAGACCAGGACCTTCATCAGCACGGGCGAGCCAGGACCGGAGCTTCGTCGATACTTGGTCAAAAGTCGGGGGAGCCCAGAACTCATATTGGGGCCTCCAGTCGTCGGCGAGCGCGAGAGGGACGCGCTTGCGGAGGTCGTGAATGGTGGGGTCGCGGAGGTACCAGGCGCGCATGATGGCGGCGGGGTGGACGATGGGGAGCAGCTTCAGCTTTGCAGGGAGGGTGCCGAACTCATGGTGGGGTTCGGCGTAGATCATGGAGCCGCGCCAGTCGAGGATGCCCGACGGCGCCCAAGTTTGTAGCATTCGTGGCACCAGACGGTTGTTGGACTGGCTCTGAATCTTGCTAGCCGTAACTCGGCTAAGAGCCCAGAGAGAATAGTTACCTGCTGCGATAATGAGACTTCGTGGATAGGACTTAATCTGCATATACAGTCGAGATAGTTCGTCACAGACGAGAGCTGTTGGAGCCAGGCCCTCAATTCGCTTGGTCGGATTGGAATCACGAGGTGTGAAATATCTCCACATTTCGTTGCCGAGAGGCTGCGCCGCGACGACGTTCGTGAAGAGGATTTTCGCATAGGGTACTCCGGCTTGCAAGAGGATACGGTCTAATTCCTGTCCGGAATAGCCGACGAAGGGCTTCTGGGCGCGTGCCTCTTCGGAGCCCCAACTCTCGCCCACGAGGACGATGGGAGCGTCGGGGCGCCCTTTGGTGCCGTACCAGAGGTCAGTAGTAGCGGAAGTCTGGTCTAGCATAACGAAGTTCCTGTCGTAGGGGCCGGCGCCGGCGGGGCGGACGATCGTGCAGAGGAGGCCTATCGAGGCCGCTGAGGATACGTAGGTCGAGCTTTTGGTTGAAGTACTTCTCGAGCGGTGAGGGTCCGTAGGGGATGTTGTGGCGTTTGGCGCGCTCGAGGTAGATGGCGACGGTGGCCCCGGAGATTCCGATTGCCTTTCCGATCTTTCGGTAACTGACGCCGAGGTCATGGGCGCGGCGGATGGTGGCGCAGCGTTCCCACATGGCCTGCTTGGCCGCTAGGCTCGGCGGCAGCAGCTTGAGCCACTTGAGGTAGAGCCGCCTAGCGTAGTTGCTCCAGTGAGCAGGCTTAGGCAATCTCTCGATCGGTTTGCGTCCCATCACTGTCTCCGTGGACGTTCGCTAGCGCCGTGTTGTAGTAGGTTTCTTCTTTCTCGATCCCGAGCGCGATCCTCTTCGTCTCTTTGCAGGCGACGAGCGTCGATCCACTTCCACAGCAAGGGTCAAGCACTGATTCGCCAGGGAGTGTAGAACATTCGACAAGTGCGCGTAGTAGCTCGACAGGCTTCTCCGCCGCGTGGATGCGCTCGTGGCGCGGTACCCTCTTGATGCGGAAGACATCAATCGGAGACGCATTAAGTCCGCGTTGTCCTTTGGTGGCATAGAAGATGAACTCCGTTGTGATGCGAGGGCCGCTGGAACCCCAGGGCGCCAGGCCCTCGGACTCGCTCTTGGCCCAGATCAGGGGGCGGTTGAAGGGAACCCAGCCGACGGTCGAGGCGAGCTGGCGCCACCATTCGAAATAGTCAATGGCGCCGAACATGAACAAGTTCGCCCGCGGCTTGGTAAGGCGGAAGCCCTCGATCAGGATGGAGCGGGCGATGTCTTTAGCATATGCTGGCGTATCGCTATAGTTGTGATGATGTACCGTTCGGGCGCGGAAGCCCGCGCTGCTCGCGTCAATACCATAGGGTGGATCAGCGAGGATGAGGTCAAAAGGCTCCGCGCTAAGTATTGGCAGGAGTTTAAGGAGGTCTCCGTGGCGGACCTCGAGTGTCGGCTTGGCGGACATGGTGGCGAGCTTGCGCTTGACGAGAGCGGCAATGACCTTCTCCTCTTCTTTCTTGAGGATAAGTTGCATAGCTTCGTGTTGGTCGCGGGCGTTTCGGATCGCCGGGTCATACAGGTGGTCGTTGATGGTGACGGCCGCCGAGACCATGACGCGCCCAGCGTCGGGGCTCTTGATGGTGCCGCCCTTCTCGGCGATCTCCTTACCTGTAGCGGTGAAGGTCTGGGTGGGGTTCTGGGATTGGCGCATCTTGTGTAGGTTCGCAAGCGCTTGTACGCGGTCCTGCCAGGGGATGTCCTCGCGGTGGATGTTCTCGTCGAGTTCGGCTTCGAAGCGGCCGATCTCGTCCAGATAATCACCGAGGGGCGTGATGGGAATGCAACCGGGCGGCACCAGGTGATCGCCGTGGCTGAACTGGAGGCCGCTGAGAGCGATCTCGGAGACAGCCTTGAGGCGCCGCTCGCCTACGCTTAAGATCCATTTTCCGTCCGGGCGCTGCCACATGACAGGCGGATGCAGGAGGCCCACCCTGAGTATAGAGTTTTTCAGCTCTTGTAGCTTCGCCGGCGTGATCTCGGTCCGTTGGCGTTTCTCGACGATGACGTCGGTGAGGTGGATAATCTTCACATCTGCTCTCCTCGTCTGCGGACGCGGCTGCGTCCGAGTATTCGCGGCTGGAATGTCTCATCGTTGATGATGATGCGAACATCGCCGATGGTCTGGATCTTGATGGTGGGCTTCAGGATCGATGGGGGTCGAGGCTCTGGATCGGGTCCTGGTCCGGGGCCTGGGTCTGGGTCTGGCTGCTCGAGACCGCTCCACTCTTCGGCGAGGGCGGCGTCCGAAGAGGGCCACGAGTTCGTATCCACGTCGCCCGATACTCCAGGGCAGCCATGAGGGCTTGGACCCACTTGGCCGTCACTATACTGCCAGAGCCAATAGGTAGACCAACTTTGCTGGCAGGTCGGGTTGGAGCCGTATTGGGCGAGCCAGAGCCGGTGGGCTCCGAAGTAGGCGTCCGAGCCACTGATCTTCTCCTTTGCGGTGTTGCCGCTGTACAGGACGGTTCTATTCTCGCCGAGTTGGGCGTCGCATAGCTCAAGGAACCTATTTGCCTGGGAGTAACTCATGGTGTTGTCGCCGTAGTCCTCCCAGTCGAGGGCGTAGAGCATGTCGTCATAGATGCCGGCGGTGTCGAGGAAGTTGTTCACTTGCGCCTGTGGGTCCTGGGCAGTGGCGAAGTGATAGGTGCCCCATAGAAGGCCGTGCTGCTTGGCGGCGCTCTTGGCGCCCGCGTAGTCGGGGTCACGGTAGCCGGTGCCCTCGGTGGACTTGTGGATGATACCGATGATGCCGGCGTTCTTGACGGCGTTCCAATCGGTGACGGTGTTCCAATGGGAGATGTCAAGTACTTTGCGGTTGGGGGTGGCCAAGGTACTTCTCCATGCTGTTCTGGCCTACGGGATTGTAGCCGTGGGCGCGGGCCTTCTCGGCGATGCGCTCGGTAAGGATGATGCCGTCGAGAACGACCTTGAAGGCGCCGACGGCGCGGGCCTCGTTCTCGATGCTGTTGAGGTAGCCCCACATGAGGCCCCGGCCACGGAACTGTTCTCGGACGGTGATCGAGTACAGGTCGATGATGAGGCGGCGGCGAAGCAACAGGTTGACGATGCCGTTGCGGACGCGGACTTCGCATCTGCCGCTGTGGAGGGCTTGGTAGACGTTGCGGTAGGTGTGAGGGTAGTCGAGCATGGGTGCTCCGGAGAAAGGGGTGGGGCGAAATTGGGTTGGATAAAACCCCACCCGGTTTTTGGGGGGGTTTTTCCCCCCATCCGATTGTTGGGGCGGAGGTACGCCTGACCAGGTTCCTCCGCCCCGCACTCACTCTGCTACGTCAGGCAGGAGCGAGCGAGGCTATCGCATCGGGGCGAGGCGAGTGATCTCGGCGACCTTGAACGGCGTACCGTCCTTGCGCTTGCCGGACCTGTGCTCGACCTTGCCCATGAACGGGCCAGCGCCGCGGAGCATCGCGATGTTCCAGGGACCGGGCGCGTTCTGCCCCACCGCGTGGCGCAATTGGCCGAGGGCGATGTTGCGGTTCTTACCGAACTCGAGGTTGCCGTGATCATCGAAGTCCAGGGTGCATTGGTAGAAGATTCGCGGCGTGTCCATCTGGAGTTCCGCCTTCACGTGGTCGTCGTCGATCGTCACGGGGCACGTGAACTTGGTCATCGAGCCCTGCTGACCGGCGTTCGGCCCCCGCTTGTACTCGAACTCGAAGGTCTCGAAAGCGTCCGAGGTGAAGTCGGCGACGAACATTTTGTATTCGCCGGGAGGGACGAGCGTGCGCTCGATCTCCAAGGGCTGATCGATGGTCATGTTCATGAAGTCTTCAGCGTTGAAGGCCATGGGCCTTACTCCTTTACGCCGCCGGTTTGGGGAGTTATCGGAGCCGCGGGCAAGCGGACTACGGTTGCCTCTGGCTGTGGAGCGGGCGGCTGTTTCGCTCCGTCCGATTCGGGGGTCTTGAATTGGGGCGTAGTCAGTCCGAGTGATCCAGCGTCCAACTGAGCAGCTCGAAGGCGCCTCCGGTAGGCGTCCACGATGGGACCGAAGTCCGCCGGTAAGCGGTCGCTGATCGGCAGGGCGCGGTTCTTTAGCTCCATCTGCTGGTCGAGCGTGGACCACACGAACTCGGCCTTGGCTCCGCTTTGCGAGACAATCATGCGTCGCTCGCACTTTATGAAGTCGCCAAAGAACTTCGGTATTTTCGGGGCGAGTTTGGAACCCGTGGCGCTCACCATAACCCGCCGCACGCCGGTCATGTCGTCCATCTCCTTCTCGACGTGAGAGGTGAGTGTGAAGAAACAGCGGCGGTCGCTGTTTATCTTGACCAGCATATTGTATACGAAGTTCTGGGCGATGCCCCACTCGCCGGGATTTGCGGTGGGCTTGAACCCAACGGTGCATCCGAAGCCGATGGTACACCAGCCAGTTAGTGAGTCCACATTGAGAGAGCATGTGTCGTCCCACTTGGTGAAGTCGCCGAACTCTTTCCCGGTGCGATCGCATTTGAAGTTCGAGAAGGCACGTAGGAACTTGATGGCGGGAGCATGGAACGCACGCTTGCCCATATCCCGTTGATCCGCCAGTTGTTTTTGATCCATAAGCGAGATGTTGTTGACCATTTGCTCTAGCTCCATCCAGCCGGCGGCGGCGGGGAAGCATTGAGCCCAGTGCAGGTTGTCGATCGGCAGCTTCAGACGCTCGCAGGCGTCGATGAGCGACGAGACGCCGTCTGGCTCAGTCACGACCACGAAGACCTTGAGGCCGTACTTTAACTGGGTGGCGATCGAGGAAGTCTTGCCGGAGCCGCTAGCGCCCGCAAGTAGGGTCGATGGAGGTTGGATGATCATCTGTGGATTCCTTCTGGGTTTCCGTGAGGAGCGCCGCTAAGTCGGCGCTCGCGAACTTGCGCTTGGCTTGGGGGAACGTGGTTATGCCGGGATAGTTCTCCTCTCTCATGCGTTGGATGATGTTCCAGGTACTGAATAGGTGCATGTCGAGTGCCTGCAAGCTGCCTCGCAACTGGCCGATGGCGAGTGACAAGTCGTCTACATCGGCGTCGCACTCGACGGTGGCGAGCCCTTTGTCGGTTAGTTCGCGCTTCAGCTCGAGGATGCCGTAGATGTGGGCATTGAGGCGCTGAAGCTGGGCGGCGGTGAAGGGGGGATAGAGTGCCATTAGCTGATCGCCCTCATCTGGGACGGGTCGGGAACCGCCGCGGGGTTCTTGTTCAGGGGGTCCCAACGGCGGACCTCCATGTCGGAGAGCCAAGCCTCGGGCTCGGCGGCGGCGCACGAATCCATGAAGACGCAGGTGCCGTAGCTGGTGCAGCTTTCGCCGAGGTCGTAGTCCCAATACTTTTCATCCCATGAGCGGGTGATGCGCCACAGGTCGCGCCGCAGTTGCTCGTACCAACGGCCGATCAGCTCCTGTGGGTAGTATGGTCGGGCCTCGGCGTGGACGATCTGGGTCTTCTGGATCGCGACGCCGCGGACGCAGACTTGCTCGGCCTTAAGACCGCACTGCTGGAGCGCCCACACGTAGCCGATGAACTGGGAACGGAGAGCCCAGCGGCGAACCCAATCCACGCCGATGGAGCCTCCCGTGGTCTTCTCGTCACGGGGTATGGGCTTGCCCATAACGTCCTGGCCGAGCATGTCGAACCGGCCGGTGTATAGGAATGAGGAGCCGCTAGGGTGGCGTGGGAACGAGCGACCGTCGTCGTTCCAGTGGGTGGGCTCGAGCGGAATGGCGAAGGTGTACTCGAGGGTGGGCTTCCCGTCGGCGGCGATGTAGGGCCGGATCGTGTCGGTGTGGGGCGGGTACTCGGCGAAGTACGACTCCACGGCCTCCCAAACGCGGTCCATCGTCTTAGCGGTGCGCTTCCAGTCGGGGATTTCGAAGTCGCCCCACTCGATCATGAACCTCGCTTGGGCGCGTTGGAGCGCCCCCGTGACGGTCATGCCGTGGATGTAGAGCCCTTTGTAGGTCTCTTCAAGCGCCGCTGCAAAGCAGGCCCCGGCGTGGAGATCGACACTCAGTCCAGGGGGTCTCAGGCCGAGGACGAATTCGAGGAAGAACTTCCGGGGGCACTGGCGGAAGCAAGACATCATTGTACTGTCGATGTTGATCGGCAGGATAGATGTGAACACGGTAGGTGTTATTAGCATCTGTTAGTCCTTTCGGGATGCTGGGTGCGGACTTGGGTTTGCCGTGGTTAACGTCGACGGCGGCGACGAAGAAGATAAACAAGGCCGAGAAGATGAAGATGGCGAGGGCCCAGGCTATCCGAGCTAGGATTGTTTCGGGCATAGCACGTCCTCGAGCGCCTCTACGGCTTCTACGTCCTCGTCGGTGAAGTCGGGATTGATGCGGTCGTAGACTATACGCATGACTCCTTTGCGGCCCTGGATGAAGGCGGGGACTTGGTTCGAGGGGATCTGGAAGTTGAACCGATTGACGATCTCGCCGTTCGTGTCGCGGTGAACCTCGAGCACGTAGCCGGTGTTGCCCTTGCGAACGGCTGTCCAACGGACGTCCATTAGGCGCTCTCGATCATCTTGAGGAGGTCGGCGCTGCTGCTCTTGATGCCGTTGCCGCGTCGGGTAGGTTTTGCGGCCCGAGGGGGCCCTGACGTCTTACTACGTCGCAGGATGCCGGTAACGAAGGCGAGTTCCTGAAGCAGCTCGAGCGGCAGGTTGGGGTCGTCCCAGGACCTCTCATACTTGACGATGGTGTCGAGGATCTGGAGGCGCCGCGCGTGTAGCTCGGGACCTGAGAGGGCCTTTAGTTGGTCGGGGTCGTACATTAGGCTTCACCTCGCTTGCTAGTCAGGGCTGGTGCCGTGCGGCCCTCGATACGATTCAGGAGGTCGCGCACCTTCTCAAGTTCCAGACTTACCGTGGTGGTGCCTTGGGAACTGCTGATAGCGTCTCTGAGGTGGGCGCGGAAATCGGGATCGTCGAATAGGGCTTTCGGGTTTACGGAGAGCTGGAGCCCGTAGCGGTTGAGCCACGTTTGGACGCCCATGACGAACACGAAGACGGTGCCGAGGCCGAATAGCGCCCACCCCAGCCAGTCCTTGGGGGACTCCGTGATCGTGACCTGTGGTGCAGGAACCACGATGTACGGCTGCGGAGCTGGGGTGGGCTGAGCCTCAGCAACGGGCTGTGGTGGCTGAGGCTGTTCCTCGGGCGGCGGCGCTGGCGGCTTGGGCTTTGGTTTGATGACGGCAGGCTTCGGGTTCGGCTGGACCTGCTGCGTACGGGGGCCGATGTCGCGCCCTTGCTGCGCGAGCGCCGTCGAGCTGAGTAGGAGGGCGCTAAGAAGGATCAGAGTCTTCATCACTTAGTACTCCCGAACAAACCGCGCGGGCCTTGATGGCTACCTGGATGCCGTGGCGGAACAGTTCAATGGCGTTGTCTTCATTGCCCTTGGTGGCGAGGCCAGTGCAAAGGGTCTCGAACAGCTTCGCCATGTGTTGGTCGAAGCAGTGCTGGGCCAGGTCCTGGGCTTCGTCGTCGTTCATAGTGATCGTAGCTCCTCGAGGGAGGGAATGGGGCGGCGCTCTGGCTCGGGCTTGCCGGCGACGGAATCGAGCCAGTGCTCTAGGAGATCGCTGATCAGCTTGGTGCGAGCGCCGTACTTGGGGGCGCCCGTGAGCGGGTCGCCGAGGACCATCTCTACGCGCCCCGCGAGATCAGCCTTGACTGGAATCTTCCATGGCTTCATCAGGTCGTGATTTCTTCTCACTTTCATCATCTCCTCCAGCTCTGAGAGGTCCTCGTAGCCGTATTTAAGTATGAGACGTGCTCTCAGTCTGTAGCTCTTGTCTCTCATGTTGTCTTCGTGGCTACCCTCATAGATGTGGTCAGGGTTTATGCATAATGGATTATCGCAGGTGTGAAGCGCTAATCCCTTCATTTCTCTGCCGTGCTTCTGCTCCCACGTCAGCCTGGACATAAGTATCTTCTTGTGCCTGGGATATGGGGCGGTTCCGAAGTTGATGCAT
>Ga0126375_10000415_pt1 | contig 11412 bp, 7 predicted proteins | sample PanSoiMetPlot_14_FD_109577 | JGI IMG/M metagenome (GOLD analysis project Ga0126375, IMG submission 109577) | Tropical forest soil microbial communities from Panama - MetaG Plot_14 | ecosystem: Environmental > Terrestrial > Soil > Tropical forest | place: Panama | collected 2016-02-17 | reverse complement strand
CTGAATCGATGATTGTCGAAGCCGAATTAAGATCGGGCGCCGGACAAACAAAGCACGCCGACCCTCGCAAACTGGAGTCGCAGATTGGCAACACACCTTTGCTTGGCCTTCGACGTGTTATGACCGGTTTGCCCGCTGGCGTTGAGCTGCTAGTCAAAGCAGAACACCTGAATCCGGGCGGATCAGTCAAAGATCGTGCAGCTTTGGCAATCATTCTCGAAGCGGAACGCAGTGGGCTGTTATATCGCGGGAAAGTGATTCTGGACGCAACCAGTGGAAATACCGGTATCGCTTACGCGATGATTGGCGCCGCGCGCGGCTATGCCGTAACACTTTGCTTGCCGTCTAACGCCAGTGACGAACGCAAGCGCATGTTAAGACTGTATGGCGCGGAAATGATCGAAACCAATCCTTTACAGGGATCTGACGGCGCCCAATTAGTTGCGCGTGAGCTCGCCGAGAGCAATAAAGAAAAATACTTCTATGCCGATCAGTATAATAACGACGCCAACTGGCGCGCCCATTATCAGACTACCGGCCCGGAGATTTGGGAACAGACCAAAGGTCGCGTAACCCACTTTGTTGCCGGACTCGGAACCTGTGGAACGTTCACCGGGGTGGGACGAAAATTAAAGGAGTTGAATCCATCGGTGCGCCTGATTTCGATGGAGCCTGACTCTCCGATTCATGGATTGGAAGGCTTAAAGCACTTGCCAACTTCCCGAATGCCCGGCATCTTCGATCCCAGGCTGGCTGATGAAACTGTTGAAATTGCTACGGAAGAAGCGCAGGCGATGACCCGTCGCCTCGCGCGTGAAGAAGGTTTGTTCGTCGGCGTTAGCGCCGGCGCTAATGTTCTCGCCGCCTTAACGGTGGCGCAGAAACTGTCCTGTGATTCCGTCGTTGTTTCTATTCTTTGTGACGGCGGCGAAAGATACATGAGCGAGCGGTTTTGGACTGAACCCAATGGCTGAAGAAAAACCAAAACTCGATGTTACAACTGAGTTGGTGCACAGCGGTGAACCGCACACGCCACCGGCGGGCCAACCAACCTCAATGCCTATTTACGCTTCATCGACTTTTACCTACGAGTCGATGGACGATTTCGATAAAGTCTTCGGCGGCGAAATCCCGGGCTACGTTTACACGCGTTATGGAAATCCGACCGTTGCTGGTTTCGAAGACATAATGCGCACTATCGAAGACGGGAAAACCGCCTGCGCCTACGCGTCAGGAATGGCGGCCCTGCACGCGGCGCTGTTCGCCTGTGAATTGACGCACGGCTCGACAGTTCTGGCTTCGCAGGATCTGTATGGCGCGACGACGAATTTGTTACTGAATATTTTCGGCTCGTTTGGAATCAGGACCGTCACGGCAGATTTCAGCAACCTCGACGAAGTGCGTGCGAAAGCGGTAGAACACAAACCACGCGTTCTAATCGCCGAAACTATCTCAAATCCCTTACTGAAAGTATGCGACATCGAAACTTGCGCTGAGATCGCGCACAGCGTCGGGGCAAGATTGATTATTGACAATACATTCGCTTCCCCTTACTTGTGCCAGCCGCTGAAGCAGGGCGCCGACCTCGTCGTTCACAGCGCGACCAAGTTCCTGGGTGGTCATGCTGATGCAATGGGAGGAGTTGTGATCTCGCGCGATGAAGTGGACAACGTGGCGCTGATTGGCGTGATGAAAGTGGTGGGCGGCGTGCTAAGTCCCTGGGAAGCGCACGAGATCTTGCGCGGCATCAGGACTCTGGCAGTACGCATGGATCGGCACTGCGACAATGCGCGCGTGCTCGCTAATCGATTGAAGGACGATCCGCGGGTCGGTCGCGTGTATTTTCCGGGCTTCGCGGAGGACGGGCAGTTATCTATAACGAGACGGACGTTGCGCGAACCGCACCTGGGCGCGCTGGTTTCGATTGAGCTGACCGACAACACGCGCGAGGCGGCTTTTCAGTTTATGGACGCGCTTAAACTTTGCGTGCGATCGACGAGTCTGGGTGATGTATTCACGAGCGTGCTTCATCCCGCAACTGCGTCGCATCGAGACCTCTCGCCGGCACGCCGTCAGGCACTGGGCATCAGTGAGGGCCTGATTCGGATCTCCGTCGGGATCGAGAACGTGAACGACATCATCGCCGACGTCGAGCACGCGCTGGAAACAACGATTGCCACAGAGGCACAGAGGCACGGAGCTTAAGAATCAATTTATCTGGTCACTCTGCGACTCTGTGTCTCTGTGGCAATAGGTTCGGAGGTTAATTGATCGCACTTCACGTACGACATACCGATGAGATGCGCCGTCACGGTGAACAGGATTATCCTTTCGAGTGTTGCGGGTTGATGCTCGGGAGATTTGAAGCGGAACGTAAAGTTGTCGTCGAAACCTATCCGATTTCGAATGCTCGGGAAGAGGAGGCCAAACGCAATCGCTTCCTCATTCGTCCGGAAGAATTGATGCGAGGCGAAAAAGCTGCTCGCGAAAAAGGATTGGATGTCGTTGGCTTTTATCATTCGCATCCTGATGATCGTGCCGTTCCCTCAAGGTACGACCTGGAACACGCTTGGCCGACTTATTCATATATCGTAGTTTCAGTGAAGAACGGCGAGGCTGTTGACTTGAGATCGTGGGAAATGGAAAGCGATCGATCGCGATTCAATGAGGAGGAAATCCTCCCTCTTCCCGTGGGAGAGGGCCGGGGTGAAGGTTTTGCGTACAGAGCAGATTAGTTTTAGTTTTCAGTGTTCGCTAAAACCAAGGCCAAAAAAACAAGGGTGGGATCGCCAGACCCTCCACCCTAATCCTCTCCCACTTGGGAGAGGGAATTTCGAGGTAAATATGCCAGTCACAATTGCAATTCCTACGCCTTTGCGACAGTTCGCGAATGGCAAATCTGAGCTGCAGGTCGAGGCCAGCACGGCGGGTGAAGCGCTCGACCAGTTGACGTCGACACATAGTGAATTGCGCCGCCATCTTTTCAATGATCAGAACGCACTCCGCAATTTCGTAAACGTTTACGTCAATGAAGAGGACATTCGGCACTTGAACGGCCCGGACACACCAGTCAAAGACGGTGACGCGATTCTGATTGTGCCTTCGATTGCGGGAGGCGCGGCGGTGCTGGACAAAGCGGAAGGGCAGGCAGCCGGTGACAGCCGCCAGGATGGCGGAGCACCCGTGCCGCTGCCCATGCTTTCAAACGAAGAAGTTGCGCGTTACAGCCGCCACTTGATCATGCCCGAGGTGGGCATGACCGGTCAGCGCAAACTAAAAGCCGCGAGCATCCTGATGATTGGCACGGGAGGTTTGGGGGCTCCGTTGGGAATGTACCTGGCGGCGGCCGGCGTGGGCCGTCTCGGCCTCGTCGATTTCGACGTGGTCGACGCTTCAAATCTTCAGCGGCAGATTATCCACGGGACCAAAGACGTTGGCAGACCCAAAATCGCATCCGCACGCGATCGCATCCAGGACATCAATCCGCATGTTGAAATCGAAACTCACGAAACCAGGTTGACCAGCGAGAACGCGCTGCGCCTCTTCGTGAACTATGACGTCATCGTTGACGGCACGGACAATTTCCCGACTCGTTATCTGGTCAACGATGCTTGTGTGCTCACGGGAAAGCCGAATGTGTACGGTTCAATCTTTCGTTTCGAGGGCCAGGCGAGTGTCTTCTGGGCCGAACGTGGCCCATGCTATCGTTGCCTTTATCCTGAACCGCCGCCGCCGGGTTTGGTTCCATCATGTGCAGAGGGTGGCGTACTCGGCGTACTGCCGGGAATCATTGGCGCGATCCAGGCGAACGAGGCAATCAAGATTATTCTTGGAGCGCCGGATGTTATGGTTAACCGGTTGCTCCTGTTTGACGCGTGGCGGATGCGTTTTCGCGAATTGAAGCTGCACAAAAATCCGGATTGCCCGGTCTGTGGGGACCATCCAACGATCAAAAAACTAATCGATTACGAGGAGTTTTGCGGTATAAATCAACATCCCGAACCGAAACCAGCTATGGAAGAAATCACAGCAACTGAACTCAAGCAGCGACTCGACAAAGGGGATGACATCCAAATCATCGACGTGCGCGAACCACACGAATATGAAATCGCGCAGATTCCGAATTCAAAACTCATTCCTTTGGGCCAGGTGCTCAACCACATGAACGAGATCGATCCGGATCGCGAAACCGTGGTGCACTGTAAGATGGGGGGCCGCAGCGCCAAGGCCATCGACGCGCTCAAACGCGCAGGCTTTCAGGGGCATTTGATCAATTTGGCCGGTGGAATCACTGCGTGGTCAAACGACGTCGATCCGAGCGTGCCGAAGTACTGACTTCAAGCCACAGATGAACACAGATCGACACAGATAAAATCACTTATCTGTGTTATCCGTGCTCGTCTGTGACTGCTTTTTGTGACCGCGATCACCTACCATCTGACTTCTCTTCTATTACTTACTGCGCCATGCGCCTTCTCGGTGTATGATTAGACCCGCCTTAATCCCTGCTAGAGGTACTGACTAACTGTGGCTGAAGCAAACGAATCGACTGAAAATCAAGCACACAAGTGGGTTTACCTTTTCGAAGAAGGCAGCGGCGACAATAAGTCGCTATTCGGAGGCAAAGGAGCCGGGCTGTGCGAAATGACGCGCGCCGGATTACCCGTCCCGCCCGGCCTGATTGTCACCACCGAAGCCTGCAATGCCTTCTACGCCAATGACAAACAATTTCCCGAAGGTATGTGGGAGCAGGTCAAGGAAGCTCTCGGCGAGATCGAAAAGAAGGTTGGCAAGAAATTCGGCGACCCGAAAAACCCTTTGTTAGTGTCGGTGCGATCAGGCGCAGCCTTTTCGATGCCCGGCATGATGGACACGGTTTTGAACCTGGGCCTTAACGAAGAAACGGTCCAGGGTCTGGCCGAGCAAACCGGCGATTTACGTTTCGCGCTGGATGCCTACCGTCGCTTCGCTTCGTTGTTTGGAGAGATTGTCATTGGCGTCGCGCACGAAAAGTTCGAGCGCGTGATGGATCGCTTCAAAGGTCAAACCAAAGGCGGCAAGGATACCGATCTAAAGCCTAAAGACTTGAGCGGAATCATTGCGGCGCAGAAAGAGATCATGCACGCGGAACATCACGACATCCCCGATGATCCTTATGAACAACTTCGCGTGGCGATCGCTGCGGTTTTCAATTCATGGATGGGGCGGCGGGCCATTGACTACCGGCGCATCAATCGAATTCCGGACGACCTCGGGACGGCAGTTAACGTGCAGGCGATGGTCTTTGGCAACATGGGAGCGAACAGCGGCACCGGTGTCGCCTTCACCCGCAATCCGTCTACGGGAAAGAAGGAACTCTACGGTGAATACCTGTTGAATGCGCAGGGCGAGGACGTGGTCGCCGGCACGCGCACTCCGAATCCAATCAGCCAACTGAAGAAAGAGCTGCCGAAAGTTTACGAACAGTTCAACGCGATCACTCAGCTGCTCGAGAAGCATTACCGCGACATGCAGGACTGCGAGTTCACCATCGAGCGCGGCAAGCTGTGGATGCTGCAAACGCGTACCGGCAAACGCACAGGCGCTGCCTCGGTTCGCATTGCCGTAGACATGGCCAGCGAAAAGTTGATCGATCGCGCGATCGCCGTGCAGCGCGTCACGCCTGAGCATCTCGATCAGCTACTGCATCCGACCGTAGATCCGAAGACCGACGCGCAAGTCCTCGCGACCGGCTTGCCGGCCAGTCCGGGCGCCGCGCAGGGTCAGGTTGTCTTTTCTCCTGATGAAGCCGAAGAGATGGCCAAGGATGGCGCCAAGGTTGTGCTCGTGCGTTTGGAAACCAGTCCTGATGACTTTCATGGAATGGTCGCTGCCCAGGCAATCGTCACCGCTCGTGGAGGCATGACCAGTCATGCAGCTGTGGTCGCGCGCGGCATGGGCAAGACTTGCGTCAGCGGCGCGTCAGCTCTGGACGTTGATTACAGTCAGCAACAATTCAGCGTCGACGGGCAGGTTATTACCAAAGGCGAATGGATTACCGTCGATGGATCTACAGGTCGCGTCTTTCTGGGAAAGGTGCCCACGATTCAACCTTCGCTCGGTCCCGATTTTCACGAGTTGATGAAATGGGCCGACAAGTTTCGCCGGCTTGGTGTACGCGCCAACGCCGACACGCCGCTGGACGCTAAAACCGCTCGCGGTTTTGGCGCTGAAGGAATCGGACTTTGCCGCACTGAGCACATGTTCTTTGGCGATCAAAGACTCGCTGCGATGCGCGAGATGATTCTCGCCGACGGCGTGGGTGCGCGTGAGAAGGCTCTGGAGAAGCTGCTGCCGCTGCAACGTGGCGACTTTGTCGGCATCTTTCGCGAGATGGCCGGTTTTCCCGTGACGATTCGCCTGCTGGATCCGCCTCTGCATGAGTTCTTGCCAAACGTTGATGAGCTTTTAAGCGAACTGGCGGAACTGAAGATGGCTTTGAAGCATGCCAAGACCATGGTCGAAATGGATCACTTACTGGATGAAATTGACGAGAAAAGGAATCTGCTCAATCACGTTAACAAGATTCGTGAAGCCAATCCGATGCTCGGATTTCGCGGTTGTCGACTGGGACTGCTGTATCCCGAAGTCACGCGCATGCAGTGCCGAGCCATTTTTGAAGCGGCAATCCAGGTTAAGGGTGAACGCAAGCAGGTAACACTCGAGATCATGGTGCCGCTGGTTTCAGTTAGCGAAGAGCTTAAGCAACAGGCAGACATCATTCACGACGTAGCACGCGAAGTTATGGGCGAACACGGAATGAAATTCGAATACCTGGTCGGTACGATGATCGAATTACCGCGCGCAGCGCTGACCGCCGACCGCATTGCCCAACACGCGTCGTTCTTTTCGTTCGGAACTAACGACCTGACGCAGACAACTTTTGGACTGAGTCGCGATGACTCGGGACGATTTCTGCCCAGCTACATCGAGCGTAAGATTCTGTCCGACGATCCATTTCAGGTTTTGGACAGCGAGGGCGTCGGCGAACTTGTGCGCATCGGCGCCGAGCGCGGGCGCAACGTAAAACCCGATCTCAAAGTGGGAATCTGTGGTGAACACGGTGGCGATCCCCGCTCGATCGCCTTCTGCAATGAGATCGGATTGAACTACGTGAGCTGTTCGCCTTATCGCGTTCCGGTCGCGCGTCTTGCTGCGGCGCAGGCCGCATTGGACGCGGACGCAAAGGCCGAAGCGGAAAGAGCTCTCGAGGAAGCAGCCCGAGAAGCAGTAAAAGCCTAAAGCCTTGTCGCCGCCTACGCTGTAAGAAAAAGGTCCGAAGGACCGCCATTAAATAGTCCCGACCGTAAGGTCGGGGTTAAATAGGTTGAACAATTGAAAGGTCCGAAGGACCGATATCTCTATGACGGCCCTTCGGGCCTTCGTTTCTCTAACCTTCTTGATCCCCGACCTGACGGTCGGGGCTATTCAATGTCGGCCCTTTGGCCTCGCGGGTCGCTCCGCCTCGGCGTAACTTTTTTTGTCCTGCTATACTCACCGCCCGAAATCATCTCAACGCCAGAAAGGATTTTTTGAAAATGCGCCCCTTGGTGTTTCTCTTCATTTTCATAATTACGCTTGCAGTTCCAATCATCCCCTCCGCACAAACCCAATCACCATCAAAACCTCCCGACGCGATTTACCTTCTAAAACCCGCGCACATCTTCGACGGCGAATCCGCACGATTGCATGATGGCTGGGCCGTACTGGTGCGCGGCGAGAAGATTGAAGCTGTGGGCCCGGCAAACGAACTCAAAGTTCCCGCCGATGCGAAAACAATTGATCTGCCTGGAATGACGCTCATGCCGGGTTTGATCGAAGCGCACTCGCACATCCTGCTTCATCCCTACAGCGAAGCAGTCTGGAATGATCAGGTGGCAAGGGAAGCTTTGAGCCTGCGCGTGGCGCGCGCGACGAATCATCTGCGAAATGAATTGATGGCCGGGTTTACCACGCTGCGAGATCTTGGCACCGAAGGCGCCGGATATGCGGATGTCGGATTAAAACAGGCGGTGAACCAGGGAATCATACCGGGTCCACGTCTCTTCGTCGCAACTCGCGCCATCGTGGCCACCGGCAGTTACGGCCCGAAGGGCTACGCTCCGGAATGGAATGTGCCACAGGGCGCCGAAGAGGCTGACGGCATCGATAGCCTGGCGCGAGTCGTTCGCGACCAAATCGGTAAAGGCGCCGACTGGATTAAGGTTTACGCTGATTATCGTTGGGGGGCGGGTGGCGCCGCACACGCGACCTTTACGCTGGAAGAATTGAAGCTGGCAGTTGAGACTGCGAAAAGCGCCGGCATTCCAGTAGCCGCGCACTCAACCAGCACTGAAGGTTCGCGACGAGCAATCCTCGCAGGTGTCGAAACAATCGAACATGGTGACGGACTGAACCCTGAACTTTTCCGTCTGATGAAAGAACGTGGCGTGGCTCTCTGTCCCACGCTAGCGGTTGCCAGCGGTCCAAACGTGGAAAAGAAAAAGATCGTGTTCAAGCAGGCGCTCGAAGCAGGAATCACCATCGCCAGCGGCAGCGACGTCGGTGTTTTCGCGCACGGCGACAACGCGAAAGAGATCGAACTCATGGTCGCGTGGGGCATGCCCATCGTCGACGCTTTGCGCTCTGCCACTTCAGTGAATGCCCGCGTACTGCACATGGAAGATAAAATCGGGAGAGTGAAGACGGGACTATTCGCCGATGTCATTGCGGTTGAGGGCGATCCTACACACGACATCTCAGCGCTGCGTCACGTCCGATTCGTGATGAAGAACGGCGCAGTTTACAAGCAACCATGATTGACTGTCAGGCTTCGAGCCACCACCACTCGAGCCATGACCAAATACCAGCCGTGCCCAAAAACTGGGCGTAGCCCAGAATTTTTCAACGTACGTCCCGGAAGGCCTGAGGCCTTCCGCACATCAAGAGGGCACAACCGAAGCACTTCGGTCTAACTTTTGTGGCAGGGCCAAGCCCGCCTGAATATCAGGCCGCTCTCAGCGACCCCATGTCAAGAACATTCCAACCGCCGCGCCCGTCATAATAACTGCCGTCGACCAGCCGATAATGTTGGTCAACGGTCCATTAGTTCTCGTTCCCATAACCTTTTTGCTGCGCGAAACGAGCATGATGATCACGATCAAAGGTGGCGACAGCACGCCGTTGATGACAGCGGTCCAGAAAAGGGCCTTGACGGGTGGGATCTTCAGAAAGGTGATGAGCACTCCAAGCAGCGTAGATATGCTGATGACGAGATAAAACCGCCGCGCTCCGTGAAATTTATGGTCCAGTCCATGTCTCCACTTAAACGCCTCACAGATTGCATATGCACTCGAACTGGTCAGCACGGGCACGGCCAAGAACCCCGATCCAATTAAGCCCAACGCAAAGAGAATCGTCGCCAGACCATGCGAAAGCGGTCGCAGAGCTTCCGCTGCCTCAGTGGCGGTCTGAATATTTGTTTTGCCGGTCGCGTGCAGCGTCGCCGCCGACGCGAGCACGACAAAATAGAAAACCGCGCTGGCGAAGATCATACCCGCATCGACATCGATCTCAGCGATCTTCAGTTCGCGGTCAGTGGCGCCTTCGCGCTCGCGCAAAGTCGTCCGGCCCATCTTCAGCTCTTCTTCCACTTCCTGACTCGCCTGCCAGAAAAACAAGTAAGGTGTGATCGTTGTCCCGAAGATCGCGACCAGGGTTATCAAGTATTCGTGATCAAATCGGACCGAAGGAATGAAGGACGCTCTTAGTACCTCGCCCCACACTGGGCGGGCAATAAAGGCAGCCACGATGTAGGCAAATAAACTTAACGTCAGCCATTTAAAAACGCGTGCAATCAGTTTGTACGAACCGAGCACCTGAACCGTGACGATGAGGATGGCAACCGGCGCTACCAGCACAAGCGCCGGTAACGATGGTACGAGCAAATTCACCGCTGCGGCGATCGCTCCGATGTCTGTGCCAGCATTTATCGTATTGGCGATGAATAAGAGACTGATAGCGCAAACAACGACCCAACGCGGGTAATGTTTGCGAAGTACACCGGCCAGCCCCATGCCGCTGACCATTCCGATCTTTGCGCAGATGAATTGGATCGCCGCCATCATCGGCAGTGTCACGACAGCGGTCCAAAGAGTGGCGAGGCCCAGCGAAGCACCTGCGGTCGTGTAGGTTCCAATCCCGGACGGATCATCGTCTGAGGCACCGGTGATCAGACCCGGCCCGAGCACGAGAAGCAAACGCTTGATCGGATTTCGCTCCTGCTCGACTTTTGATTCGAGCGCTTCTTCCGGCTCATTTTTATGCTGGTTAGAACGCACGATTCTTCAAATTTTGGCGGCCACTCCGACCTAGACGAGTTCTCTCATTTACCGAAAGATCACCGCAACATTACATCTTTCTTATGACCTCGAGGAATGTCAGCGTCTACTCTGCAGCCTCACGAGCACGAATTTTCCTTGAAGGGAGAAGATATGACGAAATTTGCGATCACCTACCGGGGAACCGTTTACCCCTGGCAATGCGACCACATGGGACACATGAATTCAATGTGGTACGTCGCAAAATTCGACGAAGCATCATGGCAGCTGCTTGCAAGTGTTGGCCTTACGAGATCACTTTTTCGCGAACAAGAAGCCGGCATGGTCGCGGTCGAGCAACACATCGAATATGAGCGTGAATTGCTCGCCGGCGATATCGTCAGCGTGCGCTCCGGTGTAGTCGAGGTCATGGATAAGGCTATTCGGATAGTTCACGAAATGCGAAACGATGAAACCGGAGTGTTGATGGCCAGGACGACGATCGTTGGTGTTCACATTGATACGAAGACGAGAAAAGCGCGTTCGCTTCCTGATGACGTACGTGCGCGCGCCCGCACGATGATCACTGGAAAAGTTGGAAGAACCGGGGGCCGTGTTGAACTACAATTGGCCCCAAGCGCTGGACTTTGGTAACTCGTCAAGCAGCGCCCTCGCTTCTTTCAGATCCCTCGTTTCGAATCCCTCGCTGAACTCGCTGTAGATTGGTTTCAGCAGACGGTGTGCTTCCCCATGTCTATTGCGGTTTTGATAGAGGCGCGTCAAGCTCATCGCTGCGCGCAACTCCCAGGATTTCGCCTTCTGCTGCCTGGCAATCTTTATAGACTCTTGAAAACACTCTTCTGCCTGAGCAATCTCTTCGTCTCGATCCCTGGCTTGCAAAAGAAGCAACTCGCCCTTTATTCGGTATAACTCGGCGAGGTAGTACCGTTCGCCATTACGATGGACCACCGCCAGCGCCTCATCCAACACGCGAAGTCCTTCGTCAACCTGACCCGTTTTGGCAAAGGCCTCAACCAAGAGAGCCAAAAAGTGAGGAAGTATTACTTCGGCGCCG
>Ga0126375_10000414_pt1 | contig 11426 bp, 9 predicted proteins | sample PanSoiMetPlot_14_FD_109577 | JGI IMG/M metagenome (GOLD analysis project Ga0126375, IMG submission 109577) | Tropical forest soil microbial communities from Panama - MetaG Plot_14 | ecosystem: Environmental > Terrestrial > Soil > Tropical forest | place: Panama | collected 2016-02-17 | reverse complement strand
TCAGCCCGTCGCGATAGGAGGCGGGACCGTCCGGATTGCGCAGCGCCGCCTCGGCGCGGTTGCGCAGGCGGTTGAGGGGCGTCTTGAGGTCGTGGGCGATGTTGTCCGAGACCTCCTTGAGCCCGCGCATCAATGCTTCGATCCGCTCCAGCATCGCGTTGACATTGTCGGCGAGGCGGTCGAGTTCATCGCCGGTGCCGGCGACTGGCAAACGGCCGGACAGGTCGCCGGCCATTATCGTCTGTGCGGTCCCGGTCATGCCGTCAATGCGGCTAAGCACACGGCGGCTGACAAAGAACCCGCCGAGCAAGCCGAGCACGATCACCAGTGCGAGCGACCACTGACCGGCATTGACGATGATGCCGAACAGGCGTTCGCGCTCCTCAAGGTCGCGACCGACCAGCAGATGAAACCCGCCCGGGAGCTGCACCACCCGGACTAATGCCCGATGGTCTGTACCTTCGGGCGATTCCAATCGATGGTAACTGGTTTCCAGCCAACCCGGACGATCGAGGACGCCAGGCTCCAGTGAACCGACATTGCCGGCGAGACCTTCGCCGCTCGGCGTTGTGACCAGATACAAGCTTGAGCCTGGACGGCGCGAACGCACATCGACCACGATGACCAGTCGGCGCAGCCCGCCTTGTCCGTATTGTTCCGACAAGCCGGTTACTTCGCCGTTCACAGTCGCCGTGATCTGTTCGGTGATGAGCCGGCGGGTGTTGAGCGCGAAGTACGCAAGCAGCGACGCCGCGAACAAAACGAAGATACCGAGATAAACGAGCGTCAGCTTGAACGCAGTGGTACGGACAAGTTTGCCTAATGCGGTCACGTTATTTGATCTCGGTTTCGGAGAAATCGTCTTCCCAGAACTCGAGCGATGCTCGTTTGCCGCTCTGCTTGTTTACAGCCTCAGCGCGGCGCAGCTCCACCCGGCGAATCTTGCCAGAGACTGTTTTCGGCAATTCGGCAAATTCGAGCCGCCGCACACGCTTGAACGGCGCCAGTGTCGCGCGGCAGTGACGGAAAACCGACAATGCCGTGGTGCGATCCGGCGCATGGCCGGGAGCAAGCGCAAGAAAGGCCTTAGGCACCGCAAGCCGCATCGGATCGGGGGACGGCACGACCGCGGCTTCGGCTACGGCAGGGTGCTCGATCAAAACACTTTCCAGCTCGAATGGGCTGATTCGATAATCGGAGGATTTGAAGACGTCGTCAGCGCGGCCGATATAGGTCAGGTATCCCTCGTCATCCACCGCGGCGACATCGCCGGTGCAATAGATCGCATCCCCCGACATGCGTGAGGGATCGGCTCCGCCTTCCTGCGCCTGATAGCCTTGCATCAGCCCGGTCGGCCGCGGCTGTAATGTCAGACAGATCTCGCCCTCCTTGACTGGCATGCCATCAAGATCAAGCAGCGCCACGCGATAACCGGGCAGCGGCCGTCCCATCGAGCCGGCTTTGACCTTTTGCCGCGGGCTATTTCCAACCAAGGCTGTGGTCTCGGTCTGTCCGTAGCCGTCGCGGATGGTGATGCCCCAGGCCTTCTTGACCCGCTCAATCACTTCGGGATTGAGCGGCTCGCCGGCGCTGATGAGCTCCCTGATACGCACTGGCCAGGCAGAGAGATCCTCCTGAATCAACATTCGCCAAACCGTAGGCGGAGCGCAAAATGTGCTAACGCCACAGTGCACAATGGCGTCGAGCAATCCGCGCGCGTTGAAACGGCGCTGATTGAAAATAAAAACCGCCGCCTGCGCATTCCACGGCGCGAAGAAGCAGCTCCAGGCATGCTTGGCCCAACCAGGCGAAGAAATGTTGAGATGCAGGTCGCCGGGACGCAAGCCAAGCCAATACATCGTCGACAGATGGCCCACCGGATAGCTTTGATGGCTGTGCAGAACCAGTTTCGGCTTGGCTGTCGTGCCGGAAGTGAAATAAAGCAAGAGCGGATCGTGAACGGGCGTTTCGCCGTCGGGAGCGAACCGTGCCGACGCAGTATAGGCTCTTTCAAACGGAACCCAGCCGGCCGCCTCGCCAACCACGATACGGGTATAATCGCCTGGCACACCGGCGAATTTTGCCGCGGCTTCGGTGCTGGCAATCACGTGTCGAACCCGGCCGCGCGCAAATCGGTCGTTGAGATCAGCCGGCGTCAACAAGGTGGTCGCCGGCACGATCACGGCGCCAAGTTTCATCGCCGCTAGCATGCATTCCCACAGCGGCGCGACATTGCCGAGCATGACGAGGATGCGATCGCCACGGCGCACCCCAAGCTCGCGCAGCAAATTCGCAACCTGATTCGAGCGTTCGCTTAATGCCGCGAAGGAAAGCTTGATCTCGGTGCCGTCCTCGTCGAGAAGCCAAAGCGCCGGCTGCGCGTTATTGCGCGCCACCGCGTCGAAGTAATCGAGCGCCCAATTGAACCGACCGAGCTTCGGCCATGCGAAGTCACGGAAGGCAACCGCATAGTCTTCCCGGTGCCGCAACAAAAAATCGCGAGCTGCAATGAAAGGTACAGAGCTATTTAAATTCGTGCCCAGTCTAACGTTGTCGCCCATCGTGACTCCCCGGCCCTCTTGTTAGGTCCGCTTTTATCTAGCGTGCACCATCACGAATCATGTAACCGGCGCCGCGCACGGTATGCAGCAATGGCTGTGCGAAACCTTTGTCGATTTTAGATCGCAAACGGGAAATGTGCACGTCGATCACGTTCGTCTGCGGATCAAAGTGATAATCCCAGACATTTTCGAGCAACATGGTGCGGGTGACGACTTGCCCCGCGTGCCGCATCAGATATTCGAGCAAGCGAAACTCGCGCGGTTGCAATTGCACTTCGTGTCCGGCGCGGCTCACTTCGTGGGATAAACGGTTCAACTCTAAATCGGCGACCCGATAGACCGTTTCCTCGCCGCGGCTGCCGCGACGGCGTCCGAGCGCTTCGACCCGTGCCAACAACTCGGAAAACGCATAGGGCTTTGCCAGATAATCGTCACCACCGGTGCGCAATCCTTTGACCCGGTCATCAACCTGACCGAGTGCGGACAGGATCAGGACCGGCGATTCGATGGATTTTGCGCGCAATGCACCGATCACAGAAAGACCGTCGCGCTTGGGCAACATGCGATCGACGATCAGCACATCGTAGTCGCCGTCCAGCGCGAGCTGCAGCCCCTCCTCACCGTCGCCGGCGTGTTCCGCGATATGACCGGCCTCGCGGAATGCCTTGACCAAGTAGTCGGCCGCGTCGCGATCGTCCTCAATGATGAGAAGACGCATGGTAAATCGTTGTTCGCCGCATCTTTAAAAAGTGCGCAATGCGCAGCCCGCCGATGATAATCCTCCGGCACCCGCCATAACAGCGAGGGGTGGCGGGCGGCAGGCCCGCCACCCCCCTACCCACTCCGCCCCGGCGGGGGCGACGGATGCCGGTCGGCAGAGGCGGTAATTGCGGGGACGGACCTTGCGATCCGCCCCCAGGGTACGCCCGCCAGCGGGGGCGACGGATGCCGGCGGATGCCCCTTTCACCGGGAGCTCGCTCAATGCGGAAAGCGGTCCAAGCTCCATCATGCCTTTGCGCATTCACGCGCAAACTGTCGCGCAATCATGCTCAGGCGTTCCCGAGCGGTAGCGCGACAAATTTTGTGCCTTCGTTCGACTTCACCCTGAACAGGACAGTCCGCTTGCCTTCGCTGCGCGCTTCGGCGAGGCTTTTGCGAACCTCGGCCGGCGTGTTTACCGATTTGCCGCCGACTTCCAGAATGACGTCGCCGACTTGAAAGCCGTGCTCCGCGGCAACGCCGCCGGCATTGACCGCGGTAACCACGACGCCGTTGCCGCCGGCGCCCGAGACCTTACTGCCGGGCGCGAGCGTGAGGCCGAGATTGGGCATGTCGCTGTCAGGTACTTCACGCTGATCGCGCTGGTTCTGCTCGTTCGAGGCCTGTTTTTCGTTCGGCAAGGTGCCGAGCGTCAGCGTCACGGTTTTGCTTTCCCCGTTGTGGACGAGGCCGAGCTTCACGGTAGCGCCGGGGGACATCGTGCCGATCTTGCGGGCGAGTTCGCGCGGATCGTGGAGCGGCGTATCGTTCAGCGAGGTAATGACATCACCGCTCTGAATGCCGGCTTTGGCTGCCGGACTGTCCTTTTGCGGCTCTGAGACCAGCGCGCCGGTCGCTTGCTTAAGCCCCAAACCGTCAGCGATATCGGGCGTCACCGTCTGGATTTGCACACCGATCCAGCCGCGGGTGACGCTGCCCTTGTCGCGCAACTGCGCAACCACGTTCTTCACAGTGTCGGCGGGAATTGCGAAAGCGATGCCGACCGAACCGCCGGATGGCGAGAAGATCGCGGTGTTGACCCCGATCACATTGCCATCGACGTCGAAAGTCGGACCACCGGAATTACCTTTGTTCACCGGCGCGTCGATCTGAATGAAATCGTCATAGGGACCAGCGCCGATATCACGACCGCGCGCCGAGACGATACCCGCGGTCACAGTGCCGCCAAGCCCGAACGGGTTTCCGACCGCTAGAACCCAATCGCCTACCCGCGGCGAGGCCTCGGCCAATTTAACGAATGGGAAGTTGTCGCCGTCGACTTTGATGAGCGCAAGATCAGTGCGGGAATCGGTACCGATCACCTTAGCGGTATAGCTCTTGCCCTCGTCGGTGGTGACTTGAACCTTGTCGGCATTCTGCACGACATGATTATTAGTGACCGCATAACCGTCGCGCGAAATCAAGAAGCCCGAGCCTTGGCCGGTGATCACCTCGTGATTCCTCGGATTGCCGGGCGCACCAAACCGCTTGAAGAAGCGTTCGAATGGCGAACCAGGAGGAAACGGCATATCATCGTCGCTGAGGCCGGACTCTGATGGCCGGTCGATTTTGACCCGCACTGAAATCACCGCCGGCTTCACCTTTTCGACGATGTCGGCGAAACCGACAGGGCGCTGCGGCAGCTGTTGGACCTTCTCCGTCAAATTCTGCGCTTGCGCCGCATCGGCGAACGCACTCGGCGAGTAAGTGTTGGGCGAGAAAACCAACGTGGCTGCGCCGAGACTTGCGACCGTGGTCGCCAAAAGCGCCAACCGCCGCGCCGACAAAGTGAGGCGCGGTCCTCGGGAACTATCCTTCATGCATGATCTCCAGATGCAGTGCGTTACATACTGCCGCCAAGTTGCGAACTGCCGCTAAGCGGTGTTGCAGTGGAAGATGGGGCGGCACGCCTTACGGCGCTCTGTCGGGCGGATTAAAAATTGGTAATGTTGCTAGCGTGGAATAAAGATTTGCTTACAATGGCTTAGGCTGTGCACCAAGGCGGCGTTTAGGCAGCCAAGCAGCCAGTAAAATCAAATCCGCGCGAGCCGACGAGAACAGGCTGGGATTCGCGCTAGGAACCGCCGGTGTCAGCGAGGATCTTTTGCAGCCGCGCCTGCTCGGCCGCAGTCAGAGTTGGGACTGGCTCCAGTACGCGCCGCCGCCGGCGCGCAGCAGCAACGACAAGCAGCGCAACTCCGGTGAGCAGAAGCCCGGGCGGCAAACCCCAAAGAATTGCCGTACGCCATGACAGCCGCGGCTTGAGCAACACGAATTCGCCATAACGCGCGACGAGAAAATCAAGCACTTGCGCGTCGCTATCGCCGGCCTGAAGCCGCTCCCGAACCAAAACGCGCAAATCGCGCGCCAACGGCGCGTCGGACTCGTCGATCGACTCGTTCTGACATACCATGCAGCGAAGCTGTTGAGACAAAGTCCGCGCTCGGGCTTCCAGCGCCGGGTTCCGCAACATCTCATCGGGCTGCACTGCCGCCCATGAAAATACCGGAGCTGAAAGAAGGAAGGTAAGTAGGAGCAAGTAAACGCGTCTCATTGCTTCATCCCACCGGGCGCAACGCCACTTTCGCCTTTGCCGGCTGCGGCGCACCGACGCGAAGGCGGCGGTCTGACAGTGATAGAGCACCACCTGCGAACATCATCGCCGCGCCAAGCCAGATCAGCAACACCTGCGGTTTGAAGTAGAGCCGCACCGCCACGTTGCCGTTTTGCAGCGGATCGCCGAGCGAGAGATAGAGTTGGCTGACGCGGCGCGTCATCAGCGCTGCCTGCGTCGTTGTCATGTTGCGAGTTGGGAAGCTACGCCGGCTCGGCTCCATGACGCCGATCAAATCGCCATTCAAGCGACGCACAATGAAGCGGCCAACCATGTCGCGATAATTCGGACCTTGCCGGTTGAATAATCCCGCAAAGGTGAGTCGATAGTGAGCAATCTCCAAATTATCGCCGACTTTCATTTCGGCGATCCGCTCACTGCCCCATGCCGTCGCGGCGACAATGCCAAGCAACGTCACACCGAGGCCGAAATGCGCAAAAGCCGTGCCCCAGGCCGAGCGCGGCAAGCCGATGGCGCGTCGCAATGCCGCTCGGAAGGGAATGCGCAAAACGAGCGTCCGCTCCGCAATGTCTGTAACCGCGCCGACCATGACGAAAACGGCGAGACCGGCGCCAAATGGCGCCAGCACCGGTCCGCCTTGTTCAAGTGCGAAGGCCGCCGCCATCGCGAGTGCGGCCAGTATTGCCGCCGCCAAGAGGCGTTGCGCCGCGCCTAAAAGATCGCCGCGTTTCCAACCCATGAGTGGGCCAAACGGCATCACCCCCATCAGCGGGATGAACAAAGGGCCGAAAGTCGCGTTGAAAAACGGCGGGCCCACAGAGATCTTTCCTCCGGTGAGAGCTTCCAGCGCCAGCGGATAGAGCGTGCCGATAAACACGCTCGCGCATGCGGTGGTGAGAAACAGATTGTTGAACACCAAGGCGCCTTCGCGAGAGATTGGCGCGAACAAGCCGCCTTGCTTGAGCAGCGGCGCGCGCCAGCCATAGAGCGCCAAGGCGCCGCCGATAAACACCACCAGAATCGCGAGGATGAACACGCCTCGCATGGGGTCGGTGGCGAAGGCGTGAACCGATGTGAGCACGCCCGAGCGCACCAGGAAGGTTCCGATCAGCGAGAGCGAGAATGTGAGAATGGCGAGGAGAATAGTCCATATTTTCAGCGCGCCGCGCTTTTCCATCACGACGGCGGAGTGCAACAGCGCGGTTCCAGCAAGCCACGGCATCAGAGATGCGTTTTCGACCGGATCCCAGAACCAGAACCCGCCCCAGCCAAGTGTGTAATAGGCCCAGTACGATCCGCCGGCGATGCCGACGGTCAGGCACATCCACGCGCCGAGCACCCACGGTCGAACCCAGCGCGCCCAAGCCGCGTCGATACGTCCCTCCAGCAACGCAGCAATCGCGAAAGAGAATGCGATCGAAAATCCGACATAACCGAGATACAGCAGCGGTGGATGGAACGCGAGGCCGGGATCTTGCAAAATCGGATTAAGGTCTTGACCTTCAAACGGCGCCCGCGGAATGCGGACGAACGGATTGGACGTCAGCAGAATGAACAGATGAAACGCCGCTGCGATCCAAGCCTGGACCGCTAGTGCATTGGCTTTAAGCACCGCCGGCAGATTGTTGCCAAACACCGCAACCAGCGCGCCGAAAAAGGTCAGGATCGAGACCCACAGCATCATCGAGCCTTCATGATTTCCCCAAATGCTGGTGAGCCGGTAAATGAATGGCATTTGCGAATTTGAATTCTCGAATACGTTCAAAACCGAAAAATCCGAAATCACGTAGCAAATGGCGAGCGCGGTGAACGCCATCGCCACGAAGGCAAATTGCGCGAGCGCCGCCGGCGCGGCCATGCTCATCAAGGCGGCGTCGTTGGTGCGAGTCCCGACGATCGGCATCGTGCCCTGAATGAGAGCAAGCCCCAGTGCAAGCATCAGCGCGTAATGGCCCAATTCCGCGATCACCGGCTGCGCCCCCCCTGGCCCTTGAGATAGGCGCGGCAGGCGCGCACTCGCGGCGTTATGGTGATTTCGCGGCTCATTTGCCGCCTCCGCCGGCGGATGCCCCAGTCTGGCGGCCGTAATCATCTATCCAATGCCCGGAGCGCTTCAAAGCGTCCGCAACTTCCTTGGGCATGTAAGTTTCATCGTGCTTGGCGAGTATCGCGTCCGCCTTGAAGGTGCCGCCTGCATCGAGCACGCCTTCCGCCACGACGCCCTGCCCCTCGCGGAACAGATCCGGCAATACGCCCTGATAATTGACCGGGATACCGTTCTTGCCATCAGTCACTTCGAAACGCACAGACAGATTTGCGCTCCGAACCACACTGCCATTCTTGACCAGTCCGCCGAGCCTGATGCGGGTTCCCGGCGGCACGTGCTTTTCGGCGACATCGCTGGGCGAATTGAAAAAAACGATCGAATCGCGAAGCGCATTAAGCATCAGCGCGACTGCGATGGCCAACACGGCCATCCCACTGCCGATCAAAATGAGGCGCCGCTGTTTGCGAGTCATAGTGACCCCGATTGCTATCCCTCAAGCCCGAGACCCTTAACGAGATCGTCGATGCGTTTGATCTGGTCAAGCTGATCGGACAGCGCACGGCGGGCGTCCGCCGCGGCATCCTTGGCTTTATCGCGGTCGCCAAGGATTACATAGGCACGAACCAGGCGCATCCAGCCGTCGGCATCCTTGCCATCGGCGTGCAGCCTGTCGGCCAGACGCTGGACCATGCCGCGAATCATTTCGGCACGCTCGGACTCCGGCCTATTCTCGGCGGCCGCAATATCGGCCGCGCTCGGTCCACCGGAAGCGCGCGGCCCACTTGTCACACGCGCCAAGGCGGCGCCGACAAGGTCTTTCCATGGCGCGTCCACCGGCGCGTCGTCAAGTAACGCACGCCATTCCTTGGCGGCGTCCTCGCGATTGCCGTCCTGCTCGTCGGCCAGGCCGATAAAATAGCGCGCCTTGGCGTTGTGCGCGTCGCCGGTCACCGCGCGCTGGAAGGCAAGCTTCGCCTCATCGGTGACGACACCGTTGGCGACGGCAACCACCGCCTCGCCGAGATCGGATTCGCGTTCCGGGCTGTCGCCGTTGAGTGCGATCGCTTTCTTGCGCGCCATCACCGCGTCGGCAAAGCGGCCAAGCTGCAAATAGACCGGAGCGATCACTTCCCAGCCGGCGCCGTCATTCGGATTACGTGCGAGATGATTCTCGACTTGTCCGACGAGGCTCGCGATCGACCGATCTTCCCCGGACTCATCCGCCCGAGCAAACGCCGATTGTCCTGGGATATCGGGCGAGCCAAGCTTCAAATACAACGCGACTGCGACAAGGGGCACGGTGAGAATTGCCAGGCTCGCTGCGCGATGCCGCCGCGCCTTCATCCCGGAGCTTGACTGGACCGGAACGCCACTTTCGGCGTCCGCCGCGGCAATCAATCGCCGCGATATTTCAATGCGCGCAGATTCGGCCTCCGCATCGCCAATTAATCCGGCGGCGCGGTCGCGATCGATCTCCTTGAGCTGGTCCTGATAAACAACCCGATCGCTGCCGGCACCGCGATCGCTGGGCTTTCGTCCAAGCGGCCAAAGAACCGCCAGCAATGCCGCGGCGGTCATCACGGCAAAAATGATCCAAAGTGCCATTATGCAAAGCGTTTGAGCTTGTTTGCCATGGCGGACGAGCTCGCTTGCCGGCGCTGGTCCCTATTGATCAGGCCGCCCGCGCGGTTACATCACGGCGCGAATACGGCCGCAATGGGAGTGCGAGCGCGGCAATTTCGCACCGTAGCGGTCGATCCACCGCACAGATCGCTCAGTGCCGGCAAGCTGAAGGCAACGCACACCTATTGTGGCGAGCCGACGCAAACCGCGACCAACGGCGTATTCGCAGCATTTGGCGCCGGGCCGCATGAAGCGCCTCGTTCGCTGGGGAACTGCGCCTGATTGCGCGTCGCGCCGCAGTAGGCAGTGATCAACACTTCATTGTCCTGGCATTGCACCGAGCACCCCGACACGCAGTCCGATCGGATCACTCTGATGCTTGGGTTTGGCGGACCTGGCGGCCCTTTTTCACCCTGCGGGCCTGGAGGACCTGGAGGCCCCGCCGGACCAACCGGACCCGTATCGCCCTTGGGGCCCTGAGGCCCGGGCGGGCCTGCATCACCTTGCGGCCCCTTGCTGCAGGCGGTCAGGCCGGCGAGTAACGTCAATGTCAACGCCATGGTCAGCGCTACTTGCGACACGCGCATCGTTATTTTCTCCCCGCAAAAGCCGTCCCAAAATTCCCGCTAAGAAGATCAAAGTAGACAGGCCGGCGCAAGGCAAAGGCTCTGTTTTGCCCCCACACTGGCGGTCGCGGAGCGCTTTGTCTAAGTTGCGCGCGGACAACGCGGGCCGCCGCTGGATCAACGGACAAACGAAAATGACACCGGCGCCGGCGGCAATATTGGCGCCGAACTGGTCGCCAAATCCGATCCCGACGGCTACACGTTGCTGGCTTCGCCGCCGCCACCTTTGGTCATCAATCAGACCTTTATCCGCACCTCGAGTTTGATCCGCTGCAATTTGTGCCAATCTTCGTCATCGCGCGCGTGCCGAACGCACTTGTGGTGAATCCCGACAAAATTGCCGCAAACAACATCAGGGAGTTCATCGCTTATGCGCAAACGAATCCCGGTAAGATCACGGACGCCACGCAAGGCAACGGCACGACCTCGCAGTTGACTTCGGAAATGTTCCAGATGATGGCCCATGTGAAGCTGCAGAACGTGCCATACCGGGGCTCAGCGCCGGCTCTCAACGATCTTATCGCCGGCAGTGTCGACTGCATGTTCGACAATCTCGGCGTGTCACTGCAGCTCGTCAAAGCCGGCAAACTGAAGCTCATTGCAGTCGCATCGCCGCAGCGCATGGCGAGCCTGCCGGATGTGCCGACGATTGCCGCGACCCTGCCCGGTTTCGAGTCCGCGACCTGGTACGCGGTGCTGCCACGCACGCCTGCGGCGGTCGTGCAAAAGGTCAACGCCGGCATCAATGAAGCTTTGCAAGATGCCAAGGTGCAGAAGCGCCTCATCGAGCTTTCGGCAGAGCCGGTCGGCGGCACGCCGAAAGAAACCGCGAATTACCTCAAGCACGAATCTGAGCGCTGGAAGAACGTCATTACCGCCGCGCATGTGACGCTGGATTGAATCATTTTTGGTGCCGCCTCACGAAATCGGGAAAAACAATGAAGCACAGCGTCGATCACATCCTTACAACACATGCCGGCAGTCTTCCCCGGCCGGCGGAACTTCTCGAGCTGTTGAAAAGCGGCGGCAGCACCGCCTTCGAGCAAGGCACGAATGCCGAACGGTTGCGCAGCGCCGTGAGCGAGATTGTACGCCGTCAGGTCGCGCTTGGCATCGATGTGATTGACGACGGCGAGTACGGCAAGCCCAGCTTCGTCAGCTACATCAACGAACGACTCGGCGGGTATGAAGTCGACACGCGCGCCGGTCCGCGCAATCAGTGGCTAAGTTCGCG
>Ga0126375_10000413_pt1 | contig 11441 bp, 15 predicted proteins | sample PanSoiMetPlot_14_FD_109577 | JGI IMG/M metagenome (GOLD analysis project Ga0126375, IMG submission 109577) | Tropical forest soil microbial communities from Panama - MetaG Plot_14 | ecosystem: Environmental > Terrestrial > Soil > Tropical forest | place: Panama | collected 2016-02-17 | reverse complement strand
GTCTTCATGCATATGGCCTGGGAGCGGCTGGCTCTGATGTATGCCATTCTGGTCCCGCCAGTGTTGGTGTTGGTGTTTGTGGGCATCATGGTCTTCGAATCGAACTACACGCTTTTCACTCGGCTTCTATTTTTTGGGGCGGGGACCTAATGGCAATGGGGCGACCTCTGGAGTCGGCGAGACCATGAACTTTATTGGGGGGCGCCTTGCGAGCGGCCAAAAACTCGTCCCTGAGCTTTTTTCAGCTGAGGACCAGGCCAGAACGTCCAAGCCGGGCGAGTCGGCGAAGGATTAGCGAACGCAGCCACGCCGAACACAAAGTCGATCGAGTCTAAATCGAGCGTCGGTGTCGATGCAATTCTGCCACCGGCTTTCTGACCGACGCCGCAAGTCCACCCAGATTACGCTTTCTATGGCCCATCTTCGTGGGTCCAAGGAAAGAGAACGGCTGGGAAATCTGCGGCATAGCGCCGTCCTTTCGCTCGGGGTCGGGGGGCGGCGGTCCTGTCGCGGTCTCTCAGGTCCTGTTCCACGACCTTGCGGTAGAGATGCCAACTCGAATGGGCGAGCACCGGCATCACCACCGCAAGCCCGACGAAGAACGGCAACGAGCCGATCACGAGGGCGACGGCGACGAACAGGCCCCAGCCCGCCATCGTCAGCGGATTGAGGAGAACCGCCCGGGCCGACGTGCGCACCGCGACGATCGCGCCGACATCCCGATCTAGCAGCATGGGGAAAGAAACGACGCCGATGGTCAGCACCAAAGCGGCGAACATGAAGCCTATGCCGTTTCCGGCGATGATGAGGGTCCAGCCCTTTGGGGTGGTGAAGACGTCGTGGAGGAACTGCCCGATCGATTCCGGGGGCCCGTCGGCGAAGAGCGACTGGTAGAGCCACAGGGCGGTGGCAAGCCAGGTCACGAACACGATTAATAAGACCATTCCGAGGGCGGCGATGGCGTCGAGGGAAGGGCATTGCAGCACGCCAAAGGCGTGCTTCCACACGACGTCGACACCTTGCTCGCGCTGCCGACTCAGTTCGTACAGGCCGATGGCTGCGAACGGACCAATCAGCGCGTAGCCCGCCGCGAGCGGGAAGAGGAGCGGCAGCACCTCGTAGCCGAACGTCATGCGCGCCAGAAAGAGGCCGACGAGAGGATAGATTATGGAGAGAAATATCACGTGGGTCGGCATCGCCATGAAGTCGTCGACGCCCTTCGCCACCGCATCCTTCAGATCCGTAAACCCGACCTTGCGGACGACCGGATAGGCCGAGCTCTCGCCCGCACCGGTGATCACGTGGAGATTGGGCATAGTCGCGCCTCCCTCAGCCGTTCTTGCAACGGTCGCGAGAGTCAAGGTGGCGCTCTGTTGCCGCTTCCGGCGCCGGCCACGCGGGAGCCGCGACCTGCTGACGGAGTGTAGCGCGGCGGTCGGGGACTGTCTTCACATTTCGATACGCCGCCGTCGTGCATGAGCCGAAAGCGGCGGGGCCTGGAGCGGGCCTTCAAACAACCCGAAGAGTGTTGGAATGCCTCTCCTCCGCAATCTTCCGCCGCCCGATCAGCTATGCAATTCGCTGGGAATTGTATATTTCGTTGCTGAAGGCTGTTTGCGCTGCCGCCACCAGCAATATGGTTCGCGCCCCCTGCACGTCACGCTTCGGCCTCGTAGGCTTGCGGCGCGTCGAGACGCATGGTGCAGGCCCGCACAAGTTGCTAGGCTCAGACCCTATTGATTTTCGAGAGAGTCTCAAAATCAAAGCCAGGAGAAAGATCAAGGCAAAGGTCAAAAGAAAGGATCAACCAGAATAAGGAGCCGGCAGAATGCTGAAGAGGGTTTTGATTGTGATTGTCGCGCTCGCGGCCTCGGCGGAAGTGGCCGTTGCTGGAGATATCGCCGCAGGAGAAACGGTGTTCAAGAAATGTATGCCCTGCCATAGCATAGGCGAAACCGGCAAAAACATGGTCGGTCCGGTCCAAAACGGCCTGAAAGGACGCAAGTCGGGCACGGTGCCAGGCTACAATTACTCGGCTGCGAACAAAAATTCCGGGATCGTCTGGGACGAAGCGACCTTCAAGGAATACATCAAGGATCCCAAGGCAAAGATTCCGGGCACCAAAATGGTATTTCCGGGGATTAAGGACGAGAAAGACGCCGATGATTTGTGGAGCTTCCTTGAGCAGTTCGGACCGGACGGCAAGAAGATGAAATGAGCCATTTAGCTCTCGATTTAATCTCATCATCGCGGGCACATGTGATTTCGCGACCGTCCACTTCGGGTCGATACTGTTCGCTAATTTCGGGTCTGGGCGTCAAGCTCTCCGCAATCATCCTTGCCGGGCCCATCGTTCTCTCCGCGGGTAGGGGCATGCCCTCCGCATGATGGCGTAGACGCTGGCGGATCAATGTTCAAAGCGCGGTCGCCCTTTCCACCGGCGCTCGCCAAGCATCGAACGATCTCACCGCCGCCACCGTCCCGGCAGGGACGTCTTTTCCCGCAATGTTACGGGAACCCTGTGGTCTTGTTGTACTCGCTGTGCAGCAACCTCCTTCTTCGATTGAACTCGGTCCCGTCGACCCACATTCGGTGCAGAATGACCGCGAGCACTGCGATCAGGAGCGAAAGTACAAATATCCACATTGATGGAGCATGAAGATTCATGCTCCTCTCCCTTGTGCAACCGCTTGGGTGACACTACCCGATAAACTCACTTCCCCCGAATGTAGTCGTGGAGCGCCACGGCGTCGTGTTCTATCTCCTCAAGCCGGTACTTGACCACGTCGCCGATCGACATGATGCCGAGCAGACGACCTTGCTCAATGACCGGCACGTGACGGAACTTGCCAATGGTCATCCGCTCCATGACGCCGCTGATTGTCTCAGCCTCGTTGCAAGTGACAACCTTGCGTGTCATCACTTCAGCGACCAGCGCTCCCAGCACCGCCGCTCCCTGGGTGGCGATCGCGCGCACGATGTCGCGCTCAGACAGGATGCCGGCAACATCGCGGTCTGGCCCAAGTACGACGAGCGCACCGATCCGGCGCTCGGCGAGGAGCTTTACGGCGGTCGCAAGATTGGCGGTGGGTTCGATGGTGACGACATCTCCGCCTTTGGCAGCCAGAATTGCTTTAACATTCATGGTAGCCTGCGCTAACCCCCGAGGCTGTCGGGCTCTATCATTTCGCGAGGTTCGCCAAACAGATCCGAAGTGAGTGGATGCTTGTCATGCAAGAAGATCGCAAGCTGCGATCTTATGGATTCACCGTGAGACTTTACCACCTCTTCAAACAAATGATGTTGTACCTCTTGAGGCAAACTGCTCCATCTCCGGATAACAGCCTCGCCTAAGGCACGAGTAAACTGCTCCGCAGTCGCGCTGGGGATCAAATTCATAGTTCCCTCTCCGCCGCACCTGGCCCGCCACAGTTGTTCACTGAATGATTTTACCACCGAACACTGATGATACCAATCTACGGCAAAGCACCGCCCACCAGCCGATGCTCTTCTTAGCTCTGTCCGGTTCTTGGGCGGCGCGTTAATATTGGCCTACGACAACATAAGGGGAATCCTGGCACAAAGACCGCTGTTGCGTAAAATAGGATTGAGCCGATGCCGAACGCCATCGTCCTTACACGGATCGGGACATTGTACTTGGCAGCCCTGCTAAACGCTCTCGGAGCGGGCGTCTTAGCGGCATCTTCTGGTGCCTATCCAACATCTTCGTCCGTCCATCAAGCTTTCATTGGCTCAATTGGCTGGTTTGGGATTGGGACGCTGTTTAGCGTGGCCACAATCATTCTCCATCATGTCATCGGGCTATATTGGGGTGAAAGGAGAGATGGTGATTCGGTGCAAACCGCAATTCCCGTTGCTTCGATGATATCATTTCTGCTGTTCGTCTTAGGCACGTGGGAGGCAGCACCTCTATTCCGACACCTTGGAATCTAGGCTGCCCTGCTAGAACGTTTGTCACAACAAAGAATAGCTCGAAGGTCATCCGCTCGATCGAGAGTGGATTGCGGGAAGTGCGGAAGGGCGAAATGACGCCTCCGCAAGCTCGGACACGGCGGCGTGGCAAAAATCCCCAAATTTTTGGCCGGAAATATCAAGACCAAGCTAGTATCGGTACTCTAACCGGCTGATGAAAATTTTGTTTGAAACTATTTTTGGCCTTGTAATGAAAAATAAAAACTCATTGCACTATGAACTTTATGGCTCATCGGCCGGCGCAGAGAAAAAGGGATATTGGCGCTGGGCTATATTCACGGGCCGCGAGAAAAAACCGCTGCTGGTCGGCTCTTTCTATGGCACGTTCGAGGACGCAAAAGGACATGCAGAGGCAGCAATCTTACGGCTGAAAGAGCGTGCTCGGAAACGCAAAGCGTCTCCCTCAAAATAGTCGACCACAAATTATCCGGTGTCCTTTCCGAAAATCATATCCGGACATATTGATGATGCAGCCCGGCCAGAACGGGTATAGCGATAATGCTGCCGACCCGGTGGGCGGCTCGCCGCAATGGCGCATTCTTTTGTAAGGCTAGGTGCGGGCGTGCGCGATTGTAATATGCTGCATAGGCGGAAAGGATCCACCGCAAATGCGCCTCGTGATTGGCCGATCGCGGATACCCATGGCTCTGATCCGCGCGGTGAAAACTTGCCCATAGGCCCGTTCATTGTCGCGCACGAGATAGGCAGGCGCCGATGCCGAGGGAAACGCCCGAGCGATTATCAGTTAACGAATAGTTATGGGAGCAGTCCCCCTTTAACAGCCGAGGACTGCGGCGTGGCGCCTAACTCGGCCGCAACTGAGAACTTTGTGACGACGATCACATCGCGTTCACGCAATCGGCCCTAGTGATTCAACACTGGGGAAGGAGGGCTGCTATGCACCAAGCACTGTCCGTAACCGTCGTCGCCACTCTGCTCATCGCCACCGTCGTCGACGTCGTTGCCTCGGGGTAAAGACAGTCGTGGCCAGAAATCATTTTAACGCAGCACCCGCCAGCGGCATCAGCCTAACGGTGCCCGGCGGCATGAAGAGCTTTCCGACGGAGCTGCTGCCGCAGTGAGAAATAACTGATCGATGGAACAACATACGGTCGATGTGTCCGGCCAGCAATACGTCGTGCAGGTCTTCCAACTCGCCAATAGTGTTTGGGTAGCTGACGGCGAGTTTTTTGGCGATCAACTGAGAACAAGAGGAAGCACTGCGGGAAAAGCGGTGAGGGCCTGGCGGAAAGCCGCGGTAGAAAAGCCGCGCCGGAGCAGAGGTTGACGTTTCTCGAGCCCGCGTCATTCTTCCGTTCAAGGACGCAATACTAAGGGGGCGGATGTGAAACTTCTCATTCTTGTGGTTGATGACGAACCTGATGTCGAAATGCTGTTTCGCCAGCAATTCCGGCGTGATCTTCGCTTGGGTCGCTTCACGATGGAGTTTGCTCAATCCGGCGAGGCGGCCCTTCGGCGCATCAGCGACGCGGCAGGCGTTTCAATCATTTTGATCCTGTCCGACATCAACATGCCGGGGATGACCGGACTGGAATTGCTGCCTAAGGCCAAGGCGGCTCGACCCGATGTTCCGGTCATCATGATCACCGCCTATGGCGATGCCGAGACCAAACGTAAAGCATTGGAAGGCGGCGCCGAAGCGCTTTTCACCAAACCCATTGATTTTGGGGCACTTCGCGGCGAAATCGACACGCGCGTCGAGAAGGCCGCCTAACAAAGCAGCATCCAGACCTAACCGACAGAAGTGTCTACTGTTGGCCCTTAGCGGACATTTGTTTCGCACTACCAATGTCCCTTTTTACCCCCGAAAGCGGACATTTGCCTTTGAGACATCCACTAATGGCCAAAAGCGGACTTTCGCTGCAACTCAGCGTGAAGCAACGTGACAACCTGCGCGCCCTCACCGACAGCGGCAGCGACGCGCTTCACCGAGCCGGAACGAACGTCGCCAATCGCAAAGATACCCTTTCGACTGGTTTCCAGTAGCCGCCGATCTTTATCGATGTCGGAGCCAGTCAATACAAATCCCTTACGATCCAAGGCAATTCCCGATCCAGCAAGCCAATCAGTATTCGGCTCTGCGCCGATGAAGAGAAAAAGATGTCGAATTGGCCGTCGGAATTCTTCGCCTGACATACCATGTCGCCAGCGAATTGCTTTGAGTAGTCCGTTACTGCCTTCGAGTCCAGTGACATTTGTTTCTGTCAGGACCTCCACGTTTGAAAGCCCTTCGATCCGATCAGCAAGGTACTTGGACATACGTGACGCTAGATTTCTGCTCCGGACCAAGAACCAAACCTTTGCGACTTGGCTCGCCAAGTAGACGGCCGCTTGCCCGGCCGAATTTCCAGCCCCCACTAAAGCAACTTCTTGTCCCGCGCACAGTTTTGCCTCAAGCGGCGAAGCCCAATAGTGGACGCTCAAACCCTCAAAGTTCTCAAGGCCATCAACGGCAAGGCGACGGTAGCGCGCACCACTGGCAATCACGATCGACCGCCCACTTACCGTCTCGTTGTCCGGCAATCTAAGTACAAAGTGGTCGTGATCGGTATCGCCTTCGAGGCCAATTACCTCGTCGGGGATCGCCATTTCGACCCCAAATTTTTGCGCTTGATTGTACGCTCGCGCCATCAAGGCGATGCCCGAAATACCGGTTGGAAAGCCTAGATAGTTTTCGATCCTGGCAGAGGCGCCCGCTTGTCCGCCAAAGGCGTGACAATCGAGCACCAGTACAGAAAGTCCCTCCGAGCCGGCATAGACAGCCGTAGCAAGCCCGGCCGGTCCGGCACCCACAACGACAACGTCAAACACACGGTCCGGATCTATGGGCCCAACAAGGCCCAGGCAGCGAGCAAGTTTGGTTTCGCCGGGATTGTTTAGGAGCTGCCCGTTCGGACAAAGCACGATGGGCAATTGGCCCGCGTCAACATGGAAGCGTTCGACTATGGCTTTAGCTTCTGGATCCACTTCAGGATCGAGCTTTTGATGGGGCTGGCCATTACGACGGAGAAAATCGGCGAGCCGAAGCGCGTCTCTATTCTCAGAGCGACCAACGATAATTGGTCCTACAGAGCCATCTTCAAGCAAGCCGACCCGGCGGAGGATGAGTGCCCGCATGATCCGCTCGCCGAGCTCAGCCTCAGCGACTAACAATGCGCGCAACCGATCCGGAGGAATGATCAACGCGGTCACTGGTTCTTGCGCTCGTGCATCAACAAGTGCTGGGCGACCAGATAGCTGCGCCAGTTCTCCCAAAAATGATCCCGGGCCGTGTGCAACGATAAGTTCTCCGTCACCCGATGACGTATGCCTGGTGACCTTGACAGTCCCGGACAAAATGACCGCCAAACCTTCAAGTGCCTTGCCAGCTTCGGCCAGCACTTCGCCCACGCTGTATGACCTTGCCGAGCCGAAGCGCCGTATCCGGTCAACGTCAGCAGGTTTCAAAACTGGAAAGATCTGATCGCGTCGAGTCTCAAGTATTGACTGCTTCGACGTTGCCATATTTGAACCGTTACAAGCTCACGCGTTTTCGCTGCTGTGGTGCACCAGGCGTATGTTATCCCGCAAGAGACTGCGCAGTCCGCGTTACCTGTCCCTTCCGAAAATCAGATCCGCAAGTAGCGATGGTGCAGTCCCGCCAAGATGGGAATGGCGGTAATGGTACCGTATCGTTGGATCGCTCGACCTAGCGGTGCATCCTCGTGCAAGGATAAGTGCGTCCGCGATTGATTGTAATACGCTGCGCAGGCGCAAAGAATTCGCCTTAGTGCGCCTCGCCGAAGATGAGCATTTGATCCACGCACTCGCGGCGCAATGTGTCAATCAGACGTTCCAATAGCCATTTTGCCAGGGCGATCGAGGAGAGATCAGTCGGCCCCCTGGCGTCCCGTAAGCATGCTTAATATATGCATGCTTAAAGTTCTGCTGGTATCCGTCGCAAAGTCCTGAGTTACACCCCTACAACTGGGATATTTCGGTGGAAGGTGAGCGCTGGCAGTCGCGCTCCTGATGCACAACACGGCCCTTATTTAGCGATGTGGTAGGATAAGTCCTCGGTCTGAGGAATAGCCCATGAAGCGGCGTGAATTCTTTACTGTCCAGTCGCGCGAGACACTGGAGAATGCACTCGAGCCTCATGCGGATCTCAGAGCGGCGCCCCAAAGTATTTATCGGGGCAAGCGTCGGATCGACATCATCGAAATCATCGATCAGTGGTACGGACCCGGCTATCGCTACGTCAAAGTCAGAGGGCATGACAGGAGCGTGTACATCCTCCGCTTCGATGAAATCCGCAATGGGAGCTAATCATGTTCTCAGCGACGCGCGGCACCGGGCAGGCAACGCGAGTAGCATGACCTGGCTCGTTCAGCCCAGTCTCGTCAATGAGCCTTTTTCCGATCCAGGGCTATTCATCGACTTCCTCGACATGGACGCCAATATCGCTGCCGAAAAGAGGTGATCGAATAGTTGTGGATGAGTTATGCCGGATGTTCGCTTTTGAGGGAACTGCGAACACGGCCGCTAAACTTGACGGCTGTATCCCAGAAACCGAAAATCTTTGAACACGAAATGAGCGACAATGCGGAAAATCATCAAACTGGTCGTCGGATTCATCGTTATTGGGCTGGCCTCGCACGCAGAGCCGCAGAATGGTTCGGCGGTCGCTAAATTGCCCGCCATTCCGAACGGCAAGAGATGGATATTAAGTTCTATGGGGCGGATGGAGGCACGGTAATCGGGCGCGAGGCATTTGAGCACATGCCCAAAGCAGCCCTTGTGCTGTGGCTTGCTGGCAATCAGTTCTTTGCCATGGATGATGTTGTGCACGCTTTTCAGGCGCAGCATCCGGGCACGACGGTTGGGCTGATTACACTTCCCCCCGGCTTGCTTCTGCAGGCGATCAAGGCGGGCGGCTGGGTTTACGCCGATAAGGAATATCGTGGGCTGCCTGACGTCTATGCATCTGTGAACCTGGGCCACCTCAAACAACTTAAGGCGTCCGGTGCCATGGAGAGCTACATGGTCTACATGCACAACGAACTGCAAATTATGGTGGCCAAAGGTAATCCGAAAAAGATTGCCAGCATCGACGATCTAGCGCGCGAGGATGTACGGACGTCGATGCCGAACCCCATCAATGAAGGCATCATGCAGTTCTACATCCGCGAGGTTCTGGAACGGCACGCAATTTGGCAAGTGATCTCCGGCGGCAAGGAATGCGTCTCTTGCCAGACGACTAAAAATAATTGGTTCACCGCCGTGCACCATCGCGAGACACCGGATCGGATTAAGACCGGCCAGTCGGATGCTGGTGTGGTCTGGAGGACGGAAGTCCTTCAGGCGCGTCGGGACGGTGCGGATGTCGACGCTGTGACGCTACCTGATGAAGATAGCCTACGCGCCGAGGTCGCCTATGTGATCGGTGCAATGAACGGCTCTCCACATCGCGTGGAGGCGGATGCGTTCCTTGCTTTCCTGCAAAGCCCGCGAGGGCAAGACGCCTACGCCAAATTCGGGTTTGTCAAAGCCAGCGAGGCCGACCTTAAGCTCAGAACAATCAACTGATATCGATTAAGGGTCCGCTTTTAACCTTTAGAGGACATCGAACTTGCGAGTGCTGAATGTCCGCTTCTGGCCCTTAGCGGACGTTCTCCCCACGTCCATTGATGTCCACTTTCGGGGGTAAAGCGGACTTGATTTTCTGACCCCTCCAGCCGCAAACGCTTTAGCGACTGCGATTTTGCAATGATGTTGCTTCCCGAAGGTTTGCCCATCTCGTGTCAGACGGCTTACCGTTGATATAGCTGATTTCGGATTTCGGCCACCTGCCGGTCATATAGAGCCAAGCAAGGCGACTTGCCGAATAAGGCCGACCACCAATGCGAATTTGATGGTAACCCCTCCCATTTTTTGCGCCGGCTATAGCGCCAACAGGAGCGCGACTGCTAGCGCTTACCTTCCACCGAAATGTCCCAGTTGTAGGGGCGTAACTCAGGACTTTGCGAAGTCGTTTAGCGTTTAGCATGGGCAACCAAAATATCTCTCGAAACGCACGGTAAACATCGGCAAACCAACCAAAGAGCTGAATGGCATGAGTCTAACAACGCTTGGAATGCGACATAGTTTCTGTCGAAGACCAAAACGTTCCGCCAACGGACCGCGAAGCCCATCAATGTCCGCTTTTGGCCCAAAGCGGACATTGGGCCGGCCCTGAGGAGCCACAGCGAAAATTATTTTGTCCGCCATTATTTTGTGCGCCGGTAGACTTGCTGGGAAGTTGGCCCGCCGGTCGACGGGGCCGGGTTTGTGATGCGCAGTTCATCCCCTTCGATCACAACAGGTCGCGTTTCCTCAGTCCCTATCCGGTTCGGGAACGTGCTGCCCTCGTATCGAATTGTGAAGGTCTTGTTTGCTTCATTGACTGAGTATGTACCGAAGTTCGCAATGCTTCCATGCACCACAGCTTTATATTCCTCCGGTGTCCCCTGGACACGGCTTTTAGAAGCAAATTTCGGAAGATCAGAACGCATGACTTGCGTGGAATAGCGGCCGTTATCGGTAAAAATTGCAAGCCCTATCGTATTAGCACCCCACGCAGGGCTGCCATCGGGGAGATTGGTGGAAGACGAAACAAATGTCCACGCTCCCACGAGCTGTTCCTTTAGCGACTTTTGCTGCGCAAAGGAGCTTGCAGTCAATAGGGCGCATGCCAATGGTACGAGCGTCCAGATACCGAGAACGTAAGATCGACGCATAGGTTTTCTCCCTCGTCATGAGAAATTGGCGCGCAAACATGCGCGGTTACTGATTGTGAATGTTGGTAGACCGTGAGGTTGAAGGTCTAAGTACAAATGCCTGCCGATGGCACTGGTGCTGCCCTCATATGAAAAAGAGACTCCGGCACGTCCCGTTGGCAGCTAGTGAAATGCTAGCTCACTTGCATAGGCAGCGGCAAGGAAGCAGCGTGTTGTCCGCTTATGGCCCATAGCGGACATCCCTAGTTGCACCGCACATGTCCGCTTTTGGGGGTAAGCGGACATGCCTTTTTGCACTGCATATGTCCGCTAATGACCCAGAGCGGACATTACTAGTTCGACTTGATACGATGCCTTCGCCTAAGCCCCGGGGGAGCCAATGAGACGGCGAGAGTTCATCACGCTTCTCGGCGGTGCAGTTGCTTGGCCGCTTGCAGCGCGGTCGCAGCAGTCGGCGATGCCGGTGGTCGGATTTGTCAATGCCGGATCATCCGATCCGCCCCTTGCCGCTGCGTTCCGCAAGGGCCTCAATGAAGCGGGCTACGTCGAGGGCCAGAACGTCTCGATCGAGTACCGCTGGGCGAGAGGCCGATACGACTCGATGCCTGATCTGGTGGCTGACCTCCTTCGCCGCCAAGTGGCCGTCCTCGCTACACCGGGCAACCCGAT
>Ga0126375_10000411_pt1 | contig 11478 bp, 5 predicted proteins | sample PanSoiMetPlot_14_FD_109577 | JGI IMG/M metagenome (GOLD analysis project Ga0126375, IMG submission 109577) | Tropical forest soil microbial communities from Panama - MetaG Plot_14 | ecosystem: Environmental > Terrestrial > Soil > Tropical forest | place: Panama | collected 2016-02-17 | reverse complement strand
CCTTCACTTGAGGGTCGAAGACAACCCAGTAACAAGTGTTTCTCCAATCCCGCGGAACTCCATTGATCGCATGAAGCCAGCTTCGACCGCCATTCAAGGAATGGAAGAGGCCAATGTCTGTATAGGAGATGACGATATGTTCATCATTAAACGGATCGAAATGAACGTCATAGCAAGTAGTGACATCCAGCCCGCGCGTTGACACTGTGCCATCCGCTTCATCGTTGGAATAAACTTGCTGCCAGCTACGCCCACCGTCTGCTGTTTTATAGGTCGTGCCATAGTCGGTTGCGTAGCAAACCTCAGGTTGCGTTGGACTCACACCTAAACCGAGCGGCGCTTCGCCCCATTCCGGTCCATAGTTACGTCCCACCCAACTATCTTTTTTGTTCAAGGGATTGAGATTATCGTTTTCGCGCAGCACCCATTCCCACTTCACGCCACCATCTACGCTCTTTGCAATGCCATAGAAGTTTGTTACCTGGCGAGAAATGCCACTAGTCTCAGGATGCCTCTGAACTGCCAGATACACTTTGCGTGCGTCACGTTCGGAGCACGCGATTTGAGTGAAGAGTGGAAGCTGATTGCCAGCCGGGCCGGCGAGATTCTGATCCAAAACGGAATGAATCTCTTGCCAGGTCTGGCCGCGATCAACTGACCGCCACACGCCCGTAGAAAGCTTGCCTTCTTCCCATTTCGCTGGAGTTGTTAGATAAAAAATGGGTCCGTGAGTAACGGGATCCAGGCCGCAAGCCGTGTCAGTGATTTGAGCACTAGTTGGCAGCTTAATGCGATCCAATTGAGAAGTTTTGACGTGGGCACGGAGCGCTTCCATATCTGTGAAAACGAAAAGCTCTCTGTCTGCCGGTGAGGAAGTGGGATCAAGATAAAGGTCGCGGAAGTCGCCTCCCAACGCCTCTCCGCCCTGCTGCCAACTCTTTCCACGATCAACGGAGAAAAAGATTTTCAGCCTTTCGGATTTGATACCGATAAAGATGTGCTCCGAATTGTCGGGATCAATGCTGATAGCCTGGATGCTGCCGCCGGGCCAGTTGTCGCCGGACACAAAAGAATGGTCCGCGTGATCCCCGATCATGCGTTCTTGAACGGCTGTGGCGGGATCAGGAAAGATCAGGCGCCAGCTTTGGCCGTTATCATCGGAACGGTAAAGCCCGCTTGCTCCCGCGTAGATGATCTTCGGATTAACGGGATCAAAAGCGAAAGAGTCAACGCGTGTCCGCAGATTAAATTGGCGCCAGGTCTGCCCTCCGTCATGTGTAATATAAGAGCCGGTCATGTCGCAGGCGACGAGGACCGTGCGCGGATCGTGTGGGCTGATGGTGGGGATAAACTGAGCACCGCCTCCGCCGGGCCCAATAATCTGCCACTCTGTTACGATGGGCAGAGCGCGACGGATCAACCCTGCCCGCTGAAGCGGGTCGCAAAGGAACGTCAGAAACAGGGCCAGGGTGAAAAGGAGAAACCTAATAATTTTCGTTTCTGACCTCATACGCCCTTTCTCCACCTCTTGTCGTCGCTCCGAATCAATTGGATCGTGAGGGAACCATCGGGATTGGCAGGTTGCGCAGAAGCCCAGTGCACGGGGCGGCGTATACCGCCCTTGGTTTCGATCTCAGCTCTAATTTTCATCTGTTGCCCGGCCGTTCCTTGTGGCAGGATGAAAGCGGCTTGGCGCAATTTGCCGCCGTAAGGATGCCCGGCATCGAGGCTCCCACCGACTTTGAGCTTTCCATCCGTGCTTTCAATGTAAACTCTGAGCACCCCGGGAACGCCGGCCACGCCATCATTTGCAAAGGCAACGATCAACTCATCGGTGCCATAGCGTTTCCTCTGCCAAACCCAGGAAGGACGCACGCGATACCCCATGCGCCGGCGAAGCGTGTCAAATCCATTGGGATAGCGTTCATAGTAATGGGCCAGATTGTCTGACTCAGTCCACAGCGACCAGTAGTTAGCGCCCAAATCCAGGACGTGGAGCATCCATTTTTCGACGACATTGATGCCAGCCTCATCAGTAGGAAGATACTTGGGGTCGAGCTTGTACTGGCGGTAGTAACCATCTTCCATGACAACGGCCAGCCAGGGCGGACGGTTCGCGAGTTCTTCGATCTGAATCGGCTCTTCAATGATGATGCTGTCTGAACGCAACCAACAGCCGGCGCGCACACACATGTCCAGCACTTCATTGTTGCCAACACCGCTGATGTCTGGCTGCGTGTTCACAGCGAGTGGAACCTTCTTCCATCGATCGAGCTGAAGCTTAGTCATCTCGACGAAGGTATTCTCAGCCGTGCGATAGTTCGGAAAGGGGTTAGGCAGATTGCTCGTGTGGCCTTCTCCCCAAAACCCGTACATCATCAAGTCGACGTATTCCATGAGTGGGTTGTCGTCAAACTCGGCCGCGAGCAACTCATTTACTTCTTTGAAAGCGACTTGAAAGGCCGGATGATCGTAGCGGGGCTCAGCGAACTGGTGACTACCGTACGAAGGTATCTTTCCGATCTTTACGAGCGGAACCTTCTGCTGGAGAAAATCGGGGAGGGCGAGACGGCCAGGTTGACCCGCGGTGTTCGACATTTGAATGCGAAGGCCAACCCGCAGGTTATGGCGTTTGGCGGCATCGAAAGTCAGTTTGAATACCGGGTTAAGATCGAGCCTGCCAGGACGTGTCTGCACGTCCCGCCAGTCGCACCGTATGTAGAGAACATCAACAAAGGGCAGGCTGGAGAGTTTTTCCACATGCTGCTCAAGTGTCTCTGTGCCCTTACGCGCTGCGAGAGATGGACCTGACTCTTCCCATGTGTAGCCCACGAGACCGAGTCCGTAATTTCTCACGGGCTTCTCTGATTGGGAGGTGATCAGGACCGTGTACCAACCTTCATCCTGCTCGATGCCGAATGGGCCCTGGTTCAAACGGTCCGTCACCTTCGGCCCAGAACCGTAATCGTAACGGTCCCAATTGTGAGCCGGAACATCTTGCGCGTTTCCAACACGAAGATCATTCAACATCGCGAGGGCCGCCCCGGCTTTAATGAAGGTGCGTCTTTGCATAGGCGTTCCTTTGTACGAGCGGTTGATGAAACGTCAATCGTAACCCCACCTAAGCGCCATCGGGTACGCTCAACGAATGTAAGCTCCCCCCGGCAGTAGATATTGAATGGGCCACAACTCGCGCTTCTGTTCAACGATTTGCGACCATTTCATGATGCGTTCATCTGGTTGCGGCTTGAGCTTGATACCATCAATCACTTCGGCAATGCTATATGCGAGTGTGTAAGCTTCACCTTTTGCTGTTATGGAGATCTCTTGCGAACCAAGCCTCTGTCGAGCGAAGAGTGAAGCAACCTCAGCGTCTTCGATCATCTGCAAAAAATAAGGGCGGCCGGTGAGCAAGGAGTTGTAGACGTAGTCGGCCAGCACGCCGGAGACAGGACTCATGTAGGCATGATCGAAATCAAGCTGGGCCAGTGCTGGATCGTCTATCGAGGTCGCCTTAAAAGGCATGCGCGTCTCCCCAAGCCCGCGAGGATCGAAAGAGACCACCTCGTAACCTTCGCTCACGTATTTCAATATCTCAGGCCAATCTTCTGCCGTTGCCTTACCTTTCGTACCTAACCACATGAGCACTCTGTGAGGTTGATTATTGGACCTATGAATATGAAGCAATGGAAGATCCAAGTGCTCGCTGTGATGAAGCAAGTATTTGTCAATCAGGATATTATCGAACCGCGAGCTTCCCAGGGCTTCCCATCCAATCTCGTTCTGCAAAAATGCCCCGCTAAATGGTTTGACAGTCCACTTATTTACTCCGGGGTAGTGATCGCCGTAATAGAACTGCGACACTGTCCGCGTCGGTTTGTTCTTGTGTTCAAGATAGTATTCCAGTATCAGATCCATCAAAGACCTGCCGTCGGGATGATCAATCAGCACCTGCCCGCTACGTGTACACTGCAAAGCTTTCTCGTCAAGCTCTTTGACCGGGGGCAGGCCATGTCTTGTCTCCATGTGGTTGAAACGATCCATAAAATCAAGCACTGCTTCCTGATTCTCAGGCGAGTATTGATGCTCGTGATAACCTTCGGTCATACCGATGCGATCGGCGTGATTAAACCTGCCGTAAATATCCGCAACCTCGCGAACAGTCTTATGCGTGCCTTCGATGGGAAAGAAATCGAGCACGGCTGCGGCTATGAAGACAGGACGTGGGTACATCAACAAGAGCAGGCCGACATGATCAATTCCGTTTGAGATCATGCCGTAAAGGTCTTGCTCAGGATCGCTATCCGGATCTTTGAAGATGCGATTGTAGACACGCATGGGGAGAGCCGTGATATAGCAGGACGGCGCGGCGACCTTGACGCGATCATCCAGCGCAGCGATATGCGCGGTCTGAAAACCACCGCCGCTCGTGCCGGTAATACTGATGCGATTAGGATCAACTTCGGGCCGCGTTAACAGGTAATCGAGCGCGCGCATTCCGTCCCAGATTTCCCAGCGCGCCAGATTAGTGCCGGCCAAATAGGCCAGATTCCCCATCACGGCATGTTCGGCGCAGATCAAGTTGTAACGACTCTTTTTGGCCTTCGCGTCCCAGAATTGGCTTCGTTCTCCTTGTCCCACAGGGTCCCAACAGATAACCACGTAACCACGTTGCACTAACCTCTGGCAGAGCGCCTGATAATGGACCTTTCCGTTGGCAGAGTGTCCACACGGTACCAACACTGCGGGATGCGGTCCGTGTTTGTCATCAGGTATATAAAGAAGGGCCGATACATAAACACCGGGCAGACTCTCAAAGATCAGCTTTTCAATATGAAAGCCATCCATCTGAATCGTTCCCGTGACCACCGGATTCAACGGAGTTTTTCTCTCGGGAAGTCCACCAATCATCTCCAATAATTTCGTGCGCAACACACTTTGAAGCTGGAACAGATCTTTTTCATTACGGAATCGCTCCCATTCGCGAAGACGAAGCTCATCCTCTCTCCATGCCTGCTCCGTCTGATATTTCAGGTAGGGCGTAATCCGAGGTCCGGGCGCCGGGCTTTCCTTGAACACTCTAAATGCTTCCGGCGGCGGTGCGCCCGGGGATAAAAAAGCATGCGTACTGAGAGTTGCGACCAGGATGAATGTTAGAAAAACTTTGCTCATGGATCGAACCTTTCACCTCATTCTGCTGTACGCACATTTCTGAGAGAGGAATGAACCACCGTGATAACCTCACAGGATTTGCTGGCAGATGCTTAAATCTGCCGCACAAAACTTTGACCGTTCCAGGGTCGATTCCGTACGAGTACTAAAACGAGCGCCATACCAACAAGTGGAATCAGACTCGCTGCAATAAGTATTGGTCCAAACGAGTAGCGGTCGGAAACGTAGCCGATCAAATAGGTTGAAATAATTGTCCCAATACCTGCACCCGTGCCGCTCATGCCGCTGACCGTTGCGACGGATTCGCTTCGGTACAAATCCGAAGGCAGAACAAGAGCCATGGTCGAAAACGCGGCGTAGGCGAAAGTTGAGAAAGCGAAGAGTCCAGCCAATGCCCAAACGCTGGAAGTGAACAAAGTCGGAATCAGGAACATCATACCAATTCCGCCGAATATGACGACGGCCTTTCGGGCACGGCCGACGGGCCATCCGCGTTTGATTAGCCAGCTCGAGGTCCCGCCACCGAAGAAGTTCCCAAGATCAGCCGCCAGAAAGGTCGCAACGAAGGCAATCAACCATCCGTTAGGATTGACGCCCTTCGACGCGAGATAGATCGCGTACCAGTCGGTAATGAAAAACCAGACTGGGTCTGATAACGCGCGCGCGAAAATTACGCCCCAGGTTTGGGGCAGCATGATGAGGTCAACCCATCGCGCGCTTTTCCTCTCCGTAACTTCCTCTGGCACGTCCGCCTGACGGTCGCGCAGGATCATCTCGCGCTCCGCGTCGCTGACGCGCGGGTGCGATTCAAGCGGATGATAAATCACTCGCCACGCCGCAAGCCACAACAGCCCAAGGGCGCCGGGAATCACAAACGCTGCTCTCCATCCGAAATGAAAATAGAGCCAGAGCACAAGGACGGATGCGACCGCCCCGCCGATTGAAGAGCCGCTATCAAAGAGCGCTACAGCCCATCCACGTTCATGCTTGGGAAACCATTCTGAGACAGCCTTAGTTGCAGCAGGCCAGTTGGCAGATTCACCAGCACCGAGCAGAAAGCGAAAGAAAGCAAAACTTCGCAAGCCCATCGCCAGCGAGGTCAACATCGAAGCGAGTGAGTACCAGACGACAGTGAAGGTAAGCCCGCGTCTCGTTCCCATGCGATCCAACAGCCTGCCAAACAGCGTTTGGCCCAACGTGTAGGCAACACGAAACGCAATTACGATCTTTGCGTAGTCTGAATTGGTCCAATTGAATTCCGTCTTGAGAAATGGAGCAAGAACGGAGAGCGTTTGCCGATCAATATAGTTGATGATCGTGGATGCGAACAGCAAGCCTCCAATCCACCACCGCAAGGAGCGTATGGGACTACGTTTGCCGGCGCGTACCTGGTTCGCAATAGCCATACACTTGAGCCTGGTGGACGCTTGGTCGATCAAAAGACTAAACGACTTTCACAGAACGCAGCACGATCATTCACTCTCCAATTCGATAATGAACTGTTCGCAACGTGCTACATCTTCCCTGGTTTTGATTCCCAGGGCCTCGCGGCGATCGGCAATGGGCGAGGCCAGGACACCATTGGTAATCCTGGCGAAGTGCGTAATCAGCTCGTTGGGAAAACCGAGTTCGCCCCCCGGCTTGTCGTAGCGACGGTCGGCTTCGCGCCAGTAATCGCGCTTCATTTCAAGCAGCGCCTCGAACATTGCTTCGCTTTTTAATATGAAGAGACCAACATTGGTCTCACCAAAACGAGGTGCACGAGCTTTCTCTAAATGAGTTTCCTGGGCCCTACTCACCTGCCCGTGATGATCGCGTCGCACAGGGGCGTATGGTTCGCGGGTCAAGGCCGTGGGCAAGACCATGCGGTAATCTGTAAATATCTCGGCCAGCGTCAACGAGCGCCGGATCGTTTTCACGCTAATGACCGGCTGGGTTCCCCAGACGACCAGCGCGCGCCCGGGAAAGCCGCGCATCCGCTCGTAAGCGCAAAGAACTGCATCTCCACTGCCGCGCGCGATCGGTTGGATAATGATTTCAATGTCTTCGCCCAAAAGCGCATCGCGTACTTGCAATTCTATCTCCGGCGAGACAATCACGATTGGCAGAAGAACACTTTGCGTAGCAGCCTTCACAACTTGTAGGAGGCGTTTGATAGCAGGCAGGCCCGAAACTTGAGCCAGCGCCTTGGGAACATCCAGTCCACTCAAGGCTGCGCGTGAACCCAGACCTGCGGCCACAATGATGGGCCAAACCTCAAGAGCAGGTGTTGGTAAGATCAAATCGTCAAGCATTGATCCTATCGCCTGGCGATAGGCATCGGCCTCCCACCATCTTGTGTTGAATTGCACAATGGCTTCGCGCCATACAGACTCGATATCAATGGTTGAGAGTCCTTCACCCGGAGTTGAAACCATCACTGAGCCTTCACGTAATCCATCTCTTTCTCGCGGCTCGTAGAAGTCGGATTGGACACGTTCAATGATTGAAGAGAGTCGTTCCCTGGTCGTTAAGGCCAGAACGTTCCCGCCAAAGCCACCACCCATCAGGTGCGCTCCGTAAACCTTTGGATCGGAGGCGATAACGGTCGCGAGTTGTTCAACCTCTGATGTGCAAACTCCGTAGAGTCTGCACAGACTCTCATGCGATTCCTCAAGCAGTTCGCCGATCGTCCGCATTCCTGCGGCGACAAGTCCTGATTCTAAATCTTCAGCCGCGAGTGATATATCGCGCAGCACGGTTACCGCGGTCGCAACCCGTAACACCTCGCCCAGGTGATGTAGCGCTCGATCACGAACTTTCATTGGATGTTCGCGTCTTTCCCGAACCAATGATGGAAAACTGAGGCTGCATTGGCCAAATGCGCCAGGATAATCTTGCTCTAATTGAGCGAGGCTAATGGTTTCTGGTAACTCCGCGAGCGCTCCACATAGAGAATCCAGCGCAGAACCGGAGCCATCCTTAAATTCATCGAGGGCAGTCTGCCACGCGTCAAAAGATTCAGGACGATCCATGCCCCAATTCTCGATGATGGCGGGGATGATTATTCTCGAGATTGCTGCACGCTCGTTATATTCAAGCATTACGTCGCGACCTTTGTCGGCCGGATGCGAGAAGAAAGTGACCCAGCAAAAGTGTTGGTCAGGAAGAGGAACCAAATCGACACGCCCGCTGGCATAAGAGATGTGTGCGGCCTTGTGACGTTCGGCGAGGCACATAGTCAAGTGATCCATTGCGCCACCGCGCGTACCGACATACCACTCGGCCTGAGATGACTCGTCTGCCAGTTCGCGCGCGTCGTAGACGATGTGGTTGACACTTCGAATGGCCGCGCCCGCCAGCACTACCAAAGCCGAAGACGACGAAGCGCCGCCACCTGGAGGAATATTCGAATCGACGATGAAATCGAGCCCGCAATGGACATACTCTCCATATTTCATGAGCGCATAAAAAAGTGAAGCCTTAATATAATTGGCCCAGTGTGGGGGAGGGACAGGCTGACCATGAATATAACCGAGCCAGGCACGCTCGAGATTCCCGGCCGAAGCTTCACGCGGTCCTTCGTTCAACTCGAAACTGAAAGGTGCGTACTGTTCGAGGGTGGAAGCCCCGCGCACTCGTTGCGTCTCAGATGACCGATAGAGCATGACCATGTCGTGTTCCCGGCTGCCGAAAGGAAGAGACGCCGTCGGAATGTAAGAAACGTAATCAATATGTTCCCCAAGAATATTAATTCGCGCCGGCACGCGAATCAGCATCACTGGGCCATCGCCATAAAGCTCGATAAAGAGGTTACACAGCCCGCGCAGTCGCGTTAAGTTACTTTTGATTAACTCCTCATCGTTGCCGTAGGTTTGTTTGAGCAGATACAATAACGCACGATGGGCTATGCCTTTTAATGCAATACCATTCTTGAAGAGATAAGCGAGCAGTGACTGCTGTTCAGAGTCCAGCGCGGCATCAGACGGGTAAGCGCTGGCAAGGTCGAATGCATCGGATATGATTAATTTCAGTTCGGAGGCAATCAACATTTGATCTCTACCTGAGAGTCGGTGCTTCCTGACTTTCTGACATTTGTGCTACCGCCAGATTAACCTGATGAGGTATCCAGAGTATTACTCTTTTGCACTTCGACCACACCTTGAAGTTCGTACCTGCCGGTGCTATATACCGCTGCAAAGTTCAAGCGCAGGCGAGTCGGTCTGTTCAGAGCGTTATGCTGAATATTCAAATTGACGGGGGCCAGACTTTGATTCTTAGCTTCTTACTCCGAAGCAATTCGCGTTGCTAAATCAAATTAGAGACTTTCTGGACGGAACGATCTTCTGCCAGTTAGTGCCCGTTGTTTACTAACACGCGTCGCCTTCGTCCTGATGCAGATATTACGTTCAGCGTTTTCACCAGGGGCGTCTAGAGGCTTCAACTCAGATTTCGAGCGTGGCGAACAGATAATACAAACACCGTCTCAATGTCAAAGCCAATATTGAAAAGAGGGGCTTCACTGGCCAGAGAGGCTCTCCTTAACTGGTCTTGAGGTTAAGTTCTCGCGATCGTGATCAAAATCTCGATCTCGACAATTCCGCTTGAGCGGTCGCTCGCGTAGAGGAAAAAAACATGGCTGAATGCAATCGAAGAGAATGGTTGGCGGCGTTCACGAGAGCCGGCCTGGGAACGGCGGCACTGGCCACTTCTCAAAAAAGCTGGGCCAAATCTGATGTTCGCACGAAGGTGAGCGCAACTTATCATGCTGTGGATACCAAACCGCTGCCTTTGGTTGATTATCAACCTAAGAGTATGTTGCACGTACCGGAAACACACGTGCCGCGCTCACGCTATCCAAATATAGATTTTCATTCACACCTGTCGTGGATTGATCGCAAGGGACAAACCGATGTGGTTCATCACACTGCGAAGCCAGCGGAGATTCTGCAAGTGATGGATAGTAAGAACGTGCGCATAATGGTAAATCTGACGGGTGGTTACGGGCCTTTGCTTGAAGAGACGATTCATTACTGGCAGACACCTCATCCAAATCGCTTCGTCGTCTTTGTTGAGCCCTGGTACGACAAGATTGTTATACCCGGCTATTCGCAGTTTCAGGCCGATCAAATTGAGCGGGCTAGCAAGCTGGGAGCAAAGGGATTGAAAGTCCTTAAGACATTAGGTCTATATCTGCGCGAACAAGTGAAGACTGGTCCGCTGGTCAAAATAGACGACCTGCGGTTCGATGGAATGTGGGAGGCGGCCGGCGCTTTGAATATGCCGGTGGCGATTCACATTTCAGATCCCGAAGCGTTCTTTTTGCCAATTGATCGTTTCAATGAACGTTACGAGGAACTCAACGCCCATCCGGACTGGTCCTTTTATGGAAAGGACTTTCCCAGCAATCGCGAGCTTCAAGAAGCACGCAACCGCGTAGTGGCGCGCCATCCCCGCACGAAATTCGTGGCGCTTCATGTCGGAGACTCCGAGAACCTGGCTTATGTTTCTGAGTGTCTGGATCGCTATCCGAATTTGCATGTTGACATTGCGGCTCGTATTGGTGAGTTAGGAAGACAGCCGCGCACGGCGCGAAAATTTTTCGACAAGTATCAGGATCGAATCCTATTTGCGACTGATGCCACGCCTCACGGCGATGAGACTCCTCAGCAGATCTTCGGTAGTGAGCTGTATGAAATCTACTACCGATTTCTGGAGACCGAGGACGAATACTTTGACTATGCCCCCGCTCCGAAGCCGCCTCAGGGTCGTTGGCGCATCTATGGGATTGGTTTGCCGGAAAACATTCTGCGCAAAGTCTACTACGAGAATGCAGCTCGTCTGCTCGGCTTGAGTTTTTGAAGACAGTGCTACGCTGAAGAAATTTCCTATCTGATGCCAGTCGATGTTTCTTAAAACGATATTTCTAGCATGTTTCGTTATTGCGGCGGTTTCGAACGTATTGCCGCAAGCTGAAACGGTTGTCGTCCGGCCGGTAGAGAGTGACGAACTTTTGGTGAACCCGGGCATGGGAATCACAACATTTCAAAGATTCAATGGTCAGGAGCTAAACGCAGGACTCACCTGGTCGGAAGAAGGACCGACGACGCGACTCCCGGAAGTTGCTCACAAGCCCGATTTTCCAAATACCTCGATGGCTTATTGTCGGTGGTTCTGGTCCGCTATTGAGCCCGAGCGGGAAAGAGTTCGCTGGGAGATTATTGACGCGGCGTTGCAGCAAGCCCGCGATCATAATCAAACCCTTGCCATCCGTTTGATGCCCTATGACCAGAAGCATCCGCTTCCCGAATGGTATCGCAATTCAGG
>Ga0126375_10000410_pt1 | contig 11480 bp, 5 predicted proteins | sample PanSoiMetPlot_14_FD_109577 | JGI IMG/M metagenome (GOLD analysis project Ga0126375, IMG submission 109577) | Tropical forest soil microbial communities from Panama - MetaG Plot_14 | ecosystem: Environmental > Terrestrial > Soil > Tropical forest | place: Panama | collected 2016-02-17 | reverse complement strand
TGACGGACCTGGTGGAGTTATGTTGCTGGTCCGCGTCACTTTGGACGAAGCCGTTACTAATCCGAGTTGACCGCGGCAAATCAGCACTGTGAACCCGAGTGTTAGAGTGGCGATCATGACAATGAATCTGGATCTGTGAATCATAGCTGCGCTCCTTTCGAGCAATGGTCTAAAATAACAAACTGCTGGGAAGACGTTTTCGCGGACGCCTGGGAAGACGAAAGGCTCTTCAGGGGTTTTCTTCAGGCGCGATAAAAAACCGCGCATAAAGAATTTATGTTGAAGGGATTTGTGCCCAACCTATGCTCGTAGCACATGATTTGTCAAGACCCGGAAAGTCTTAACATCTCAAATTCTTTGGCGACGAGGTGAGAGATCTATCCGTCTGAGTTGGACCATCGGCCGACCCGTAACACGTCGCGAGCTATGTTGAAAAGATTAAACGATGTCGCTTAATTCAGGGTTTGGATGAAGGTGGATTGAAAAGTGCATCATCGACGGCTACGTTCTGTCGTATCTCGGCAATCTTGCGGCCCCAGATTCTTCCGGGCATGGACCAGTGGATCAGGAAAGGCTGTTTGATGCCATCTACGTCTCGATAGTCTTCATAGTCGGTTTGCAGGGGAAACATACCTAAAGCTGTTTCAGACTCCACATATCTTCGTACCAGCAATCCGGTCCGCGCGTCGAAATATAACTTTTCGGCACTGCCGCTTACAGGAGTGGCCTCGATAACAAACACTTCGGAATCGGCAATCGTTGATTTTCCGATTAGCGTAAGTTTCCGGTAAAGCTCTTTGATTTTGATCTCCTTGTAGAACTCCGAGTCGTTCTTTAGTTGCGCCAACAACGGGCCGGGTAACTCCATAGGGCCACCCTTGCTACTCTGTCCCCAACCAGTAATTCCATTAAATCCTGTGCTGAAAACAAGGTTCGGATAGCTGGTCACGGTTAGTGATTTGTTCGGCGCTTTCTGATAGACATCCTCTGGAACCAACACACCGTCGGCGCCTATGCGTGAACCTTTAGCGACGCGAGTGGTTACTTTTTGAAGGATCTTCGCCCCGCCCAGCGCTTGCGTGTATCTGTCCAGGATCTCGTCCACGGTTGGCAATGGACTCTCCTTTGGAGGCGCAGGATTCGGCTGCCAGAGATTTTGTCCGACAGCGGGGACGGAAACCGGTTGGGCCTTGCCCCGGTGACAGGTATAACAGCTAACCGCCTTCTCTCCGTTGAAGTTTCCTTTGTTCAGGTCAAACACCATGCGCACCATCTGTCGCGCGGTCTGTTTGGTCGGCTTGTCGTCTTTATCGAATGCGTTCACGTGGCAATGGCTACATTTCACTCCCAGTGAACCAGAGATGAACGCCATTGTCGGTTCCAACTCTGAGGCCGGAAGCCCTTTGAAGACTTGAATGTTCTTGTAAACCTGCTCGGCTGTCTTAGTTTCCAGCGCCTTGGACAATGATCTTGAAACGTTTGGCCCTTCGCTTGTAGCAGTAACACCACTCTTACTCGTAGCAACGAAGCCTGCCGAGGCAGCGCCACAAACGATAAGTAAAAGCCAAAAACGACGCTTCAAGGCGGTTTGGGCTTCGCCTGCAATCAGTTTGGATTTTCTCATGAGCAGGTAATCCTCTTTGCGTGTTGAATACTTGCTTTCCGAGTTTTGTATTCCGGCATCAAGAACTTCAGGAGATTGACTCGGCCTCGCTCGTCACGATCAAAAGTCGCCTCGCCGTAAAACTGCTTAACAAAGAACTGTGTTTCTGAGATGGGAAACAGCTCGACCTTTTGGCCCACCGCCTCAATCGTCAGCCGGCCTCCTTCATTTCGAACGACCATCTCGACATCCGGTCTGCGCTCATCATCTCGATAGTGACCGGCGTATTCGTCGTAAAGACTTGTGTCCAAATCGATCACTTCTCTCAGACATCTTTCCAGCGTGACGCTGCTGGATTGAACCTGAAACCCGAATTTCTGGTTCAACGCCAAAACCGCCGATTGGGCGGGACGGTTGAAGGATTGAACGACCTTGTAACTATGCGTCCTGGCATACTCAATCTCCCGCAGCTTTAGTGAGGTGGCGATCCCCTGCCGGCGATGCTCACGTCGCACGCCGGTAAAGCCCTGAGTGACGCCGCCCGGGAGAGCTTCAAACAGGCTTATATCGCTGACACCAACATACTGATTTCCATGCTTGGCGATAAAGTAGGCGTCCGGCAAAATGTAAGGCATATTCAGCCAAAGCTGAGCTTCGCGCGCGTAGTAACTTGGCGGCGCGAACGGCCCGCGGCTGGGATCGTCCTGATGCAAAGCGCTCGTTAACTCATAAAGTTTCTCGACGCAACGCGGATCTCGACGGCGTTCCTCGGCAAGCGAAGTAATTGTGATACCGCGATCTCTTACGCCTTCTGCAATGCTCAAAAATGGTGAGACGTCGGCTTCAGCGACTTCCAATCGCAAGTCCAATACTCTGTCGACTTCTTCGAAACCGCGGGCCATCAGGAATGCCAGCAGCTCAGTTTGGGAAGCGTATTCTCGACATGAAACAGTGACGGCGTTGGCTTCTTTCAGATCAATCATCAAACGTTCCAATAAGAGATCGCCAACGCCGGATTTCAACCATCGCGGATCGGCGACGAGAAACAGCCGGTACTTCGGCAAGTAGATCGTCTGTTCGATCGAGCCAAACCCAAGGATCTGCCCGCCGTTTGCATCCTCTGCAACGTATTGTCGCCGGATATAACGAGCCTCATCAAAATTCTGTCGACGATGCAGCCATAGATCATTACCGGGAACGTCCGTCTCGTCTCGGGCGTAAGCCATGGTCTTAATTCGCGGCCAATCCTTACGAGCCATTGGACGAAGACGCGCATTAACCCGATCAGAAAAGGTCCGGTTGCGCGACGGTCGTTGGTTTTGAAGCTTGTCTTTGAACACCTCGACGCTTTCCTTCAGACGCTGCCTGGCTGTGTAAAGGCGTTTGTTAACCGTGGAGACAGGAACCTCGAGAAATTGGCCGATGTCCGCCTGGGTATAACCGTTGACGTAAAAGAGGGTGGTGACAAGGCGCTCGTTATCCGGCAATGCTTTGACCGCTTTGAGCACCGCATTCACCAGCTCATGCTTTTCAGCGCTGACGTGCGGACCGGGATCAGTTGTTGGACTGTCGGCGCCAACGTCGAGAGGCACAGTCCGTAGCCGGTTTCCTCGCGAGAGTCGATTACACCGGCTCAACACGATGCGCTTGAACCAACCTGGAAAAGCAGCAGGTTCACGAAGTTGATCGAGATTCTGCCACGCCACAACAAACGCATCCTGAGCGATGTCTTCGGCAAGATAGGCATCACCAAGCACCGCGTAGGCACAGGCAAAAGCCATGTCCTGAAAATGGATCACCAGTTCGGCGAACGCCTCGTGGCGCACCGATAGGGAGCAATCTGAATCAGACGCCTTCGAGATCGTGCCGTGGATGTCTTTCACGTTACTATTTCTGATTATCTCCCCGACATATAATAAGAGCCAGATTGTGGACAAAAGCTTACCAGCAGTCTTCACCAGGACACCTGACTGTGCCGGGAAGACGTTAAGGCTATGGGTTTTTCTCTAGCGCGCCCAAACTAATCCGAGTAGAATGAGGCGCTTTCGGATCTGCTGAAGGATACCTACCATCCCGGCCACCAAATGTGACCATCCCTTCCGGCTCAAAACCTGGCCGCTACGAAATCCGCTCGAAGATTGGTGCGGGCGGAATGGGAGAAGTAAGGCGATCAACGCTTTGGCGATCCAGTTCAGCGTTCAGGGTGAAGTTCTGAAGGAACCCGGTGAATCATAATGAATGCTTCATTGAATCGGTGAATCAACAACGATGAAACGATGTCCTCAGTGTAATCGCGTTGAGACTGATGACGCGCTCGCTTTCTGTCGCGCGGACGGCACGGCGCTGATTACCGATTCGGGTTCCATTGGTGCCGATGCAGGTACGGCGAAGTTTGGATCTGCTCCTGTGTCGAGTGAGATCGAAACCAGCATCCTGCCGCATCGCAACGACGCGGACATCAGTCGCTCCACTGGGCCGACGACTGTCCTGCCTGCGCCAGCGACGCCGGGAGCAGTGGGTGGCCTGAGCAAACCAAAACGACTTCGGGTCGTAATCTTACTCGTCACACTCGCCGTAATCGCTGTTGTTGCAGGCTACTTCTACTTTTCCAGAAAGAGCAGCGCCACCATTCAATCAATCGCCGTCATGCCGTTCGTTAACGAGAGTGGCAATCCGGACGTCGATTATCTTTCGGACGGGATGACCGAGATCCTTATCGGCAGCCTCTCGCAATTGCCAAACCTCAATGTCAAGGCGCGGACCAGTGTTTTTCGCTACAAAGGAAAAGAGATCGATCCGCGCTCGGTAGCGAACGATTTAAAGGTGCAGGCGATACTCACGGGCCGCGTACTTCAGCGCGCGAACAATCTGACGCTGTACGTCGAGCTGATCGATACCACAACCGAAAACGTTTTGTGGAAGGCGGACTATCAGCGTCAGATGACCGATCTTGTCGCGCTGCAGAAGGAGATCGCCGAGGACGTCTCGCAAAAGCTCCGGTCACGGCTCACCCCGGCCGAAACGCAAAAGCTGGCAAAGGCAAGCAACACTACAAATGCTGAGGCCTATCGCTTGTATCTGCAGGGCCGTTATTTTTGGAGCAAGCGACGGGTCGCGGACATGGGCAAGGCGATCGGCTATTTTCAGCAGGCCATCGATCTTGATCCGAATTACGCTTTGGCGTACGCGGGCCTGGCCGACGCGATCGCTCAGCCAAATGAATTAGTTCCCTACCTCGAACGCCGAGACAAAGCGCGAGCCGCTATCGACAAAGCGCTCGCGCTCGACCCTGATCTCGCTGAAGCGCACACCTCCCTGGCTCATATTTTGCTCAGATACGATCTGGATTTCGTCGGCGCTGAGCGTGAACTCAAACGGTCGCTCGAACTTGACCCGCGCTGGATAGACACCTACCAACGTCTCGGCGAACTCTATGCATTTCAGGGTCGACCTGAGGAGTCAATTAGTTGGATAAAAAAAGGCCTTGAGCTCGAGCCATTCAACGTGCCGCTGAATGTCGGTTACGCCGGCTCTTTGTATCTCAATCGCCAGTACGACGCGGCACTCGCGCGGCTGCAAAAGGTGGCCGAAATGGACTCTAACCACCGAAACACTCAGGTCTTGTTTTTTCAAGTTTACGCAACGAAGGGTATGTATGCTGAGGCCGTTGAGCATCGCATCCTGGAGCTTAAGATATCTGGCGACGACGTGTGGGCGGACCGTCTCAGAGACACTTTTGCTGTGAAAGGATGGATTGGATTTTTGCGTGAGGACCTCAAACGATTTTCCGAGCTTCGCGATTCGCGTTATTTGCAGCCTGTGTACGGCGAGGCCAGCATCTACGCGCTGCTTGGCCAGAAAGAAAAAGCCTTTGAAGCACTTGAACGCTCCATTGAAAGGCGTGAACGGCCTTCCTTGGCGACTCTCAAGGTCGATCCCCGTTTTGACACTCTGCGCGACGATCCGCGCTTTGCCGAGCTGCTGAAAAAAGCCGGATTTCGGGGAGACGTATAAATCGCTGTGAAACGCTGCCCTGAGTGCAATCGCATTGAAACTGACGATGCGCTGACTTTCTGCCGCACCGATGGCACGCCTCTCGTTCGTGAATCAGGTTCAGTCAACGTGGATGCCGGCACGGCCAGGTTTGTCTCTGGCGCTGTCTCAAGCGAGATCGAAACCAACGTGCTTCCGCATCGCACAGATGCGGACATGGCTCGTGCTACCGCACCGACAACGGTTCTTCCCGCAACGGCGACTCCCAGCACCACGAGCGAATTGACTAAACCGAAGGGTCGCGGAGTTGTATTCGGTTTGATCGCGTTCGTGATCCTGGGCGTCGTGATTGGTGGATATTTTTATTTCTCGCGAAAGACCGCTTCTGAAATTCAATCAATCGCCGTCATGCCGTTTATTAATGACAGTGGCAACGCAGATGTCGAATACCTCTCCGACGGAATGACGGAAACGCTGATCAAGAGTCTTTCGTTGCTGCCTGATCTGGCCGTGAAGTCGAGAAGCACCGTCTTCAATTACAAAGGCAGACAAACTACGCCACGGAATATTGGGAGCGAATTGAACGTGCAGTCGGTTTTGCTCGGACACTTAGTCGGGGGGCGTGGTGATCAACTTCATCTCACTCTGGAACTTGTTGATACCCGCACTGAGAATGTCATCTGGACTGATGACTATGACCGCAAACCGTCGGAGTTGATCGCACTTCAGAATCTGATCGCACATGACGTCTCGACCAAACTCAGACCCAAACTTTCCGGAGCCGATCAGCAAAAGTTGGCGAAGAATTACACCAACGACCCCGATGCTTATCGACTTTATTTGCAGGGCCGCTTTTACCTTAATAAGCGGGTGGGCAAGCTTTACGAGCAGGCGGAAAGTTATTTCCAGCAGGCGATCGCAAAAGACCCGAACTTTGCGCTCGGATACGCCGCGCTGGCCGAGTTCATCGGCGAGCGGGACCGGCCGAAGTCGAAGGAATACCTTGCGCGGGCGCTCGCGCTCGATAATCAGTTGTCCGAGGCGCACTCGACGCTCGGCTATCAGTTGATGCTCGATTATGACTTCGCTGCTGCGGGACGAGAGTTGGAGCGCGCCATCGAACTCGATCCGAGGAACGCGCGCGCCTATCAAAACAACGGCGTGCGGCTGATGATGGTTGGGAAATACGATGAATCGCTGGCTTCATTTGATCGCGCGATTCAGATCGAGCCGACGCTGGCGGACATTCGCAACAACCGCGCGGCCTGTCTGGTCGCGGCGGGAAAGCTCGACGAAGCTATTGCCTATAACAAAGAGACGATGAAGCTGGATCCGACCTTCCCCTGGACCCATTCGCACATCTCTTATCTGTATCGCATGAAAGGCGATCATGCTGCTTCGGTCGAGGAACGTGCGCGCGCCAACGAATTGCTGGACTTGCCGGAGAACGCGAAGAGGTTGCGAGAGAGTTTTGTGACTGGCGGCTGGGCCGCATACGTGCGCGAACTTCTAAGCCAGGACTGGGGCAGACTCGGCACGAGTCGCACGCGCAGGGCCAGTCTGCTTGCGGAAATCGGTCAAAAGGAAGAAGCAATCGCCATCCTTAGCAACGCGGCGGAGACGGGCGATTGGTGGCTCTTTTCGATCAAATACGATCCGGCGTTCGATTCGCTGCGGGGCGATGCGCGATTTCAGGCGGTGCTGAAGAAATTCGATCCACCCAAATGAAATTGATTCATTGACTCATTTGTTCATTGACTCAATGAACCGATGGATCAATCAACCAACAGGTATGGCCGAAACCATTTCCCCCAACACTAACATCGCTCAGTACACGATCGTCTCGAAGATTGGCGAAGGCGGCATGGGCGAAGTCTGGCGCGCGCGCGATCCGAAGCTCAGTCGCGAAGTGGCGATCAAGGTTTTGCCCACGACGCTGTCAGCCGACAAAGAGCGTCTGGCCCGTTTTGAGCAGGAGGCGCAGGCCGCGGGCGCGCTCAATCATCCAAATATCCTCGTCATCTTTCACGTCGGTACCCATGAAGGCGCAGCCTTCATCGTCTCTGAACTGCTCGAAGGCGAGAACCTCCGAGACATCCTGGATCAGCGTGCGCTAACTTCGAGCAAGGCCGCCAAATACGCTATTCAATTAGCCCATGGTCTGGCTGCGGCGCACGAGCGTGGCGTGGTTCATCGCGATCTCAAACCTGACAACATCTTCATCACTAGAGACGATCACGTAAAGATTCTGGACTTCGGCCTGGCGAAGCTAGTACAGCCGACAGCGACGGTGTCGTCGCAGACCGACATTGCCACACGTAAGGTGCATACGAATCCGGGAACCGTGATGGGCACTGTGGGTTATATGTCGCCGGAACAGGTGCGCGGTGAACCAGCCGATCATCGCAGCGACATCTTCTCGTTCGGATCGATTCTGTACGAGATGTTGAGCGGCCAGCGCGCATTTCGCCGCGACACTACGGCCGAGACTATGACGGCCATCCTGAAAGAAGAGCCGGCCGAGTTCAGTCTGACTAATTCGAACATCAGTCCATTGCTTGAAAAGATCGTTCGCCGGTGTTTAGAAAAGCAACCGGCGCGGCGATTTCAAACCGCGAGCGATCTTGGTTTCGCGCTCGAAGCGCTCTCAACCTCCTCCGGTCCGAGTTTGCAAGTGACATCCTCTGTGCCGACCGCGGACCCATCGCGGCGGACTGGATTAAGTTTTGCCAAACGCGAGCCGCTGCCCTGGATTATCGCGGCTGTGCTGCTGCTCATCTCACTCGCGTCTTTGCCATTCGTCATCGGTTACTTCCGTAAAGCATCACCGGCAGATGCGCGCGCGCTAAAGTTTTCATTGGCTGCACCCGACAAGACGAGTTTTGGAACTCTGGCTGTATCGCCTGACGGAAATTGGCTGGCTTTCACCGGCGCAACCGCAGGCAAAGAGCAACTTTGGGTGCGGGCTCTTAGTGCCCTGGCGCCACAAGCAGTGCCAGGCACGGACGGCGCGCGCTATCCGTTCTGGTCACCCGATAGCCACTGGATAGGCTTCTTCGCTGGTGGCAAATTGAAAAAGGTCGCGTTCTCGGGAGGTCCGGTCCAGACAATTTGCGACGCGGGCATTGCCGGAGGTGGCACCTGGAACCGCGACGGCGTCATCATTTTCACTACGCTGGGCTTTGGCCTCTATCGAGTGTCAGCGACGGGTAGCGACCTGACTTTGTTAAGTCCTCTCGATCGATCTCGTCGCGAATGGAATTGCAACTCTCCATCCTTCTTACCGGACAATAGGCACTTTCTCTATTCCATCCAAAGCGGAAACTCGGAGACCAGTGGAGTTTTCGTGGGCGCATTAGACGATCCTCTCAAAAAGCGTTTGCTCGGCGTTAATTCAAACGCCTTATACGTGGCTCCTGCCGGCAGTGCAGGTGGCTATTTGCTTTTTGTACGGGAAGGGGCATTGATAGCTCAGCCCTTTGATGTTCAGCAACTGAAACTTACTGGTGAGACGACACCGGTCGCTGAACATATCGCAACTGAACAGACTTTCTATCGCGGCAGCTTTTCGGTATCGGATAACGGCGTCTTGGTTTATGACGGAAGCCCGGGCCGCGAGAGCAAGCAAATAGTGTGGGTCGATCGTGAAGGCAAACAGACCACTTCACTGGGCCAAATTGGCAGCTGGTCGAGGCCGACGCTTTCACCTGATGAAAAGCGCATCGCCGTCGATCGCAATGAAAAGGATATAGCCACGCGCGAACTCTGGCTTTACGATGCGACGGGCGGTAACCCTTCAAGATTCACGTTTGATCCGGCAGATGACACCAGTCCCATCTGGTCTCCCGACGGGTCACGAATTGTTTGGGGATCAAACCGCAACGAAACGTTCGACCTTTATCAGAAAGCCGCTAATGGCGCGGGTCAGGACGAGCTGTTGTTTAGGTCAAGCAACGTCAAAGTTGCAACCGATTGGTCGCGAGACGGCCGTTATGTCCTTTTCTATGAACTCAGTCCGAAGACCAAACGTGACATTTGGATTCTGCCGTTATTTGGCGATCGAAAGCCATTGCCCTTTCTGCAAACAGAAGCGAATGAAGTTGGCGGGAGACTCTCTCCTGATGGGCAATGGCTCGTATATGCCTCGGATGAGTCCGGTAGATATGAGGTTTATGTCCAAAGTTTCCCTTCAGGGGGCGGTAAACGCCAGATCTCCATCAACGGCGGCATGGGCCCGGCGTGGCGAGCCGATGGTAAGGAGTCGTACTACTACACGCCGGACGGGGCATTGATGGCAGTCGACATGGGCGGCGCCAACAACCTCACCATAGGCGTTCCCCACAAGCTTTTCGAGTTCCGTTCAGGCAACGGGCTAATCACTGTTGCCCCCTACGACGTCAGCGCCGACGGAAAGCGGTTTTTGCTGAACACTCTGATGGACGAAGCCGGCGGCGCGCCGCTGACTATCGTGCTGAACTGGACCGCGGACCTGAAGCGCTGAATGGATCATCTGACTAGAATGAGCGAAGCGATTTCCCCCAACCATACGATCGCTCAGTACACCGAGTGAGCGAAAACTTTTTCCCAACTTAGACGTCGACCGTGATTCTGAATTGGGCGGCGGCGTTAAAGAAATGACGCTTAATTCCGGCACGAAACTTGGCCACTACGAAATCCGCTCGAAAATTGGTGCGGGTCGATTTCAACAGCAGGCGCCAATGAAAAGCTGATCGGAGTTTTGCAGTTTCATCCGATCGGCGCTTTCTATGATATTTCGCCCAAAGGCGAAATCGTTTACGTGCGATACACTCCCGGCAAGCCGGAATTGTGGCTCGCCGACTTTCCACGCCCTTGAAGGAGCTGAGTTCAGATATCACCAAACCCTGACGCGGTCCTGGGGAGCCAGGTAGAGCTTTCCTCCGGAGCGAATATTGAATGCTTGATACCAGGCGTCGATGTTGCGAACCGTATTAGCGCGATACTGGTCAGGCGAATGGCCGTCTGTCGTCAGCAGTACACGCAAAAATTCCGGCCGCGTTTTGCTGCGCCAACTCTGCGCGTAAGCCAGGAAGAAACGCTGGTCGCCGGTGAAGCCCTGCGCATTAGGAGATGGCTTGCCACCATAAGCGCTCCGGTACGCGTCATAGGCGACCGAAAGTCCTGCCACGTCGGCAATGTTTTCGCTCAACGTTAATTTGCCGTTCACATGCATGCCCGGGAGCGGCTCATAAGCATCAAACTCCGCTGCCAGTCGATCGGCTGCGGCACGAAAATGTTCGGCGTCCTGGGGCGTCCACCAATTCAAAAGGCGGCCAAACGCGTCGAACTGGCTCCCCTGGTCGTCGAAGCTGTGGCTGATCTCGTGCCCGATGGTTGCGCCGATGCTGCCGTAGTTCTGCACAGCGTCGGCCGAAGGATCGAAGAAAGGCGGGTTCAGGATAGCTGCCGGAAAATTTAGTCCGTTCTGGATCGGCAGATTCACCGCATTAACTGTCTGCGGAGTCATCCACCATTCCGTTTTGTCCACGGGCTGGCTCAGTTTAGACAAACTCCACTGGTAATCGAACAGGCTCGATCGTTCGTCGTTTCCGAGCGGATCGTCGCGCATCACCTTCAACCCTGAATAATCTCGCCAGTGCTCGGGATATCCGACTCCGACATACAACGTGTCCAACTTAGCCTTCGCCTTTGCTCGCGTAGCAGGTGACATCCACGTGAGATTGTCGATGCGCCGGCCGAAAGCAGCGATGATATTTTTGACCATCGCTTGAATTTTCACCTTTGCTTCAGGGGGAAAATAGCGCTTTACGTAGAGCTTGCCCACCGCGTCTCCTAATGCTGCGCTGGTGTTGTTGACTGCGCGTTTCCAACGCTCAGATTGTTG
>Ga0126375_10000409_pt1 | contig 11492 bp, 9 predicted proteins | sample PanSoiMetPlot_14_FD_109577 | JGI IMG/M metagenome (GOLD analysis project Ga0126375, IMG submission 109577) | Tropical forest soil microbial communities from Panama - MetaG Plot_14 | ecosystem: Environmental > Terrestrial > Soil > Tropical forest | place: Panama | collected 2016-02-17 | reverse complement strand
TTGCGCGCATTGTAAACAAGGAACTTCGTAACCTCGCCAAGCGCGCGGCCCTCCTTGCGGTTATAGACGATCACGCCAAGCCCGCCCGATTGCGCCGTTCGCGCACATTCTTCGACCCCGTGGATCAGATACGGCCGACAGGTACAGATGTCGGAGCCGAAGACGTCCGACCCGTTGCACTCGTCATGCACACGGCAAGTGACTTGTGTGCGTGGGTCGTCCAGTTTCTCGACCTCGCCGAAGAGATAAACTGTCGTTCCTCCAATAGGCGGCAGGAAGACTTGCATATCGGGGCGCGTCACCAACTCGGGAAACATCCCCGCGGTCTGTTCGAATAGGATGCGGCGCAGGCTGGTTTCCCTCGTGCCGAAGCGTTCGGCAATGCCGGGGAGGTACCACACCGGATCGATGGCGATCTTGACGGCCGAGAGGCCCCCGTTTTGCTGCACCACACGTCCGTCCGCGTGCAGCCGCCCAGCAGACAAGGCAACTCGGATTTCCGGGAGGTCAAGCCGAGCGCGGGTGACTGCAATGCTCGGGCGTAAGTCGAGGCCATCGGCGATCTCCGACTGGAAGGTCTCCGCGACGAGATGTCCCCAGGGATCCAGGGACACAATGCGGTGCGGTTCGCTCCATTGCGGAAATGGACCGATCTTTGCAGCTGGGTACGTGTTTGTCAGATCGGGCCGCCGGATCGGATCGAGCGTACCGGAGGACACTGCAAGCGCTCGGTAGAGCGCGTACGACCCCCCATGACTGCCAATGACATTGCGGTCCTGCGGTCGCGAAACCGTGCCGATGATCGGGCCACGCTCGTGCGCGGTCGACGCCCCCCAATGAATCGGAAAACGAACTTTGGCGTTAGGGTCCGGATGTGAGGTCAGCCGGATATGATCGATACGGTTTGAGCGGTTCATAAGAGCTTCCACCAAAATGCCGATAGCCCGCCAAGGCGGGCTCGCTTCGATTTCCCCTTCCGGTAAAGACACAATCGGCGCCCGACCAAGCGCACCTCCGGTGCCAGCCGCTCGGAGCCTGTAAACCTTAAATATAGCCCTTCCTGTCTCCGGCATCCAGGGTAGAGCCGTTTCCCTAAATAGCCCCCGTCTCCCCGGATTGCCGTCCAGATGCATGCGTATGGGCTCCAACTCGTCACGTCAGTCGCTCGCGCGGCCCTGTCTCGGACTGCAGCGTCCCCGATCCTATTTTCCACCGAGGCGTGAAACGGTTCCTCATGCCCTATTTTTCAGCCCGCCTTTGCCGCCGATCGAGCCGCAGCCGGGTTTAAAAATGGATTTGTGCATTCACGATGTTCGGGCCTATCTTGACTTTACCAGGCAGCGCGCGAGCCAGCGAGAAGTGCGTCGCGGATCGGCCGTGGCTCTTGGTTGGTGCAAAGCGGAGCTGATTGGCGTCGAGCAAAAGGCGGCACTCATGAGCACGTACGGAAAGCGATTATCGGCTTGGGCGGCAGGCATCATAACGACTGCGGTTCTCGTCGCGCCTGGCTACGCCCAGGATAAGAAGGTCAAGTTCATTCTCGACTGGGCATTCCAGGGACAACAGGCGGCGTTCACGGTTCCCTCCGATGACGGCACGTTCAAGAAGTACAAACTCGACGTCACTGTCGACCGCGGCTTCGGCTCCGGCGATACGGTGGCCAAGGTCGCGAGTGGCGCGTACGACATTGGTCTGGCGGACCTCTACTCGGTGGTTCGCTTCAACGGCGCCAATCCCGATCATCAGCTGCTTGCAGTGATGATGGTACACGACAAGTCCGCGCTCGCAGTCGAGACCAAGGCGGCCAGCCCGATCAAGACGCCGCAGGATCTCAATGGAAAATCAATCGCGGCGCCAGTCGGCGATGCGAGTCGGCAGCTTTTCCCGCTCTTCGCGGATATCAATAAAATCGATCAGAATTCGATCAAGTGGATCAACGTGTCGCCTGAACTACGCGAGACCATGCTGCTGCGCGGCGAGGCTGATGCCATCACCGGACACCTCACCACGGTCATGATGAATATGCGGGCGATCAAGATCCCTGAATCGGATATTCTGCCTATGCCGTACGCGAACTACGGCGTTGAGCTCTACGGCCACGTGCTGTTGGTCAAGCCTGACTATGCGGAGAAGTATCCCGAGGCCATTCAGAACTTCATTCGCGGCTTGATGCACGGGATGAAAGTGATGATGAACGACCCGGATACGGCCATTGCGTCACTCAAGAAACGTGACCCGCTCATCGACGGCGAAGTTGAGAAGGCGCGCATCAAGATGTCGCTCGACTATATGTTCATCACGCCGAATGTCCTTCAGAACGGTATGAGCAATGTTGATATGGTCCGTCTGGGCCGGACCCTGCAGGCGGTGACTAAGCCCTTCGAGCTCAAGACCACACCGACCGCGGCGCAGGTCTATACTAATAAGTACTTGCCGCCGCGCGCCGAACTGAAGCTGAATTAGGGCTCGGAGTATTCGGGCGGATATCCCCGTCCGCCCGGCGTGTCTTGCAGAGGTAGGAGGCCAACGCAGTGCTGGAACCATTCATCCAGCCCCTCTTGCAAATGCGGCGTTCTAGTCACGAGTTCCGGTTTGATGATGCCAAGCACGCGGCCGGCAGGGCATTCGCATGAAAGCAGCCGTGATCGAGAAGCAGGGTGGGCTCGAGAACTTAGTGTATCGCGATTGGCCCGACCCCATCCCGCGCGAGGGCGAGGTGTTGCTTCGGGTTCGAGCCTGCGGCCTTAATCATCTCGATATTTTCGTCCGCCGAGGGATGCCCGGATTTCCGGTGCCGTTGCCGTTCATATCGGGTGGGGACATCGCCGGCGAGATCACTGCGGTCGGCCCAAGAGTGAATGGGTGGAATGTTGGCGATCGTGTAGCTCTGCATCCGGTCACGCATGAAGGCATGATGGGGGAGGAAATTCCTGGCGGAATGGCGGAATATGTTCGGGTTCCGACAGAAAACCTTATACGGCTTGCACCCGGATTGGATTTTGCAACGGCCGCCGCCGTGCCGATTGCCTACGGCACGGCCATCAGGATGTTGTTCGGGATTGGCAAGATCGAGTCCTCCGATCTCGTCTTGGTGTTGGGGGCGAGCGGTGGGGTCGGCATCGCCTGTGTCCAAATCGCGAAGATGCTCGGTGCCCGCGTCATCGCAGCGGCCGGGTCCGAGGACAAGTGCAAGAAGCTCAGGCAGACTGGCGCCGACTACACCATCGACTATTCCAAGCAGGATTTCAGCCGGGAAGCCTGGACCTTGTCCGGAAAGACAGGCGTCGACGTGGTCGTGAACTACACGGGCGGCGACACTTGGATTCCGTCGTTGCGCGCACTCAAGCGCAGGGGAAAACTTTTGACCTGCGGCGCGACCGCTGGCTTTGACACCCGCAACGACATGCGATTTATCTGGGTGCGCGAACTGCAGATTCTCGGCTCGAACGGCTATTCCAAGCAGGATGTCGCGACGGCGCTCGACCATGCTGCCGCCGGCCGGGTGAAACCCGTCATCAGTCATCGATTGCCGCTGAGTGAGGCGCGCGAGGCCGAGCGATTGATGGAGGACCGAAAGTTCTTCGGCAAGATCGTTCTGTTGCCCTAGCACTCATGTGCGAGCCTCCTCCACTGGCTCGCACAGGCATTGTTGGATGGCTTTGCGGTCTGGTTTGCCAGCGCCCGAGAGCGGCAGTTCATCGACGATGACAATCCGGCGCGGATGCGCATAGGCGGGGCCACGTTCAAGGCAGAAGGCCTTAAGTTCTTCCGTCGTCACGCGTGCGCGCGGGTGGAGCGAAACGGCAGCCGCCGGCACCACGCCTTTGACCCCGTGAGGAATCGGAACTACACACACATCGCGTACTGCCGGGTGAGCGAACAGCAAATTCTCGACCTCCTTCGGATAGATGTTTTCTCCGCCGCAACTGAACATCTCGTCGACCCGGCCCATAAAGTAGAAGAAGCCGTCTGCGTCGAGACGAAAGACGTCGCCTGTCCTCAGCCATCCATCGATGATCTTTTCGCGGGTGACCTGAGGTAGATTGTGATAGCCGCGAGTCACCGTCGGGCTACGGGTCCACAATTCCCCCTCGCTCACGCCCTCGCTTCCATTCGACGCTACGAGCTTCACCTCATACCCTTCGGCCGCCACGCCGCAACTGCCGCGCGGAACCTTGCGTCCGGAAACCGGCTCGCGGAGCGGCCCGCCACCCTCCGTCAGTCCATAACTCTCTTTCACCTTCACGCCGGAAAACGCGCGCTCGAGGGAATCGATAAGCTCCTGTGGCACGACCGCGGAGCCGATCGCGAATGCCTCCAGCTTCGAGAGGTCAAGTTCCTTGATCAAGTCCCGATGCTGAAGAAGCAGGGCGAAGATAGCCGGCACGCCGCCAGTAAATGTGACCTGGTAGCGAGCTGCGGCCTGAAGAAAGCTACGCGGCTCGAACCGCGGCATGATGACCGCCTTGGCACCGGCGTAAAGAATGGGCTTGATGGTGCCGCGCATGGCGTTCTTGTGAAACAGCGGAACCGCAACCAATCCAACTTCGGAATCTTTGATCGGCCAATGCCGCTGAGTCTCCCGTACGCTCCATAACATGCCTTCGTGGGTGAGCCGAACGCCCTTGGGCCGACCGGTCGAACCGGCAGTGAAGGGCTGAAACGCAATTCCATCGAAGCTTATGGCGGGAGTATATTCGCTGGGCGCTTGAACGAGCGCTTCTTCATAGGCGATCCACGCCGCAGCGGCCGCGCCGAGTGTAATCTTCAAGCCGAGCCCTAGGCCGTCGATGATCTCGAGGCCGTCCCTAACCGCATCCGGATCAATGATTGCGCCCACGCAACCGGCGTCTTCGATCATGAATTCAAGAATCGGCCGCGTTTGCTTGATGTTGAGCGGGACGGGGACTATGCCTGCCCGCATCGCGCCGAAGAAAATCTCGATATACTCGCTGCGGTTTCCAACCAGCAGAGCAAGTCGATCGCCGGATTGCAAGCTACGCGACTGTAGTAAGCCGGCGACACGATTCGCGCGGTCATCAAGGTTGCCATAGGTCAACTTGCGCTCGTCGCCGTTCCACAGGTCGATTAAGGCCACGTGATCGGGAAGCGACGTGGCCGTCTCGCAAAAGAAATAGCCGAGATTCTCGCGTACTGCGTCGGTCATGCTCGTTGATGGGTTCAGGCAGCCTTGGATATTCGAATCCACTAAGCTATCATGGTTTTTGCATCGATCAATGTCGGTGCACGCGCGATGCCTATCGGACGAATTCATCATCAATGAGCGAAGATTCAGCGAGGTACCTGCGCTCGAGCCTCGCTGCGCCGCCATTTCACCAGTGGCTGCGACCGGAGCTGCGCGATCTAGACCCGGAGAGTGGGCGCGTGACGATCGCTTTACCCTTGCGTGCCGAGTTCGGACGTGATCCCGAGCGGCGGGAGATTCATGGCGGCGTAATCGCGGCACTCATCGACATAGCTGGGCACGCGGCTATCGCGGCAAGGCTTCATCACGGAGTCCCCACTGTCGATCTCCGAATCGATTATCTGCGTATGGCGGCCGGAAATGAACTGCTAGCGATAGCCGAGCCCGTCAAGCTCGGCCGTACTCTTGGAACTGTTGATATTCGGGTAACAGACGATCAAGGAAAGTTGGTAGCTATAGGTCGCGGCGTATTCTCCACGCGAGAGGGTTGAGTTCGCTCTCGGCGCACGAGATTATTTCGCGACAATTCAGAGTTATCTCTGGCGATGAGCTCGACACCCCCAGTCGCGAGCGCCCGCGGGCGATCTCCCTTGGTGATCGTCGAGAATGCAGCCCTTTACTATCCTGGCGCGGGGGGCGTGCTGGCTCTTGAACGTCTCGATCTTTCGATCAACCAAGGCGAGTTTGCCGCAATGGTCGGACCGTCGGGCTGCGGAAAATCGACTCTGATGAAGCTGATTTCCGGCTTGAACCGACCAACCGCGGGCCGCGTTATGGTCGGCAACGTTGAAGTCAGGGCGCCGCTAAAAAACGTTGGAATGGCGTTCCAGAACCCCGCGCTGCTGCCGTGGCGAACAACTTTAGAAAATCTGCTGCTGCCGCTGCAGGTGGTGCGGCCCCACCGCGAACGCTTTCGGCAAGAACGGAAGCAATACGTGGAAAAGGCGCAAACTTTGCTCGCCAAAGTAGGCCTCGCTGGAGTGGGAAACCGGTTTCCCTGGGAGCTTTCCGGCGGTATGCAGCAGCGCGTCTCGCTCTGTCGGGCTTTGATCCATCAACCACAAATACTCTTACTGGACGAACCTTTCGGGGCGCTCGACGCCTTCACGCGCGAGGAACTGTGGGACACGCTGCAGGCACTGTGGCAGGAGCAACGATTTACCGTTTTACTGGTGACTCACGATTTAACCGAGGCGGTCTATTTAGCTGATTTTGCCCACGTCATTTCATCGCGGCCTGGTCGGGTGATTTACAGCTGCCGAATCGATTTGCCGCGCCCGCGTGGATCAGAAATGAGATACACGCCCGTCTTCGTCGATTATGTTCATGATCTGCGCGCGCATATTGGCCGCGCGGGGGACGTGCCATGAATTGGAAAAAAGCGCTGTTCGATGCAAGCCCGTGGCTTACGACAATTGGCCTCTTCATGCTTTGGGAAGCCGCATGCCGTCTGTTCAAGATCCCGCCGTTCATTCTTCCCGCCCCGAGCCAGGCTGTCGAGGCTCTCATCGAATACTGGTCAGGCATTTGGCTAAATGCGAGCCATACCTTCGTAACGACGCTGATCGGATTCGCGATCGCCGTCGTTTTCGGCGTCATACTGGGTGTTGCCGTCGGTGCATCGCCGCTTCTTTATCGCGCTCTCAATCCAGTGCTGATCGGATTCAATTCCATCCCCAAAGTCGCGGTTGTTCCTGTTCTCGTACTCTGGTTCGGTATTGGCACGGTGCCAGCAGTGCTGACGGCTTTCCTCGTCGCTTTTTTTCCGATCTCCGTCAACGTCGCGACAGGGATCGCCACTATGGAGCCGGAACTCGAGGACGTGCTTCGATCTCTCGGCGCCAGCAAGCTGGACATCCTATGGCGCGTAGGCTTGCCACGCTCACTTCCGTATTTTTTTGCATCACTCAAGATTGCTATCACGCTGGCGTTCGTCGGGGCGGTGATTTCCGAGACCATCGCGTCCAATCAAGGCATCGGCTACCTCATGATTTCGGCAAGTTCGACATTCCGTGTTCCGCTGGTGTTCGCTGCGCTCCTGGTAATTGCGGCTATGGGCGTTGGCATGTACGCTGTCGCATCTCTATTCGAGCGTCGACACATCCGATGGGCGATCCGAAATCTTGAGAGGGGCGGATTCGGATCGGGCGGTTGACCCCTACCACCGAGCCTCGCATGCGGAGTGCAAATAGACTTCACAAGCTGTGCTGCTGCATTTGTGCGGCCGCCGAGAATGTCGCGCGTTTCTCACCTGCCGCGCGCGCACGGCCCTCAGAGACCCGACTGCCTGACTGGGCTGAGAGAAGACCCGAAGTCAGAAATGTCGGCGCAAAAAAATCGCTTTGAAATGTCACGCGGATTTTCAGCGATTTCTAAACACCAACCGCCGGATTTGTGGCGGCGTCCGCCGACATTGCGAGCTGAGTAATCCACTTGCAGTCTGCAGAAGCGGGCGGACGCACTACGATCCGCGCAAACCACTCAAGGTTCCCCGATGGCCACGTCGACAACGCGCAGCGTCATCCTCGTCAAGAACGGTCGCGTCTACGACCATGCCGGCGATGTGCATCTGCCTCCGATCGCCGATCTCCTGATCGTCGACGGCATGATCGCGGCCGCGCGTGCGGGAATCGCCGCAGCGGTCGAGCGCGGCGAGAGCCTTGCCGAGCTCGGAACGCGCGCCATCGATCAGACGATCGACGCGACCGACAAGCTCTTGATGCCTGGCTTCGTGAACGCGCACTACCACTCGCACGATGTTCTGCTCAAGGGCTGCTTCGAGACGATCCCGCTTGAACTGTGGCTGCTGAGCGCGCTTCCTCCGAGCTATCCCAAACGCAGCACGGCCGAAATCCGCGCACGCACCTTAATCGGCGCGCTCGAATGCCTGCGCAGCGGGATGACGACCGTGCAGGACCTCGCCACCATCTACCCATTCGACGAGGAGCATCTCGAGGCAATCCTCCAGGCCTACGAGGACATCGGCATTCGCTGCGTGTTTGCGCTGCAATTTACCGACACGGCCGGGGTGAAGTCGATTCCCTTCTGGGAGGAGGTAGTGCCGCCGGAGCAACGCGGTGCGCTTGCCGGCTCAGTCGAGCCGTTCCAAGGCGTCGATCTGCCGAAACTGCTGTGCGACATCGTGACTTCGCAGCGCCGTCGGCATCCGCGCATCACCCTGGCGCTTGGCCCGACCAGTCCCGAGCGGTGCACACCGGAACTGTTAATGGAGCTAGCGGAACTGTCGGATACCGAAAAGCTCCCCGTCTACACCCACATCTACGAATCGCGCGCGATGACGCTGATCGCGCGGCAGACGCATGCGGCGGAGGACGGGGGCTCGTTGATTGGGTACCTCAAGCGCGTCGGCTTGCTCACGCCGCGCATGAATCTCGCACACAGCGTATGGATGCTGCCGGCCGAAATCGACGGCATCGCGGAAGCAGGCGCTCACGTCGTCCTCAATCCGGTCGGCAATCTCAAGACCCGCAGCGGCGTGGCGCCGATCCGCACCTATCTGCGCAGGGGCGTGCGGCCGGCGCTCGGCTGCGACAACTGCAGCTGCAGCGACGCGCAGAACATGTTCCAGTCGATGAAGCTGTACGCCGGCCTTGCCGCGGTCTCGAACCCGGAACTCGGTCCTCCGACCGCTGCCGATGCGATCTGGTCGGCGACGGTGGGCGGCGCGCGGACCGCGGGATTGGAGGGACAGATCGGCGCTCTGCGGCCAGGCATGGCCGCCGACCTCTCGATCATCGATCTCACCGATCCCTCGTTCGTTCCGCTCAACAGCGTTGCCCGCCAAATCGTGTTCACAGAGGCGGGCCGCGGGGTGGAGACGGTCATCGTCGACGGTCGCGTCGTCATCGCCGACCGCAAGGTCACGACCATCGACGAGCGCGCCTTGCGCCAGGAGGTCGCCGACCTCATGAAGGTGTTGCGCAGAGACGTCGAGGCCGTGGCCAAGCGCACGGAGGCCATGCTGCCCTATCTCATGGAGGCACAGCGCAAGACCTGGCAAGTCGACATCGGGCTCAATCGCTACGTCGGCAACGGCAACGACTGAGCTCTTCTCTCCCGCACCGGCATGGTTTTTGCTAGATTGGGGGCCGAGTTGCACGTCAAGAGTTTGGGTAGACTGCCGAAACGGCCATGCTGGACTGCAATCGGTGAGCTCGATACCGTCGGGCAAGCACGTATCGACTGCGTCTCGAATCGCAAACGAGGAAGGACTTGAGCCATGAGAATGTCATCGGGTGCATTGCTTGCTCTCGTCATGCTCGGAACGACCATCGGCTCCGCCTCGGCGCAGGGCGTCTACACCCTCAAGATCGGCTGCGTTCTTGATCCGCAGCATCCGCTGCTGGTTGGCGGGCGCCGCATGGCGGAGGTTGCGGAAAAAGAGAGCGGCGGCAGGCTCAAGATCAACCTCTATCCTTCCAGTCAGCTCGGCGGCCAGCGCGAGGTGCTGCAGAACGTGCAGGCGGGTGTCGTCGACGGCGTGCTCGAGGCCACCGCGACCCTCACCAATTTCGTTCCGCAATTCGGCGTCATCGACCTGCCTTATCTCGCCAAGGATCAGGACACGGCCTTTCGGCTGTTCGATAGTCCGGTATTCGAGCAGGAACTCGTTAAGCCGGCGGCGACTGCCGGATTTCGCGTCGTGCACGTGTGGGAGGTCACGTTCCGCAACGTTTATACACGCGCCCGCCCCATCAACAGCGTTGCCGACATGAAGGGGCTCAAGCTCAGGGTGATCCCGAGTCCTTCGTACATCGCGCTCTTCCGCGCGCTCGGCGCGGCGCCGACACCCATGGCCTTCGGCGAGGTCTACACCGCGCTGCAGCAGGGGGTGATCGACGGCGCCGAGAACGATGCCGTCACCTACATGACGACGAAACACATGGAGGTCGCCCGCAACCTCGCGTTGACGAGCCACATGATGTTGGCGAACACGTTCTTCATCAGCGAGCGGCTGTGGCAAGGTCTGCCGGATGACCTCAAGCAGGTACTCAAGAAGGCCTCGCTCGAGGCGCGCACCACAGTGACCGCCGAGCGAGCCAAGCGCGATGCCAAGGCGCTCGACGACATCCGCGTGGCGGGCATCAACGTTACCCAGCCGGATCTCGCGCCCTTCACCGCGGTCGGGCAGCAGACTTACAAGGAGCTCGCGGAACGGCTCGGCAACGACCTCGTGAGCAAAGTGGTCGAGGCGACCAAATGACGACCCTACGGGCGCTTGCGCTCGGTCTGGATCGTGTGGTCGCGAGAATCGAGGCTGGCGTTATTGTAGTTCTAGTCTCCTGCCTGACGGCGGTGACCTTCGCGCAGGTCATCACCCGTTACGGGCTCGGTGATCCCCTCATCTGGTCGGAAGAGCTCGCGCGCTATCTTTTCGTCTGGGTTTCGATGATCGGGGCGGCGCTAGCGATTCGCCAGGGCGGCCATTTCGGTCTCGATCTCCTCATCCGCCGGATGCCCGCATTTCGGCCGATCTTGGCGCCGGTGGTGACGACGGTCATTATAGTTTTCCTCGCCATCGTCCTGAAGACCGGCATCGACGAGACGAGGCTCGCATCGATGCAATTCGCCATGACGTTCCCGATGCGCATGCAGTGGGCGTACTTAGCCCTGCCGGTCGGCGCCGGCCTCATGCTCTTCCACCTCGTCGTTCACCTCATCCGCTCGCCCACTACCCATATTCTGGATGTCCACGAGGGGCCGGAGTGACAACGTCGCTGGCCCTCTTCCTCGCGTTCATTGTGGCAGGCGTGCCAATCGCATTCGCACTCGGGGCGGCCGCGCTCGCCGGGCTGTGGCTCATCGAGGGGGCACCGCTGCGAATCGTGGCCAGTCGCATATTCGGCGGCATCGATAACTTTTCGTTGCTCGCCATTCCCTTTTTCATTCTAGCTGGCGAGCTGATGGAGACCGGCGGGCTCTCACAACGGTTGGTGAATCTTGCGCGTGCGCTGGTCGGGCATGTCCGCGGCGGCCTTGGCAACGTAGTTCTCGTCGCGATGATCTTCTTCTCCGGCATATCGGGCTCGACCAACGCCGACGCCGCAGCGGTCGGCTCGGTAATGATCCCGCCGATGAAGCGGCAGGGCTACAGCGGCGCGCATGCCGGCGCGATTATCGCCGCCGCGGCCGGCATGGGTATCCTCGTTCCGCCCTGCCTGACCATGGTGGTCTATGGCAGCATCACCAATACCTCGATCGCGACTCTGTTCGCCGCAGGCTTCCTGCCGGCCCTCATCATGACCGGCGCCCTGATGGTTCATCT
>Ga0126375_10000408_pt1 | contig 11493 bp, 15 predicted proteins | sample PanSoiMetPlot_14_FD_109577 | JGI IMG/M metagenome (GOLD analysis project Ga0126375, IMG submission 109577) | Tropical forest soil microbial communities from Panama - MetaG Plot_14 | ecosystem: Environmental > Terrestrial > Soil > Tropical forest | place: Panama | collected 2016-02-17 | reverse complement strand
TGAAACTGATGGCGCCAATTACAGAGCCATGCAATTTGGCGGAGATGCAGTTAGTGATATGAGTATGGAAGAAAGACTAACCCTTACAAATATGACCACCGAAGCTGGTGCGAAAAACGGAATAATCGAACCTGATGCAGTCACTGACGAGTACATTAGGCAAAGAACTGCAGCACCCTACAAGGCAATTTTGGGCGATGAGCCTAGTAAATATCTGGAAGAGTATACTTATGAAATTGATAAACTTGAACCAATTGTGGCAAAACCTTATTCACCGCAAAACACTGCTGTGGCAAGAGAGTTGCAAAGCGTTGAAATTAACAAGGCCTACATAGGATCCTGCACAGGAGCAAAATTAGAAGATTTGAGATCAGCTGCTCAAATTCTAAAAGGCCACAAGGTCAAGATAAGAACTGAAGTCTTGCCTGCTGCCCAGTCTATCTATATCAAGGCAATGAAGGAGGGCTTGATTGATATATTTATGGAGGCAGGAGCAGTTGTTGGTCCTCCCACATGTGGTGCCTGTTGTGGCGCTCATATGGGCATCTTAGGAAAGGATGAAGTATGTGTCAGTACCACCAACAGGAACTTTCCTGGCAGGATGGGACATATCGAATCTCAAACTTACCTTGCATCTCCTTTAGTGGTTGCTGCTTCGGCAATAAAAGGCAAGATAACCGATCCTAGGGATATACAGAAATGACATTGAAAGGAACTGTTCATAAATACGAAAGGGATAATATCGATACAGATGTTATACTGCCTGGACCATATTTAAAAATCCATGATCATACAGAACTGGCAAAACACGCAATGGAAGGCATAGATGCTAATTTTCCCAATATAGTATCAAAAGGCGACTTTATACTCGCGGGAAATAACTTTGGTTGCGGATCAAGCAGGGAACATGCTCCTATAGCCCTCTCTCAAACTGGAATCACTGCAGTGCTTGCACCATCTTTTGCTCGAATATTTTACCGTAACTGCGTTGATGGTGGATACCTGTTACCACTGGAAATTGAAAAGTCTACACTAGAGCAAATTTCTGACAAGGACGAGTTGCAAATAGATATAGAGAAAAATCAAATTAATGATTTAACCAATGGAAAAAATTTCTCCATCACCCCTTTTCCACCGCTAATAAAAAAAATAATTGACAGTGGTGGTTTAATGTACTATAAAGAATGAGAAAAAAGAAGGGAAAACTTGAAGAAATTTTAAGCAAAGCAAGATTCTACGATGATATACTCCTTTACCAAGTTTCATATCGAGATTTTGACAGCATTGTTACCGTACCTCTAAAGGAATTTATTTCACTATCTTCAACTTTTGAATTGATACCAATAAGTAGAATAGTCGAGATAAAGAGAGGAACGACTATAGTATATTCAAAATCAAAGTCAAATTCACTTAAATCTTCTTAAGGGGCATGCACACAAGTCAATTCTGATAATACTGATTACTGCTAACTTTGCAGATACCATCCGCGGGGAAGCAGCATTTTTATAAATGGCTTTTCTCCTATGTGGGTAGCATAGCGCCATATTTTTTGTGAGGCAAACTTATCATAATTGTTACTTATCTTGGATAACGCATTTAATTCATTATCCACCAAACTCTTTTTGCTAGCTTTATTTGTATACTGACATGAAAATTTGCAGTTAGAATCAAGCTCCACGGCTCTCTTATTCTCCTTTATTGCAGGATACGCTCTACAAGATAAAGGTCTGGTATCATAAATGACACAATTAAAACCTCCATGTGGAGACCTGCTAGTGCTGTTGGTATCTAGGAACGGACAGTAGTCGCCATCGGAGTTCTTACCCATGAGCTGATATGCTATTACTTGTCTCGGACCATTAGATTTTCGATTAAATCCAACACCAAGTCTTGGAAATATGGTAGTTTTGATTTTGCGAGCCTTTGACTGGTCTTCAATTAATTTTTTCTCATCGGGTAGTAGGAGAACACCTATTTTGCCATAGTCTACTGAAGGATAATATTGACGGTAGATACAGCAGTCAGAACAATCCTCGATACAGTGAAATTCTCTAAGCATACTATGTACCTTTAGTATTTATTAAGGAATATTCGAAACTGTTTTCTTCAAGTTCATCCTTCTTTAGAAATTGTACATCGTACATTGTCTTCATTCTTTTAAATATGTTTATTTCGTAGTTAGTATCATTGTTAGTATCACTCCTATCATTACTATGGATTTCGCTTTTTCCATCACTTGCTGTGGTTTTTTTTGTAAAAGTTTTGTAAAGGGCAAATCTAAGAATTGCCTTTTCTTCAAAATTCTTTTTGAATCGAAGATAGTTTTGAGTCAAGTTATTTTTTTTTAAAAAACCAACATTTTCTTTGGAAAGTAGGTCCTTTCCTTGAAGATATAGGATGAACCAATAACACTCTTTATCTTCAATAAACCTTAAAGTTATTTGATTATCTGGCCACCAATGGATATTTTCATTCCATATTTTTATTGCTGCCTTTCTATCCGAGAAAAGTATTAAAATATTCATGGTAATATCGGTATACCTGTATCCGACACCGAGAAAATCAGTAATCCATTTTCTCCCCATTTATCTACTTTAGAAAAACAGTAAACTAAACTTATCTGACATGCCCTTCTTATGGAAGGCACCGTGAAATTGACTCTAATTGGAAGCGCCATCAGGTAAATTAGATTCTTTCATTTATCTAGCAAGACACTCGCCTCAGAGGGATAACATTATAATGCTCATCATTGGCATGTGTTATAATTGAAATAAAGAATTTAAAGCTATAGTTCTTGAATTTTAAAATACTGGTTAAGTCTTTTCTACAGCTTCAATATGACATTCATGACCCCTATGGGACTTGTCTATCTCCAATGCTTCATCATCTGTAATCGGAAATTTTTCATGAGTTAAATTTTTCTGGCCTTCTTTTTCAAGAATGATTTGTTTACATTCATCGCAAATTAATTGCAGGAATATTTTACCCATATTCAGATTTGGATGCTAACGATATTTAGACCATTCCAATATAAAATGAAAACTTGCGATTTCGAAGTATCATGTCCAGAAAATTCAGTTAAGTTTGAAGGCAGTATTCTTGCAGAATATATTCTCATTTTATAGACCTGGAGACCTTTTTGTTTTCATGTCTCAGATAGAGAAAATATGTAAGCAGAATACACACAACAGATGTGGAAATATAGGCTATATCAATAAGAATGCTTTTCTCATTAAAAACACGGCATGCAAACTCACCGCTGGAACATCCTGCTGTAAAAAAAATCAAATTCCAAATAGAATGAGCTATAACTGCAAACCATCCTTTCCCACTTATCCATGTCCTAAGGCTAGCAAAAATAGACGGCGTTACAAATAACCAGGTTAGGTATGCAAGACTACTAACCTGGACAGAGGGAGTGTTTAGAATGTGTAGCGAAGCCCAAATAATACCACCCGCAAGAGTTACAATATTGTTTCCAGTCAGGTAGAATGGGATCCCAAAAAATACTGTCTCTTCAAAGGGACCAGCAAATATTACCGAAATTACAGATAGTGGTATTGTGGGTGCGCTATAATTATTGACCACTATGTCCACCACGATAGAACCTATAATCATCATAAAAAAACCAATTAGATGGTAAAAAAGCACCATAATGACAAGGTAGGAGATAGTATTTCGTCTATACTTTGAGATCCACGAAAGAGGATTAAAGTCATGCCTCAGGTCAGAATAAATCGAATTCGTATCAGATGACAATTGTTATTATTATGATTTCAAATTGTCAATGATATTTACACGTTGTGTCTATAATATTTCTATACTAAGTCCCCTGTTCTACAAAATATTTTTTTCAAGTTCGTCTATTGAATTTATAGGAAGAGAACAAGCAAAATCCTTACAGACATAAGCATAATCTTTGGCTTGGATGCCGTTTGATTTATTCTTAAAATACGGAAATTCTTCAAGTTCTGCAAGATCTGATTGTTCTATAATCGCCGCAATTGCATTTGGAAGAAATTTTCTGTTCAAATAATCTCCCAATTCTGAATTTTTCCCTCGCTTTATGATGGAAATTTCCAGTGGAGTTTTGATTCGTAAATAAATTGCTGAGAGCATCTGACCAAAGCCAAATGGATTTCCAGATGCTGGTCTTGACGCTCTTCGAATTATTTGGTCTGCTTTGGTAAGAAAATCTTGATTCTGAGTGTAGTAATACAATTTTATTAAATTTGAAGTGGCCACGGAGTTTCCGCTAGGAATGGCAAGATCGTAATGATTTTTTGTTCTTACAATGAGTTTTTCATTATCATCGGGAGTGAAGAAAAAATCATTTGTTTGTTTATCCCAGAAATGTTCTATCATGGAATTAGTATAATCAATAGCTCTTTTAAGATAGTAATATTTTGAATCTACACTAAAAAGATTAATTAAAGCTTCCACGTAAAAAGCGTAATCATCAAGATATCCCGAAATTTTTGAAACTTTATTGAAAACCCTATTCAGTCTGTTTCCACTGCTCAAATTATCTTCAATAAATTTAACAGCTCTCTGTGCGCTTTCAAGGTAACTAGGATTGCCCGTTACTTTGTAGCCACTTACAAATCCTGAGATCATCAAACCATTCCATGAAGTTAATATCTTTGTATCCTTACCTGGCATTATTCTTTTGAGTCTTATCTCATATAGCTCCGCTAAAGAAGACTCTATCTTGTTTGTTATCCATTCCTGAGTCTTGGAATTTCGGTCTGATAATTTCTGTATGGATGTATACTTGTTTAAAATATTCTTGCCTTCAAAATTACCTCCTTGAGTAACCCCATATCTATCTGCAAAAATTTGAAAGAATTCACGATCCCATAATTTTTCAAGTTCTTTGTACGACCATACGTAATACTTGCCCTCTTCTCCCTCAGAGTCTGCATCCTGTGACGAGTAAAAGCCTCCATCAGCCGAGGTCATCTCTCTTTGTATATATCTGAGAATTTTTTGCAATACTGTCAAATAATTTGGATTTAAGCTAATTGAGTAGATCTCCGAATAGAGCATAGAAAGAAGTGCATTATCATATAGCATTTTCTCAAAGTGAGGTACTAGCCATCTTTGATCTGTTGAATATCGGGCAAATCCTCCTCCTATCTGGTCGTGAATTCCTCCTGAATCCATTTTATCAGCTGTAAAAAGTACAAAATCTCTGAATTTAGTAATTCCAGAATAATCATGCGCTCTTAGCAAGAACAGCAGATTTGAAGCATTTGGAAATTTAGGTGCGCTACCGAAACCTCCGTACAAGTTATCTGCCATTTGAAGCAAAGTAACCGCCGCTTCATTTATGATTGTTTTTTCTAATTCTGATTGGTTATCGGAGGCTATGTCAGTAGAGGATTCTGTTAGAGCAGTAACAAATTCTTTACTAGATGAAATAACTTCATCGCGTCTATTTTTGTAACCGTCAGACAAACTTGTTAATATGGAACCAAATCCTGGTAAACCATGCCTACTTTCTTTAGGAAAATATGTACCTATATAGAACGGTCGTTGATCTGGAGTCAGAAAAGCTGACAATGGCCAGCCACCATTTCCAGTGTACATTTGACATGCTCTTTGATAAATGTCGTCGATATCGGGTCTTTCCTCCCTATCTACTTTAATATTTATATAATTTTCATTCATTATCTTGGCGATTTCATTATCCTCGAATGATTCATGTGCCATGACGTGACACCAGTGGCATGAACTGTATCCAATACTTAGAAAGATTGGTTTATCCTCTTTCTTGGACTTTTCGAGTGCCTCACGATTCCATCCGTGCCATTCAACAGGATTATAAGCGTGTTGAAGAAGATAAGGGCTAGTTTCATTAATGAGATCATTGGGTTTTTTTTGACCCGTATTTTGATTAGAGTCCACATAGCTCGTACTGTAATTTAGATATTTAGACCCTTTCTTTCTCAAAACTGAATCTGACTTTTTGTCTATAGCACACGTGGAAATTAGGATAAAATTATAATTTGGATCCAAGCCTATAGTAATTGGTGCGATTTCATAGCAATAAAAAAGGAATTAGGGTCCTTGCAATCGCAGAGAGTTTCAATAGACATGACAAGAATTCAATTTTGGCAGGTATTGTTATGCGGCGTGATTTAGCACTAGACGGCATCATATTTTCGGACACCGTTGTAGGTGGAAACAATGGAACTGACAGAGTTTTAACTATGATTAGTAGTCTTGGGAGAAACGATATCAGTTGTATTCTTTTAGGAGGACTTGTAATTAGCTTGTTTAATATTATAAAAGGTAAACATATTAATGAAATTACCGGGCTGCCTGTAATAGCGATTTCATACAAAAAGTCATTGGGGTTAAATGAATCTATACATGGAATCAATGAGAAAGAAAAAATTCAAGATTATTCGCAACTCGGAGAACGAAAACCAGTGAAGCTGTGGACAGGAAAAACAGTATTTGTTCGGCACTGGGGACTAACACTGGATGATGCTACCAGTCTGTTAAATTCCCTAGTCTTCCAAGGCGCCAGACCAGAGCCCTTGCGAGTTGCTACATTGGCTGCGCGAGCATGTAGAAGTTATCTTAATTAGCACAATAGAAATATTGGTCCTTGCTATATTGACAAGTTCTGAAATGAATTATCTGAAATAAAATAAGGTTTTTAGTTATTAGCATCCTTTGACTTTGATAGTGTCCGGGGAGTATATCGTATATAGGCATCATAATAGACTTCGTTTCCATGACCCGTCACAGTATGCAAAAATGAAATATCCATGACAACCTTTGTCTCATTCTTTAAGAAATTGTTAATATCTTGTTCAAGTCCGTGAGGTTCATACGATCTGAAAAATTTTATCATTTCTTTTGGCATGACTTGTTATAATGAAGATATACAAGGAATATATCAATATTTTCAAAAAACCCTTGTTTTTACAGAAATTTTTTGGACGAAACAACAAGAATAATATTTTTGGCTCAATGTATGTAATTTAGCATTACGCTCTATTCAATAATTCTTTTTCCTTTCCTCTCACTATTGGCTTTATTTTGTTCATTATTATGTGGTGAAAATTCTTCGTAGTTACGTCAAATGTGAAAAAGATGACAAAGCACAAGTGATTTCTAGAATCAGTTATGGGCATAGTAATCCTAAGTAACTTCTCATAGCTTGAGCATGTGTAATCAATCTTTCCTAGAATGGACTGCCACCTTATTCTAGTATATTGCCTGGTTACAGCTGCAAGGGCGTACTGTGCGGTCTGCACTTCATTTAACAATGGTTTAATCCCTTTTCTCTCCGAAGAAGCCAGAATTGTTCCATGATGATCCACTATGGCTGCAAATCTGATGTTTTTGTCAGATTTTGTTATTGTATCACAAATTGATTGGAAGAAATTTGCCACAGGTAGAAACTAAAATTCCAGTGTATTAAAGTTTAAGGGATTTTGATATGTATCGTTAGCCGAGATAATATCATCTAACGTACCTTGTTGGTTTTTTTTAGAACTAGAAAATGACCAATACAATTCGTGTTGGCCATTGTAAATTGAGATCGCAGGAGCAAAAGTAGATAAAAATCATTTATGAATCTTATGATTCTATATTTGGTTAAAATCTGATATGGGCAATCAAAAAAATAAATAGCATATTTTGCAATTTACTGTTAAAAAAAAGATGAATGATTTGGCTACTAGAAGGACACTTGCAATTGATTTGGATTCTGTTCTTGCAGACACGATGATTATTTGGGCGGAGGAATTCAATAAACGTAACAATTCAAGCATAACCAAAGATAATATTACCTCATGGGACATTTCAAAAATTTTAGATATTTCAATTACAGAGGTTTCGGATATTTTTACGCATATTTGGGATAAGCGTTGGGAGGATATACCATCCACTGAACCTTCAATTGGTAGTACAGTATCTGATCTTCATAATAAGGGATTTCGGATATCCATACTGACAAAAAGGTACAGATCATCAGTAGGCAACGTTATAAACTGGTTAGACCTCCACAAAATTCATTGTGATGATCTCTTATTTGTTTACGATGATACTCCAAAGACGGATTATCCATTTGACATTTTAGTTGATGACGCGCCAATAAATTTTAGTTACCTTGTTGATCCCAGAATTGGAATCTTATTTAACCAACCGTGGAACAAGAATTTTTCATGGCCAGTAAGAATTGATACGCTGAGTCAAATCATTGATATCATTTAATTCATTACGTTCAATTGAGCCAAACGTTCGTCAAAAATTTTAAATTACCTTTTTAGATATACATCATATTTAAGATTTCGAGCAAATTATTTGTGAGTGCAATTCAAATAATACCATGTCTCTATTTTATACACCTATCTTAAAATTCTGTAAAATAACCGTTAAGTATCATTAGATTACATATTCATTAAAATGAATTCGCACAATATCATCACTAGTAATATACTATATTCAGGTAAAATATCGATCAGATCAGACAAGTATCGTTTGGGAGATAAAATAATAGAAAAAGAAATAGTAGAACATCCGGATACTGTAGGAATAATTGCATTAGATAATAAGAAAAATATAATACTAGTAAAACAATTTCGACCAGCGACAAAAAAAAGTTTAATTGAAATCCCTGCTGGTAAAATTGAAAAAGGAGAAAAGCCCAGAGATGCAGCACATCGTGAAATGAATGAAGAAATCGGATATTCTGGTAAATTGACACTTCTATTCCAAGGATATCTTGCCCCTGGTTATGATACTGAAAAAATGTACTTTTTCTTGGCATCAAGATTGAAATCATCTAAAAAGAGACTTACTCAGGATGAGGATGAAGATATTACAATTAAGCGAATCAAGTTACGCTCTGCTCTAAAAAAGTGTATTTCTGGAGAAATTGTTGACTGTAAAACTATCGCTGCAATTATGATGATATGTAGTTCAAAATACAAAGGAATGAGAAGTAAAATTTATGAAAAGTCTATAAAACAATAATTATAATATCTGTTATGTCCCAAGTAAAGTACAAAAAATTATCAGAACATGAATTGGAGGAGCAAGTTAAGGTGATGAAAGGCTGGGAATTAAAAAATGGAAAATTAGAGAAGTCTTTTAGATTTTCCAATTTCGTCGAAGCATTTGGATTCATGACAAAAATAGCTTTAGAAGCGGAAAAAATTAATCATCATCCAGAATGGTTAAATGTCTATGACTCGGTCAATATTAAATTAACTACTCATGACGCAGGGGGAATTACTGATTTTGATATCAAACTCGCAAATATTATTGACGCCGTAAGTCATAATTAGAACACAAATTAACCCAGTATCATGCACCAGATGATTTACTAACTCTTATTCAGAAACACTTCTTGCATTAACCAATCACAAAACTTTTTTTTATTTTCATCAACTTTGCACCAAAGATGAATCGAACCAGGTAGTAATTCTATCCTGCCTTCAGAGGTCAAAATCTTCAGACCTTCCTTACCTTCGTACATATAAGCATCCTGCGGGTTTACGTCGCCTAGAAATTCCACAGCTTTTTGCTTGATGATATCTCTACGGATTGGAAACGTTTTTCGGAATTTATCTACCACCATACTCAAATTTTCGGTTCCATAATTTTCCACATCATAAATTTTCTTTGAATCAGGAAAATGTAAGTTTAAGATTACGTGATATCTTGATCCAGTGAATTCTGATAATTGATTTACCAACTGATAAGCCAGATTGGGATTCTTTTTTAACGATTTCTTGATCTGTTCATTATGGAATTTGATATTAAATAGCAGGTCTGAATACAAATTGGAAAAGCTCATTTATTTTATTGAGCCGTCATTTTTCACATATTATCGTATTGTATCTATAAGGTAGCACAAGCTAAAAACCAAATGCATTGTCTAGTATCTGAAGCATTGCCTATTCAGTAAAGCATATTTTAATCATAAAATTTGAAAAACTAATAGGACCTGTTTTTTCCGGGGATTAAATTCAGAGAAAGCACTTCAAGCTGTAAATATCTAAGAAAATTATCGCGAGTTTTCAATGAGATATTCATAATTCTTATCACTTTCTTCTATTCATAAATCTCATCACTTTCTACCCAAGACGTTAAATATTCTGCTGAGCACTGCTGTAGCAACGTCCGAAACTCAGCAACTGATGGGGCCGGTTGTTTCTTGTCATTCAAACGGCTTGCCATAAGCCCATCAGTTGCTCATTATTATTCATCAAATATCGGAAATTAGAATTCAATTTTAATTAAACTAAAAAAGGAATCATAATGAATGCATTTCTATTAGGCAAGGTTTTCTAAAGATAGCTATTAACCATTTGTTTTGCTTCCTGTGATTTAATATGTGCTAGTTCCTCCAACCCCTTTACCGAAAAACAATTCTAAATTTCAGGGCCGCGTGATCTTTGGACATCGAGTCCAATTTTTCCCAAGAGAAACATTGTCGTTTATTATGTACGGATTGATTTCCTTGACATATAGAGCTTTACTATAAGAGAATATAATACAGTTATGAAAAACAGTGGAATTTTTCTATCAATATCTTTTTATCATATCAAGCATAACTCGCTACCATGAATCCTAAACTATTTGCATCATTGGTAACAGTTCTAATTTTGTCGGCAATATTGTCAGTTTCATTTCCAATTGCATGGTCAGATAAGGATAATTGCTATGATGAAGCTGGTTCGGGTCATTTCTGTTTTGACACCGAAAAAAATTGTAAACGTGAGCAGAAACAAGATGATCTAGCAGAAACTCCATGTTATAATAAAGATGGCACGGGTTAGCTAAGTATCAGTCTCTTTAAGGGACTAATATAGATTAGAATCTCTTAGTTCTAACTCTTAAAAGATAATTGACAAAATATAAAAGAAATTAAGGAATCCAAGATCTTGCTAGAAAGACTATGAGATGATGCTATTTACAAATGTGAATTCAAAAGAGATCCGAAATTTTTTATTAAGATTATAAAAAAAATCTAAATATGAAAGAAATAAAGATTTATTAATTATAACTTTGGACAAGATTTTGTGTTTAGGTATATTAGTTCTGTTTTGGTTGCCACACTAGTGTTAACAGTATTTTTAACGACACATTACTCATTTGCAGGGGGAAACGTCAAATGCGAAGATGGATACCAGCATACACACTGGGATCCAAAAGGCCACGGTTCTAACAATCCATCATCAAAGGAATTCAAGATGCTAGCATACAAGGGTTCCCTGTGTGAGCTTGCAAAATGCGTTGACATGGTAGAATGCTCAAACCATGACGCAGTCGACTGGCAAAAGTTCCAAAAGTCCCCTGCATTCTTTCTAAGTGAAAAGGATGAAAAGGATTGCCTGACAGATGCACATAAACAAGGTACCGGACAAGACGGTTTAGTAGGGTACGAAATCATTGATTGTGTGAATGGGCAATACAACTAGCAATGCCTCAATTAAATTCACCATTTAGGATATTGCATCATAT
>Ga0126375_10000407_pt1 | contig 11497 bp, 10 predicted proteins | sample PanSoiMetPlot_14_FD_109577 | JGI IMG/M metagenome (GOLD analysis project Ga0126375, IMG submission 109577) | Tropical forest soil microbial communities from Panama - MetaG Plot_14 | ecosystem: Environmental > Terrestrial > Soil > Tropical forest | place: Panama | collected 2016-02-17 | reverse complement strand
TCTTCGCGTTCAACCGGTTGACGGCAAACCGCAGCTGAAGCTCAGCGTGGTAACTGAAGATCCACGACTTCTTTTCGAAGTCGTGAATCGGATCAGAAGGATGTTCGATTTAGATTCCGATCCCATGCTGATTGCGAACAGTTTTGCTCGGCTGCCGCTTCTCGCAAAGCTTGTTGATCGGTTTCCCGGCTTGAGAGTGCCGGGCGGCTGGGATCCTTTTGAAACGGCGGTCTGCTCGATCTTGGGCCAAGTTGTTTCGGCTGAACAGCGAGCCAGTCTCGTGGGCGAGCTGGTGCGCGGTTATGGAGAAGAAATTTTTCACCCTGTGACGGGAGCAAAGGCGCATTTATTTCCCAGTGCCACAGTCTTGGCGAATTCCGATCTGAACAAAGTGAGAACAAGCATCGCGCGCAAAGAGGCGGTTCGTGATTTCAGCCGTCGCGTGTTGAGCGGAGCCATTTCTCTTTCGGAAGCTCAGGACCCGATGATGTTTCGGAAAGCGCTGCTCGAGACAAAGGGTTTGGGACCATGGTCGGCTGAATACATAAGTCTCAGGTCCATCGGCGACACGGATGCCTTTCCACGTACCGACTTGATCCTCAAGCGGGTGCTTGCGCTGCATCCCGATCTTGATCTGGAAGTTATTAAACCTTGGAGATCCTATGCGGCGGTCTATCTTTGGAGGGGGTTTGCTCAAATACTCTCCAAGCAAAAAACGAAGAAACCATATCACTCTACCTTAAAAACCAATGTGGTGCCCGATCAGGAAGCTCGAATCTAGCGGCAGACGCCGAAGAAAGTCGCCGTCGATGCGACCCTCCAGTATAATCAATCGGTTCACGGCCCTGCCATTTTTCACGCCCAATAGCATAGCTGAACTCTGTAGCCCATAGCTCATCTCTTCGACGACAGCGATGCTTACCATGTTCGCGCAATTGCGAAAACATGAAGATAAGGCTACGGTGTTCGAACGGCGCGGAGCGCATGAAGCGGGCAAATCCCGGCGGTAGGAAGGGCTATGGTCCTTCTTGGGCGACGACCGTGAGAATTGTAACGCATGAAAGTACCTTTATTTGCGCAACCTGGATAATATTTGAACAGACGGAAGCTTGGCGGTATTTTCAAAAAATCGTTTAGTTTTTTCTGCAATCACGAACGAGTGACGCCCAAATGAACCGACATGGCGAAGTGAATTAGGAGAAGAATTCATGGCCAGAATTAAAGGTGTGACGGAAAGTGACAGCAACGATGCGGTACGAGAAATTTTTGAGGAGCAGAAGAAACGGCGTGGCTTTGTGCCGAATGCTGCGCAGGTCTCCGCCGTTAGGCCGACGATCTATAAAGGAGTGCAGGCGCTCGCCCAAGGAATTCAGGAGTCGGGCCTGATAGCGCCGGAGCTGCGCAATCTAGTCTGCGCCAGGACTGCCCATATCAATGGTTGCCCGTATTGAATTGACAGCAATGCATCCGGGGCGATGCAAAACGGGGCTGCGGGCGAGAAAGTCGAAGCGGTGCTGGGAGATTATAGGAAAAGTCCGTTATTTTCCGTGCGCGAGCGGTTAGCACTGGAGCTGGCCGAGCGGATGACCTACACAAGTAAGCGAGTCACGGATAAGTTTTTCAAGCGTCTCCAGAAACATTTTACCGATGAGGAGTTGGTGGAATTGGCTGCGGTGATTGCGCTCGAGAACTTTCGCAGCAAGTTCAATCCTGTCTTCGCCATAGAGGCTAACAATTTTTGCCCTCTGCCAGCCGTGCAGGAGGCTGCGGCCGCCGCCACGCGCCGCTTCCATGAATAGGGTGATGCGGTGCTTTCAGCACACAAGTCGTAGCTGGGTTCCGGCCCGGATATCGATTCGGTTTTTGCAGTGCTCTCCCTGCTGTAGAATCCGCTAAAGATCATTATGCCAGACCGACTTTTCGCAAGGAACGACACAAGTCCAAGCGGCGACGTTGTTGTTCATCTTATCGACGGCACCTACGAGTTGTTCCGGCATTTTTACGGCCTTCGTCGCTTCAACAATGGCAAAGATCGGCCCTTCGGTGCGGTGATTGGCGTCCTCAATACCATTTTACAGATGATTGAGAAGGGAGCGATGCACATTGGTGTGGCGACCGATCACGTCATCGAGTCTTTCCGCAATGCTCTTTGGCCCGCCTACAAAACCGGCGATGGCATTGAGCCCGCGCTGCTCGCCCAATTTCATCCGCTCGAAGACGCGCTCGCAGCGATGGGCGTGGCTGTATGGCCTATGATCGAGCTCGAGGCCGACGATGCACTCGCCTCGGCGGCGCAAATCGCCTGCGAAAACGAGAGCGTGCAGAGAGTCTGCATCTGGACGCCCGACAAGGATCTGGCGCAATGTGTTCGGGGCGGCCGAGTCGTGCAGGTTGACCGCAGAAGTCAGAAGATTCGCGATGCGGGAGGGGTTCGTGAGAAGTTCGGAGTGGAGCCCGCGCTGATTCCCGACTTTCTTGCGCTGGTCGGCGACGCCGCCGACGGATATCCAGGCATCTCGGGGATCGGTCCGGTCTCAGCGGCACGGCTCCTGAATATACACGGCATCATCGAGGACTTTCCAGCGACCGTGTTGGGCGACAAGCTCGAGCTTGCGCTATTGTTCAAGCGGCTGGCAACACTCAGGACCGACGCCCGCCTCTTTCGCAACGTCGACGAATTGCGCTGGCGCGGCCCTACGGCTACATTTGCAGCGTGCGCAGAGCGGTTGGGAGACCCCCGTCTACTGCATCGCTCTCTTACGGCGGCAAACGCAACTCAATAACGGCTTCAGTCCAAATCGCGCGCAATATTTTCCAGCGCAAAGATTGTAAGCCCGCTGAACCATCGTAATTCATCTTTGCGGTAATACCGGTGAAAGCTTGTCCCGGACCCGATCCGGGAACGGCATCAGAACTCTTTGCCTTCTCCTAGTCGAGAAGCTTGCGCGCGAGTTCGGCGGCCGCCTCGCGAGTCTTGAGGATTTTCTCTTCCGACTGATTTTCAAGCTTTTGGTATTGGTCTGAGGTAAGGCTATCTTTAGCCCCAAAAACACCGAACTCTTTTGTCCATTGAGTATCGACGTCGAGGCGGCGGGTCGCCTGACCCATCGCTCGGGAATATGTTTCCTGTCCTTCTGGACCGAGGAACCAGTTGATGAACACTTTGGTCGCGTTGGGATGGGGAGCGGCTTTGATAATCGCTACGTTGCCGCTGCCGCCGCTTACGTAGATTTCGTCGCGCGGAGTGGAAACCGATTTCACGGGCAGTCCGGCTTTGGCAAACGGAAGAAACGAATAATAACTAAGGCCGGCGACCAGCGCGATCTTTCCTCTGGCCAGACTTTCCGCCAATACCCTTTGATCGCGGCTGAGGAAAAGCTTCTGGCCCGCCAGCTTCTTCAAATACTCCTCGCCCTTGAGTTTCAAGAGAAACGACCACATCGAGGAGCCCGCGCCGGGAGTGCGCGGATCGAGGTAGCCGATTTTGCCGGACCATTTGGGATTCAGCAAGTCGTTCAAGGAACGAATCTCTTCTGGCTTCACATAGTCCGTGTTGCACCAAATGAGCTCGACTTGATAGGCCTGCGAGGCGTAAATGTAACGCTTCGCGTTGTCCAGCCAGATGTGCCCGCCCCACCAGTTGCTCGGGTCTTTGATTTCCTTGAGAATCATCGCCGGTTCGAGGGGAGCTAAAATACCCTCGGACAGAAGTCCCGTAATCATCGATTCGCCGCCGCCCATATGGACATCGAAATAAGGCACGCCGGACTTCGATTCCTGCTGGATTTTACCCGTGACGGCGGCGGCTCTGCCGACATTGAGTTCGGCCTCGATACCGAAACGCTGCTTGAAAACCTTTTCTATTCCTCTTCTCAGCTCGGCGCTGACCGGAACCGAGACCACCACCTTGCCTTCCTTCTTGGCCGCCGCTACCGTTCTTTCCCAATCGGCGGGCGAGGGCGGTTTTGCCTCCCCGGCATGCAACGCTTCCGCTCCGAGCAGGGCGAAGTAAGCCCATGCACCGAGCCATAGGAAGATTTTCAATCGCAGGTACAACATTCTTGCGCTCGCTTTGTCGTTAAGCCTTAGTCGTGCGCGTAGAGGCAGACCTGTGTGTCTGCGCTCTCAGGCGATCACGAAGGATCGGCCTGCAAATTCTTGCGCCACTGAACCACCACAAAATCCACATTGCTTGACATGTAAATGTGCCACCGATAAGAAGTCAAGTGAATTGAGTACTATTGACCGTCTTGTCTCGTTACGATCGGAGGGAACCCCCAAATGAGTAACACCGCGACGGCGGACGAATCCGTCCCCGAAGTTTTGGAATCGTATTTCACCAAATACCCGGACGTTCCCAAAGAGACCATTCTCAAGCAACACCTGCTGAGCCTCGGTCACTGGTTCAGTGATGCGGCGCTCGATGCCACGGCGGGCGCGCTGGTCAAGTCGTATCGATTGTTTTCTTACGATCTCGTGCCGATGTCCGAGTTTAAGCGGAACGAGCACCGGCGTGTTCCCGAGCATTTCGTTTTCCTGAACGGGCCCTACAGCATGCGCCCGGTATCGATTCAAACTTCGCTTTCGCCTTATTCTCCTTACCTGATCGACGTGGTCGACGGCCGGCTTGTCCTGACCACGCAAGGGCGCGTGCTCGCAGAGGTGCGTTTCCCGAAAACGCCCGATTATTATACGAAGAGCTTGCCTGACGGCACGCCTTACCATGAGATCGTCGCCTTCGGCTCGTTTATTACGATCTTTCGCAACTGCCAATACTGGGGGGCGCGCGAAGAGTGCAAGTTCTGCGACATCAACGAGAACGCGCGCCAGATGAAGTTGTCGCGCGATTTCACCTTGACCGCGCCGGTAAAACCTGTAGCAGACGTCGTGCGTGTATGCGAGGAGGTAGCGAGCGATGCCCGCAAGGCCGGCGCAAGGAGGGCCGGCTTCGTGCTCAGCGGTGGCACCATTACCAAAACGTTGCACGGAAAATCCGAAGTGGATTTTTACGAGCCATACATACGCGCCATCAAAGGATGCACGTCGGACCCAAGAATTACCTTCGAGGTCAACGCGCGGCCGCGCGAAGAAGTCCAGCGCTACAAAGACGCCGGCGCCGACAATATTCACTTCAACATGGAAGTGTGGGATCGGCGGCTCTTCGAATGGATCAATCCGGGAAAGGCCGAGCGTATCGGCTGGGACAACTGGGTGCGCTGGATGTGCGACGCGGTGGAGATTTTTGGCACCGGCGTGCAGCCGAGCTTCGTCTCCGGCGTCGAGATGGCGCGTCCCCACGGGTTTACATCTGTCGCCGAAGCGGTCAAATCGTCGAGTGCAGGCTTCGAATACCTGATGTCGCACGGGATCTTGCCGCGCCCACAACAGTGGCGGCGCGAGCCATCGACGGCGCTCTGCAAAGAAGCCGAACAGCCGCCGGTGCCGCTGGAGTTCTATATACTGTCCACGCGTGACTGGTACGAGCTTTACCAAAAATATCGCGCCAAGCTGCCGCGGTTTGGCGGCCGGGACCCCGGTCTCCTTCCGGAGCGGAGCTTGCTAGGTCCGGTTCACGGCGCCTACGGCGACTATGTTTTACTGAATGAGAATCTGCTTCCAGACGACATCGAAGAGCAAATTAACCGCCGCAGCGTGCCGTTCGAAAATCTCGAGGGAGGCGCCAGTGTTTCATGATATTTCAGAAAACATGCAGCAGGCGATGCGCGCCCTCGAGGAAGAGACCGAACGCAATCAAGTGGCGCTGCGCAGTGTGTCCGTCGATGTCGGCCGCTGCCTTGCGCTTCTCGCGATGTCGGCGCCGCCGGGCGCATTTATCGAGCTGGGCAGCAGCGCCGGCTACTCGAGCCTTTGGCTGTCCCTGGCCGCCCGCGCGCGAGGGGTGACTCTCACGACGATCGAGCTCGATGAAAAGAAAGTCGCTTTGGCCCGAGAAAACATATCCCGCGCCGGAGCGGCGGGTTCCGTCCAATCCGTTCATGGCGACGCTCTCGACTACGCCACCCGTTTTGAGAACATCGCGTTTTGCTTCTCCGATCTGCAGCCCCCGGAGATCAACGCCAGGGCCTACGAGACAGTGGTTCCGCGCCTCGTCCCCGGCGGATTGCTCGTCATCGATAACGTAACTTCTCCCCGCCTCCAAACGGCGCTCATAAACCGTGCGGAAAACGACCCGCGAGTCGACTGCGTCCTCTTGCCATTCCCGAAAGGCGATCTCATCTGTCGGAAGTGCTGAAGCCAACGGCAAGGTGACACGGGTTGCTTGGCGGGTCTGCGCTGCGCTCCGATCCGGCGGAGTGGTTAAACTTAGGCAAATCTGACACCCGAGTCACTACTGTTCAAGGATCTTGCAACGCTCTCGCAACACGGACGAGCTCCGTTGGCGCGGCCCCCACCGGCACATTCGCAGGGTCTGCCGAGTAGTTAGGAGATTCCCGTCTAATGCATCGCTGTCTGGCGGCATAAAACGCAACTCAATGACTACTTTCGATCACAATCGCGCATCTTTTATGAACTAAGAATCAAGAGACTAAACCAAACTTGCACATTCTCTCAGTATGCGATGCATTGTTTTAAGATCGGACGCTTCTTTACCCGACTAGGCGGTGGTGATAGCGTAAATCAGGAGACAATGAGTCCTGTTATGCGGTCGTTATTGGAGTTCTCTACCAGTGCAGCAAGTCCGAACAAACGGTCGTCTAAATTACTGCGACCCACCAGCGCATATCGGGAGGCAGATATGGAACGAGCCAAAAATAATGAATGTTATGCCTTGATTTTAGCGGTCGTTCTCTTGGTTTCACCCCAACTAGCCTTCGCACGCGGCATGAGCGGCGGAGCGGCCGGCAGGGCTGGAGGCGCTTCGTTCAGCTCCATAGGGTCTAGATCGGCCGGCGCGGTCTTTAGTGGTCCACGCGTTCATGTCCCAAATCCAGGCTTCCGCGCTCCCATGGCTGCTAGAAATCGTCTAGACGCAGGAAGAAGTGTTCAGCCCTTCATGATGGCGGGCACAAGAACAAGCGGACGGTCACCTTTCATCCACATGTCGCCTAACGGTCACCATGTGGATTTTCGCCATCGCCCTCGGTTCATAATAAATAGGTTGCGGGCTCCCTTTATTGTTGCCCCATTCCTGTCTGATTTTGGCTATTATCCGTACTGCAATAGCATTTACTTTGGCGCCTACGATTGTCCATTCCCTTACGCCCCATTCGCGCCTGGTTATGCTCCTGTGCCTATGCCCTATTACTCGGACGAAAATCCTTATGACGTTGATAATTCTGTAAGCTTGTCGGCGGATAACGGCGACTACGCTCCGCCAAGCATCACCAGTGAGCCAGCGCCTATAAGCTCAGAATCCTTCGACCGGCAAGGCGATCGCGCATTCCGTGCGCGTGATTACATGGCAGCGAATCGTGATTGGCAACACGCGGTCGTGGATGATCCCAGCAATGGCACATTAGCTATGAAGCTGGCTTTGGCCCTCTTCGCGGTGGGTAAGTACCGGGAAGCAGCCGGTATGACACAGCAGCTGTTAATGCTCCTCCCGCAGGAGAAGTGGGGACAGTCGATTACTGATTACAAAAAACTATACTCCAACCCTAAAGATTATTCAGACCAGCTGAAAAGCCTGGCCAAGGCTGCTGCAGATAAACCGAACGATCCCGCACTTCGTTTCCTGCTAGGCTTTCACTATGGTTATTCGGGTCGTGTTGCTGATGCCGTGCGTGAGCTCAATAAGCTTGTTCAGTTGGAACCGAAAGATCAGCTCGGCCGCAAGCTGCGAGACCTTATGGCCGACAAAACTCATAAAGACAATAACTCTGCAACTGCCGTGGCTTCGAGTGACATTTATATGCGTAAGGATGCCAATGGAACACTCTACTTCACGAACATTCCCGCGGATCTAAATAATCAGCCGACGAGTTGGCACCGTACACCTTATTGAACTAAAACGTATCGGAACCGGTCGCGGGCGGCAGTTTGAGTTTTGTTAACACTATGAAGAGCGAACTCGGATTCAAAGCGGCGCATCGCGAACTGATTTTTAGATTTGAGCGCTGATTGGTGGGAATCCGAAATCCAAAATCGAAAATCCAAATTGATTGGGTGAAGCTTACAGTCCAATTTTGCCGGTGAAAATGAGGCGCTAAGCTCCGACAATACTAGGTTTTGGAACGAAAATCCTGAAGCTACGGCGACTTAGCTTGGTCCGGGCCCGGATTACTCGCTTCGCTAAAATCCTCCGCGGCGAGCCAAGTAAATTCTGAGCACCCGTCGTGAACGAATACTACTCCGGTCTCTCTCACTTTGGCAGGAAATCGTTTGTCGCGACGTCCGCGAGTGTCGGGCGTTTTTTCAAGATCCCGGCCACCTCCATGACGTCGGCGGCGGCCTTCAACGCCCGCTCCGTTATCCGCCCGTCGCGACTGTAGGCCGGCACCGTCGCCTTGATCCCGGTCAGGAGAGCGTCGCGCGGGGTCGCGCCCATCGAGGGCTGGAGCGCGTCGGCGATCTCCTCGGGCTTAGCGGCGAGGGCCCACTGGTTGGCGCGCAGTAGTGCCCGCACCAGCTTCCGCACAAGCTCGGGATCCTTCTGGATCACGTCGGGCCGGGTGACAAAGACCTGCTGAAGGAACTCCGCGAGCGCCGGGTCCTCGCCCCGCGCGTTGTCAATCAACAGGATGGCGAAGCCACGCGCCACCGCCGTGTCGGGCAGCGGCGGCGACATGAGCGCGACGTCCACTTTGCGTTGCTCGAGGGCCGCAAGCCAGGTCAACCCGCTACCAACCGGAATGACATTAGCGTCCTGCTGCGGCACCAGCCCAGCCTTGCGGAGAGTGTAGGCGGCGAGGTTGGCGGTCAGCGAGCCAGGCTGTGTAGAGCCGATCGTAAGCCCGCGGAGCGCTTTCAGCTTGTCGGCGAGCGGCGATTTCTCGGTGATGCCCTTGGCTTGCGCCACGTCTTTATGCATGGCCCAGTTGATCAGCGCGCGGGGAATCACGCCCATCACCATCATCAGGCGCTTACCTTCCTGCCAGGGAAGCATGACCTGATCGCTCGCCGTGTAGGTGAAGTCGACGTCCCCGGCGATCAGCGCCTTGATGTCGGGTCCGCCGCCGCCGGTCACGGTCAGTTCCACGCTGAGGCCTTCCTGGGCAAAGTAGCCCTTGACCTCGGCGAGATACACGGGCGCCGTCGTCAGCGCCACTACCGGCAAAGTCATCTTGACCTTGCGAGGCGCCTGGGCGTGGGCGGGCGTGGAGATCAGCACGATGAGCATGGCGAACGCAACGAGCACGGGGGATCGGGTCTTATTAGAAGGTGTCATAAAGGCATTCTCCAACTGTAACGGTACGACGCGGATGAAGCGGCCCCCTCTTTCCGACTGCAACCTCTTGCTTAACCCATCCTTCCCTCGGCACCGGGATGCTACTGCGCGCATAAAGAGGCTGTCAACGGAATTCTTACGCGATCGCCGCGCCCTCGCGTATGGCGCGCAGCTTGGCCCAGGCGATTTGCGGGTGGACGCAAGAAAGACTCCCGACCCCTTTAATCGAATCAAAATTCACCACGAGAGAATGAACCTCCGGGCAATCACAAGGAATAAACCAGATGTGTGATTGCAAAGACCTACCCCAACAGTCTTGCGGGGTAAAAACTGATCCGTGAAACAGACTAATATCCACCACCACCGTCTCCCGCAATTGACATAAGTTGTGAGTTGGCATAGACACATTGCATGCGGTTTCTGTTTGATTTGATGAAGAGCAAGAATGTCCGCCGATTTTACTTGGCATCCCATGTACTCGTTCTCGGCCTGTTCTTCCTAGCTATTCGCCCACAGGTCGCTACGTCATTTGATGAACACTTTCGAACCGATGTAAGTAAGTTCGTTGCAATCTCCGGTGTCCTCCAAAATACAAGCCTGAGCCGTAATTTGAAATTTGACGATGCCGAAAGGCTCGCTGCGGCCTTACTAGCACCGGTCTTGAATCCTCCGCGTAGTGATCGTGCTCGTCCGCTCAATCATATTTGTGCTTACAACTGCTTTCATGATTCCGTCGTCGGGCTTCTGCCAACTCGCTCTCCTCCGATTCCCCTCATTTAGCTGTTCTTATTCGTGTCACTGTTGGGACCTTTGCCCAGCCGTCAAAGATCGACGTCGGAGAGTAAGATCCGGCTGCTGGTTTAGGGAATGACTTGAATGGGGGGAATATGGCCGAGTTATTTAACCATTTAGATGTTCTCATCGTTGCAGTTTTTGCCATCGCAGGGGCCGCATTTATTTTTTGGGTCAACAAACACTAAAAAATATCAGTTACCCCGGACTACTCCGGCTTACATGGTTATATCTTCGCGCCTTGAACACACAACATAAAATGACGCCTCGAGTCCTTTGCATTTCGGTCTTAATTTCTCAACGAGGCTGTAGAAAAAGTCCCCGTCGGTTAAAAAAGTGCCCAAATTGGGGTACCAAAATGATTCTTCGAGCCGAGATCGTCGCTTATAGGTCAAATACGGAGGTCGTTCCTTCTTCGACATTTCTTCACTCTGCCTTTTTCTACAGGCTCAACGGCTTGAACTGAGCGCCAGCGGGTGAACTGTTGGAACGGCTTGAACAAAAATTTTGAAGCAGTGAGTGGTGTGCCAGATGTAGCCGGGCAAGAAATGGCGATTGGCGCGCGGCATCGGTTCGTTAGGAATGGTTTTTCGGCGTCAAAAACACCGGCCTCAGCGATGAACCGATGCTTTTTATTCCGACTTACCTCAGCAAATCAAGGACCTGCCTTGGTCCGACCCACAGCCGGGCACAGCCCAGGAGACTTATTGCAATGGAACAGCCGCGATGACCTCTGCCATCTCGGCCACCGTTGGCGAATCGAAAAAAGTCTTGACCGATAGTTCCAGCGCGAACGCTTGAACCACGCGCGAAATAACCCGAGTGGCTGCCAATGAATCGCCACCCAGGTCAAAGAAACCATCATGGACGCCTACCCGATCAATCTCCAGCACCTCGGCCCAGATCTTTACCAATGCCTGTTCGATCGAATTTCGCGGCGGCGCATAAGACACGGCGAGCTCCGGGCGTAGTCCTTTTGGTTTTGGGAGCGCTTTGCGATCGACTTTCAATGTATCCGTCAGGGGTAAAGCGTCCAGCGTCATAAAAGTGGCGGGGATCATATAATCGGGAAGTTTGTTCGCCAGAAACCGTCTTAGTTCGCTGGCATTGGGCCCGGGAGTCGTTTTGGGAACGATGTAGGCTACAAGGCGCTCGTCGCCGGAGTTGTTATTCAGTGCCGTCACAACTGCTTCTTTAATGCCTGCAAATTCCAGCAGGGCCAATTCGATCTCATCGAGCTCGACTTGGTATCCACGGATCTTTATGAAAAAGTCCTTCCGTCCGAGGTGCAACAAACAACCGTCCGGTAGCATGCGTCCTAGATCCCCCGTGCGATAAATTTTAGTTGTCGCCTCG
>Ga0126375_10000406_pt1 | contig 11498 bp, 10 predicted proteins | sample PanSoiMetPlot_14_FD_109577 | JGI IMG/M metagenome (GOLD analysis project Ga0126375, IMG submission 109577) | Tropical forest soil microbial communities from Panama - MetaG Plot_14 | ecosystem: Environmental > Terrestrial > Soil > Tropical forest | place: Panama | collected 2016-02-17 | reverse complement strand
CGCGCTGCACCTGGACCGGCCGTTCGGCCTTGGGCGCCGGCGCGGTGTTGGCCTCGCATCCCGCGAGCACGAGCAGCGCGGCGAGGGCGAGCAGCGGGCGGGGCAGGGACGTCGACGCGGACATGGCTGTCTCCTTCGATCGCGAACTTGTGATGACTGACGAAATCGTTCCATCGTCACACTTTGGGCAAGCCGAGACGCCGGGAGGGAGGGGCGGCATGGGGGTCAGCTCCGGGGTGTGACGGCGCGTAGCAGGAAGCGGATTTGCTTAACCATGCCCGCTTCGAGGTCTTCGCGGTCCTGCACGGCCTGTGCGAGCAGCAGCGGATGACAGAAATGCACCATGGATTGCATCATCAGCCCGGCGGTCAGGGCCGGATCGACCGGCTCGAACTGGCCGGCCTCGATGCCTTCCCGCAGGATCTTTTCCACGACCCTGCGGATCGACTCTTTGTGCGCCCGGATGGCGTCCCAGCTGTGCTCCATGGCGACCAGGACGATGTCATTAACCTTCTGATCTGTCAGAAGATTTTCTTTGTGATAGGCGAGGATTTCGAGGAACAGCCGCTCGATGCGTTCCGCCGCCGTGCCACGCGAGCGCGCCACCTCCCAGGCCTTGACGTCAAGCTCGCCCAGACAGCGCTGGCAGATGGCCTCGACGATGGCGTTCTTGGAGGGGAAGAACCGGTAGACATTGGCCGGTGACATCTTCAGCTCTGCGGCGATGTCGGCGACCGCGGTCTTGGCGAACCCCAGCCGGCGAAACAGCGCATCCGCGGTTTCCACGATGCGGGCGCGGGTGTCGTCGGGTTTGGTCTTGGCCTGGACGTTCATGGTTCGCTCTGGGCCGGGTCGTTGGCCGCTGGGTATAACGAATGACGATTCTTATAATTCATCAGTCGTCCGCTGTCAACCGGCACAGACCCCCTTTCGAGATAGCCGGTGTGCTCACAATCCCGTGTGCAGGCAGTGGCCAGGTGTGTAATGACTTGAGTTCCAAGCGGACCCATCCGGGTACGCGACCCAGTCCGGTTTCGACCGAAGCCGGATTCCTTCATGTGAGAGAAGCTGCGGAATGGACTGGTTGGTCGCGCCGGACGTCGGCCCGCTTTTGTTCGTTGGCCTGTCCGCCGCCTCGTTCGTGACCGCCTTCATTGCCGTTTTCACCGGTGCTGCGGGCGGCGTCATCCTGCTCGCGATCATGGCCACGGTCATGCCGCCGGCGGTTGTCATCCCGGTTCACACGGTGGTCATGCTCGGCACCGGCATTTCCCGTACTGCGATCATGTGGCGTTTCGTGCTGCGAGGGACGGTGCTGCCATTCATCGTCGGCGCCACGATCGGCGCGGCGGCGGGCGCGAAGGTTTTCGTCGCGCTGCCGATGTCGTGGCTGCAGGCGATTCTCGGCGCGTTTATCCTGCTGGTGACATGGATGCCGCACCTCGGACGCATCGGAGCCGAGCGCGGGCGCTTTGCAGTGCTCGGCTTCGGGACCGTCTTCCTGGGCGTGTTCGTCAGCGCAACCGGCTCGCTGCTCGCTCCCTTCGTCGCCAGCGCGTCGCCCGACCGGCACAATGTCGCCGCCACGATGGGCGCGCTGATGACGATCGCGCATGTCGCCAAGCTGGCCGCCTTCGGCTTCATCGGCTTCGCGATCGGCAGCTTCGTGCCGCTGATGGCGGCGATGATCGTCACCGGGACATTGGGGAACTGGCTCGGCGAGGTGGCGCTGCACCGCACGACCGAGCAGCGATTTCGGCTTGTCTTCCAGCTGGTCCTGACATTATTGGGCCTGCGTCTGCTCTGGAGCGCGGCTTCGGAGCTGGGTTGGTTCTAGACTGATGTCACATTGCGGCAGCAGGTCAGCATGACACGGCCTCTCGTCGAAGGTGCCCTGACCGCGCCGGCGGTGACGCGCAACCGCGACCCGATCCTCGCGGTGCTGCGCCAAGTGCTGCCCGCGCGAGGCGTCGTGCTGGAGATCGCGAGCGGCACCGGCGAGCACGCCGTACATTTCGCCGCGGCGCTGCCGCAGCTGACGTGGCAGCCGACCGACGCCGATGTCGATGCGCTCAGGAGCATCGCGGCGCACCGGGCGTCGGCGCAGGTGCCGAACCTGCTGTCGCCACTGGTGCTCGACGCCGCTTCGCCGGTTTGGCCGGTGCTGCACGCGGACGCCGTGATGGCGATCAACATGATCCATGTGTCGCCCTGGCGCACGACCGAAGGGCTGATGGAGGGCGCCGCGCGCGTGCTGCCGCCCGGTGGTCCGCTCTATCTCTATGGGCCGTTCAAGGAAGGTGATCGGCACACCGCGCCAAGCAATGTCGCCTTCGATGCCAATTTGCGCGCGAGCAATTCGGAATGGGGCCTGCGCGATCTCGATCGGGTCGCCGATCTCGCCCGCTGGCATGGATTGCACTTCGTCGAGCGCGTGCCGATGCCGGCCAACAATTTGAGCCTGGTTTTCCGAAATCGAGCGGCCTGAGCAACTGCGTCAATCACGGACGTGCCGATCATGACGACGAGTTCATTTTCGCAACAGGCTTGGGACCGAAACGTCGTGACCTACGAGATCATCCGCGCGATGCCGTTCAACGCCGAGCTCGCGGCCGGCACGTTGAGCGAGGCGCGGTTCAAGCATTACATCACCCAGGACGCGCATTACCTCATCGGCTTCGGACGCGCGCTGACGCTCGCCGCCGCCAAGGCGCCCAACCCCGACCGCATCGTGCAATTCGCCAAGTCGGCGGAGGGCGCGATCGTGGTCGAGCGGGCGCTGCACGGCTCGTTCTTCCGGCAATACGGCATCACGTCCGACGTCTTCGCGCGGACGCCGCTGTCGCCGGCCTGTCACCACTATGTGTCCTATCTCGTCGCCACCGCCTATGGCGAACCGTACGAGGTGCTGCTCGGGGCGCTGCTGCCCTGCTTCTGGATCTACGCCGAGGTCGGGCGCGACATCCACGCCCGCGCGGCACCGGCCAATCCATACCAGGCATGGATCGACACCTATGCGGGGGAAGATTTTCATGCCGCGGTTCGCGCCATGATCGGCGCCACCGACGAGGCCGCCGACGGCGTTTCGCCGTCGCTGCGCGAGCGGATGCAGGTCGCCTACACGCGGGCGACGCAACTCGAATGGATATTCTGGGATTCCGCGTTTCGCCTGGAGAGCTGGCCCGTTTAGTCGGGGAATCGGACCTCACCGGCGAGCGATTCGGCGTCGCTCGATCGCGATCTCGTCGAAGGTGCGTTCCGGCGCAAGGGTTAGCGGACGCAGATTCCTTATGGCGTTGGCGCGTCGCATCTCGGGGCTGCGCCCGGAATCGCCTTCTTGACCATTTCGAGGAGCTTGGCCCGATCGTTGGCCGCAGCTGCCGCGGCGTCACGACCCTCGAGAAATCCGCGCGCGATGTGCTCGCCGAGCGCCCGATAGACCTCGAACTGCTCCTCGCTGAAGAATTGATCCAACGTGGTCTCGTGCGGGAATTCCGCGTGCCCGGCCTTGTAGGCCATGACGTAGTCGTTCTCGTCTCCGCTGAGCGACGACTTGATATAGACCAGAACGCCCTTCTCGCGCAGCCCGCCGTCCTTGACGGGCGGGTAGTCGATCATGCCGAGCGCGACGTGAGGGCCCGTGTCTGGCTCGACGGCGTTCTTCTTCTTCATGTCGTCGGACACCTTCCGCGACCGGTCCGCGATCGGTTTCCAGTCCATGGCGATGCGCACGCCGAGATCGATCCGCGCGAAGCGTTCGAGCTGCACCAGCGAGCCGCCGTCGAGATCCGGGTCGGCCTCTCCGTCTACGGCGATGATAAGCGCGCAGCGGCGGCGCAACAGCTCGTACACGCCGAGATTCTCGATGTGGCCGCCGTCGGTGAGAAAAACAAAACCATAGCTCTTGCCGCCGTTGGGGCTCACCTCGCCCACCTTCCGGCCGGACTTCGAGAACGCCTCGCGCAGCAGATATTTCGGTCCGGGCGTGCCGAACCACCAGGACGCCTTCTCGACTTCCTTGTGCGATTGACGCCACTTGACGATGTCGTCGGGGTGGCGGAGCCAGCGGCCGAGCCGCACGTTGAGGAAGGCGATCGTCGGCGACAGCGGCCGCATCGACGCCATGCCCATGTTGGGGGCGGCCGCGGCTCCCGAGATCGCCATCGCAGTGCCGATGTTCAATCCGTCGGTTGCGGCCTGCGCCGCCTCGGTTGGCACATAACCGGTCACCTCGCTGCCGACGTAGCGCCGGCTGAAAAGGAAGAAGTCCGCATTGCGGCCCCTTTGGTTCGCAAAGCGGGAGCCCGGCACGTTCAAGGCCGCGTTGATGAGATGGTAGGGAGCGCCCGAATTCAGTTCCGTCAGCTTGAACGTGTCGGCTGGCTCGAGTTGGTAAGGCGCATCCGGATTGACCGGTATCGGGTTGGCCTTGCGATCGGTCTGCTTGGTTTCGCATTTCTTGACGAGGAAAGCGCTGCCGAGCCGATCGCGATAAAGCTGATGCAGCGAGTTGGAATTGACGCTCAGCAACCGCGAGAAGGCATACAGGATGACGGCACCCAGAACGTAATAGAGTGGAACCCGGAGCCAATTGACCTCACCTATCGCCAGCGGCTTTTCAACGCCAAGGGTTTTTTGCAGCCATTCCGGTGCGTGAGCCCAACTGTCCATGATCGCGGCCGTGCATTGCTGGACGACTTCCGTGTCCGGACACTTGGAGACGGCCGTTCCCCAATATGCGAGCTGCATCATGACCAGCCACAGTGCGAGCGGTACCACCGCAGCGGCGAATATCAGCAAGGCGCGACTGGCAAACCGCTTGCCCAGGTCGACCCACCCGCCGGTCGCGTCGGCGGTCGCCTTGGTGGCGAGAGTCTTGATGAACGGCATCACGACCACGATGAACGGCCCGATCCAGACGACGAAATTCTTGATGAAAGCAAATAGTGAATCAAAGACTTGTACGTGCGTCGCTTTCGCTGAGACCGTCTGCGGCGTCTTGATCTGCTCGGCGTATTCGAAGAAGGCGCGAAGCAGCCAAGTGTGCGATTCCAGCACCAGAACGACGCCGAACAGAACCATGACTATGGTGGCGACTTTTGCCAGCCGCTGTCGTTGCTTGAGCGGTGCGATCGGGTGGACCGAAACCAGAATTGCGTAGGCGATCCACAGGACGAGCAGGATCAACAGCGCCAAAACGGTGAACGGCATCGCCGTGCCGATGATCGCGTCGAGATTCCAGGGGCCGAGGTCGTGGGACACGAGGCGCTTGGTATCCGGATTGAGAGCGATGATGATCGCGGCGCCGAACAACAGGAATGGCAGCAGCACCAGGCAGTTCATCACGATGCCGCGCATATAGATGGCGAACGCGGACATGATGGAGCGGAAGCCGTTCTGAACCAGGTACCTGGAGTTATCGCGCAGATGCCGGGTCTCCGGCGTCTCCCCCGGCTCGGCGCCGGTCTGGCCGAACGGGAATACGCCGCGCTTGTCAGGTGCGTCGAGCGGCGAGGACATGCCGACGCTCATGGCCGTTCCGATGTAGCCGCCACCGGACACGGTCGACAGGTAATCCACGTGCCTGATGAAATCCTTGGTGTGGAGCCCTTGCAAGACGCCGAGCGAGAATGCGGCGGACCTGACGCCGCCTCCCGACAGCGCAAGGCCGGTCAAGCCATGCTGCGTCGTAGGAGTGCGCTTCTCTTTGGCCGTCGGACTCGCCTTGGCCTTGGAGCCGTCCTTGGCACTCGGCTCGGCGACGGGAGCGGGATTGCGCCGCTCCAAAATGTCGTCGAACTCGGCGTTGAACACGTCGTTGAAATCGCAAAGTCTTGGGGCGTCGGTGGTCATCGTTTTGGTCGCAAAAAAGTGGATATGCTCGGATAGGTTGTAACAAAAATCAGGAAACGTCAAGAGGGGATCTGCCGCCGCGCCCGAGCAGCGCCGTCGCGCTGCGTCCCGGCATTTGGCTCAGTTGCGATCGCGACCAATCCCGCAGGCGGCGCTGCAAGTGAGCAGGTCACGATGCTTTAGAGCACGGGTGATGCTGCAACGCCCGCCGCCTGCAGCGGCGGCATCCGGTAAAGCTCGCCGAACTTCGTGTGCAGATAGCTGAGATATGGCTCCGTGTTCATCAGCCGACCGGTTGCCCGCTTGACCAACTCGGACGGCTGATATTTGCGCCCGTGCCGATAGATCCGGTCGCTCAGCCAGCCGTGAAGTGTACCGAGCCTTCCCTGTTCGATCTCGCCCGGGATCTCGGGATGCGCCTCGATAGCGGCGGCGTAGAACTGTGCACTGAGAACATTGCCGATCGTGTAGCTGTGAAATGCGCCGCCGATGGCGCCGGAACACCAATGGACGTCCTGCAGGCAGCCGTCGCGGTCGTCGGGCGGCACGAGGCCGAGATCGGCGCGCATTCCTTCGCGCCAAGCCTCGGGCAGATCTTTGACCGGCAGGCGACCGTCCAGCATCTGCAGCTCCAGGTCGAAGCGGAGCATGATATGGAGATTGTACGTTACCTCGTCGGCCTCGGTGCGGATGAGTGACCGTTCGACCTTGTTGACAGCGCGATAGAAGGTGTCGAGGGCCACCGGCCCGAACCGGTCAGGAAATGCCTTCCGCAGCAGCGGATAAAAGTGCTGCCAAAACTTGCGGCTGCGGGCGACCACGTTTTCCCAGAGCCGCGATTGGCTCTCGTGCACGCCGGCCGATGTCCCGTATCCGAGCGGCGTGCCCTCCAGCGCGGCGCTGACGCCCTGTTCGTAGAGCGCGTGGCCCGTCTCGTGCAGTGTCGAGAACAGGGCCTGGCCGATGTCACTCTCATAGACGCGGGTCGTGATTCGCACATCGCCTATCGAGAACTTTGTGCAGAAGGGATGATGCGTCGTGTCGAGTCTCCCACGTTGCAGGTCGTAGCCCATCCGCTCAGCGATCGTGCGGCTGAAGTCGAGCTGTGTCGCTTCGGCGAAGACGCCGTGCAGGCAGCTGTCATCTGTCGGCGCCTGCTCGGATATCGCGTGCACCATCGGCACCAGCGCGCTTCTCAGTCCCGCAAAGAGCGTGCGGACCGAGGCCGTGGTCATGCCCTCGTCGGCGTCATCGATCAGTGGATCGGCGATATGGTCATAGGGCCGAAAAAAATCGGCATATTCGCGACTGAGTTCGAGATTTCTCTCCAGGAACGGCAGCATGGTGGCGAAGTCGTTCGCCGGCCTTGCCCGCGTCCAGGCATCGAAGGACGCCGAGCGCAGCGCGTTGGCGCGCGCAACAAAGTCAGGAGGCACTTTGATGGCCTTCTCGAAGTCGCGTCGTGCGACCCGTATCAAGCTGGCATCGTCCGTGTCGTAGGACAAACCGTCGGCATGGGGGAGAAGCTCGTCGATGAGCCTGCCCAGCGCCGGGTCGACCGACCGCTCGTGCGAGAGCCTGCGCAGGATCGCGCCCTGCCGCGCCCGCGCGGGAGCGCCGCCTGGCGGCATATAGGTAGCTTGGTCCCAACCGAGCAGCGCACCTGCGGCGTCCAGGTCGCCGATCTCGCGCAGCCGGTGCTTGAGTTCCTCGAGCGTGGTCTCGACCGAGCGGCGATTTCGTCCGGCACTGCGGCTGGGCGCCCGCGTCCGCAACGCTTTGGCGCGAGTTCTTGTGGTCTTGGTCCTTATCCGGGTCTTGGTCATGGGGCGGCGATCGCTGTGATCCGGACTATAGTCATGTCATTGGATTGCGGCACCAGCAATGACGGCATGGGCGGGACGTCTATGCTCTCCCGCGTTCATCCTTAGTCCTTATTTCTCCTCGCCGGACTTTGCGGCGCCGCGTGCGGCAGGACGAACGGAGTCGCGGCCTGTCGGTCGAGAACCTCCTCAACGTGCAAAACGCTTCCTATCTGAACGCCTATGCGAACGGCGTGTTGCCGTTCCGGAGCCCGGGCATTACGGTGAAGGGCTCGTTGGCGGTGCGGTTGGGCGGGCCCGATACTCCGTCGAAAGTTGCGCTCATAACGAAGTGACGCTCACAACGAAGTGATCAGGACCGCCAACGAAACAGGAGACAGGGCCATGTTCATCGCCATGAACCGCTTTCGCGTGAAGAAGGGATCCGAGGAGGCATTCGAGAAGGTGTGGCTCAACCGCGACACGCAGCTCACCAAGGTGCCGGGCTTCGTCGAATTTCATCTACTCAAGGGACCCGAGCACGAGGAATACACGCTCTATTCCTCGCACACACTGTGGCAGAGCAAAGCGGCATTCGAGGCCTGGACCAGGTCGGAGGAATTCCGTCTTGCCCACAAGGACGCCGGCCAGAACAAGCCGCTCTACCTCGATCATCCGCAGTTCGAAGGCTTCGAGGTCCGTCAGACCGTGCGTCGGGGCGCGGCCGCGGTCGCGTAAGCTGCGGGAGTATGCATCGTGTTCGCGTCGGCTAGTGTCCGGTGCGACGTTCGTAGCACTTTGCAGCACGTGCTTTTACGAACGCGGCGCCGCCCTATGAAGAAATAGGAACGTCTAATGCGCCGCACTCGCCGCCTTTCCGTTTGCGCACGGCTATGGCGAGCGTGAGTGTGCGGGCAACCTCCAAATCCGTGATATCATTGTGAAATGTCGGGCCGACTAACCATTTTCCGACTTTATCGTCGTGGCAATGGTCGCTCGTGCTAGCGTTTCGACGCGGCCCGGTGGCGGAATGGCGACGCAGAGACGGGGAACCGTCTCATATCCTGGTTCAACTCCAGGCTGGGCCTCCAATGTTTCCAATGAGGAAGATTCCGACCCAGCGCCGTTCTTGTCCTTAACCGAGATGCACCAAGGGGTGTCAATGAGACAGGCGGAAAGCACCTATTTCTGTCTGGCGACCCGAGACGGGTCGTTGTCTCAGGCCTGGTCCCTGGTGGATCGCTCCGAGGGCGGGCGCGGCTCGCGGTCGACGATCCGGCAAGCGTGCCGGATCAGTTCACGTTAGTGCAGAAGGGCGCAGTGACGACGTTATGGAAATGCCGCGTGGTGTGGCGGTCCGATTCCCACGTCGGCGTGAAATTCGAAGACCAGCGCGTCATCCCGAAATAGTTGGTCGAGTTCGTCGCGCCGATATGGTCAATTCCGGTGGCGTTCGGATCCACTCGCGTCAAAACACCGCATCGGCTAGTCTCTATCGATCCGGCTTGGAAGGCTGAAATCGGGAGGTACCGTCATGACGACGAGCCGCGCTGTCATCGCTCTTGCCGTCCTCTGCACGGTCGTCGCGATCGACCTGCGCCAGAGCTTTGCCGAGATCTATCGTCCATGGTGCGTCCAGTACAGCGGTCGAAGCGGCGCCAGAAACTGCGGCTTCGTTTCCTACGAGCAATGCAGGATGACGGCGACGCCTGGCTCCGGCGCCCACTGCGTGCAGAACCCGTGGTATCTCTGGTACGGGGAACGCGGCCCGAGCACGACGGACCAGGGCGGGCGGCCGCGCAGCCGGTAAGTTTATTTCCGCTCACCAGCCGAACAGCGACGGGAATATCGGCCGTGGCCCCTCGTGGCGCGGACCGCCGAATACGCGGTCGTCCTCGCGCTCCGCTCTACCAAAACCGACAATGCGGTCGCCGTCGCGCGACGGCCTGCCGAAGGCGCGCCGATCCTCGCCGCGGGCGTAGTCGTCATAGCGGTCGCGACGCCAGTTCGAGTTTCGGTTGAAGTCCTGCTCCTGCCGGCTGTCGCCGTATCTGGCCTGGCTGTTGTCTCCCGAGCGCTCGCGGCGACGGCTCGATGAACGATTCGAGTCCTGATCCTGCCGGCGATCCCCTTCCGAGGACCTCGTGGTCGGAGCGTTTTCATCTGCGGCGGCGCTCTGTTGATCGGTTGAATCGCCCTGAGTCCCGCGTCGACGTTGGACCGCGGACTGGCCGCGTTGCTCATGGCGGCTGGCCGCCTGCGTGTCGGCGCGCTGCGGATCGCCGGACTGGACGTTCGCGGTCTCCCGGGAGGAACCAGGTGTTGTGCCGGTGGTCAGAACCGTGGTTTTCGGGGCCGAAGGCGCGCCACGCGGCGATCCATTGGACTTGTCGTCGGTTGTCGCGGTGCGCGCTGACTCGGTCACCGGCTCCGCCACCCCGCCTTCCAGGCAATTGTTGTCGCCGGCTCTGCATGATGTCTTGCCGGCGGCGGCATCATGCTGCGCCGGCGCCGTATGCTGCGCGGGGGCCGTGGATCGATCCGTCCCCGTCGCCTGATCGGGCGCGGTCGCCGTGGTCGGCGCGCCGACGTTCGACGTGACAGCGATGCTCTGCTGCGGTCCGCCCGACGTCGGTTCATTCGACTTCGGTTCAGCCAACTTCGGTTCCGCCAACTTGGGCTCGGCCGGCTTTGTTTCCTGCGATTTGGTACGTTCTGCGGCCCTGTGCTGCGAAGACCCGAGATCGCTGAACGCGAGCTCGGGCAGTTGCGGCAACGCCGCGCCCGCCGCGAAACAGCCGAGTGCGCCGACGGCAATCAAGGCGGTCCTGAGACGCCATCGACTCTCGCGCTCCGCCGGAGCCGGTATGGATCTGCTCGGCCGCATGAATCGCTTCGACGAGGTGTCGACTTGCTCGCGGGGCGCAAGTGGATCGCCGTTTCGCTTCGCGAAATCGAGAGGCTCCAGCAGGTTCGAAGGCTCGAGCAGGAGAATGGGATCGCGCGTCGAAGTCATGTGCTATTCCTGGTGCCGTCCCCCGGTTCCCGAAATTTGGAATGTTTGGCGCGCTATATGCGCACTCGAAAGGCCAACGCAGGCAGCGAGGGTCTGTTCCTCGCCCTTTTGGCCGGAACTTTCTCAGCGCAGGCAACCTGTGCGGACAACAGTCGGACCGGCAGGAATCCTCAGGACCTCAGTGCGCGGTCGGCTCCCCGCATCATGCAGGACGAACGTCGATAGGGCAGGTGAGGTCGCGAGCCGCAAAGGGGCCGTCCGCCCGCGGGATCACCTCGTGACCGCTGCCGATTGCGTGGCGGGCGCGACTCGCCAGACCGTATTGCCGACGTCGTCGGCCACCAGCAAAGCGCCGGATTTGGCGATGGCAACCCCGACCGGGCGACCGAGCGCATCGCCCGCCTGGTCGACGAATCCGGTGAGCACGTCCAAGGGCTTGCCGGCCGGACGTCCATCACGGAAGGGCACGAACACCACCTTGTATCCGCTGAGCGGAATGCGATTCCAGGAGCCGTGCTCGCCGACAAAGGCGCCGGTGCGGTAGGCCTCCGGCAACGTGCTGCCCTCGCCGAACGTCAAACCGAGCGGAGCGACGTGATTGCCGAGCGCGTAGTCCGGCACGATCGCCTTCGCCACCGGGTCCGGGTTCTGCGGCTCGACCCGATTGTCGACGTGCTGCCCCCAATAGCTGAACGGCCAGCCGTAGAACGCGCCGTCTTTCACCGAGGTCAGGTAGTCAGGCACGAGATCGCTGCCGAGCTCGTCGCGTTCGTTCACCACGGCCCATAGCTCGCCGGTCTGCGGCTCGAAGGACATCCCCACGGGGT
>Ga0126375_10000405_pt1 | contig 11516 bp, 7 predicted proteins | sample PanSoiMetPlot_14_FD_109577 | JGI IMG/M metagenome (GOLD analysis project Ga0126375, IMG submission 109577) | Tropical forest soil microbial communities from Panama - MetaG Plot_14 | ecosystem: Environmental > Terrestrial > Soil > Tropical forest | place: Panama | collected 2016-02-17 | reverse complement strand
TGGCGCCAACCACCATCGTGTTGCGTTCGCCTTGCGTTTTTCTATTGGTATAGAAAGACTTAACGGTGTTAATCGCCAATTCCTACGAGCTCCCGATAAACCTTCTGCGTCTGCATGGCGGGCTCAACGCCCAGCTCCGTTTGCAACAGTCCGCGCAACGTTTCGTATTGTTCTTTGACGGCAACTCGATTGCCGAGTGCAGCCTGAGCGCGCATGATCAAGCAATGAATATCTTCGCGGAAAGGGTCGTCGCGCAGGATCTTTTGCGCTAAAGCCATTGCCTGGACAAACTCCTGCCTCTTTTCAGCCACGGCTGCCAGCGACTCAAGAATTCGCAAAAATTGTTCTCGATAATACGAGCGCTGCTCTTCGACCCACGTGTCATAACTGCCCTGCATAAACTCGCCGCGATAAAGACTCACCGCCTGCTCGTAAGACGTAATGCAGCGATCGAAGTCACGTTCGCGTCGCGCGGCCTCGCCGTCCGAAATAAATTGATCGAATTGTTCCGTGTCGATGCGATAGGAAAACTCCTGGTTAAGCTGATATTCACCATCCCGATAACCGAGAAAATTTTGCTTTAAGGGTTGATTGCTGTTGAGCGCCTTGCGAATATGCGACATCGTCGGATGAAAGTTCTTTTCAATTGCCTTCAAATCGACGTCCCGCCAGAAAGTATCCACAATCATGTCCTTGGGAGCGCGCCGGTGCGGCCGCGATGCGATAAAGCAAAGAATCTCGCGCGCGCGACGCGTAGTCCAGGCGTCGGCGGCGAACGGACGGGCCCGATCGCGAAAGATCTCCACTGAACCCAACATGTTGATCGTGAGGTCGACGAGGGGCGACTTTGCCGCCGGTGGCTCGACTGTATCCGCGATTACCGCCACTTCCGTCACAGCCGTCATTGCCTGCCCGCGCAAGTCCGCCGGCAACAAATCCTGTGCGGCTTCAGAAAGAAACATGGCCCGGTGTAAATACATCTCCTGCCGCAGCCAGTACTCGTAGTCGTAACGCGCGGCTAAATCGAGCGCGCGCCGCAAATGTTCGAGCATCTGTGGCTCGCGCGAAGCTTCAAAATCGCAGCGCGCGAGTCCGATGCGACTTTGTCCTTCGTAGTAATAAAGTCCGTGTTGCCGGAAATATTCCAATGCCGGAGCAAATTCATTCTGAGCCGACGCATAGTCATGAAGCGCCAGCAGAATGCGGCCGCGGGTCACGTGCGCAGTAAAATGTCCGATGGGATTTTTGTCGGCCGGCCGACGTTCCAGCAGCCGATCGATCTGCGACAAGGCGCGCGATTTGTCGCCTGCGCGCAATGTCATCAGGGCACGCTCCTCGATCAATTCCACCTGCGCCAGATCGATTCCCGCTTCGTCATAGGACCGCACCGCCCGTTCATAGGCTTCACTCGCGCGCGCCAGGTCACCTCGCTCTCGGTGCAAATTGCCGTAAGCTTCGAATGTTTCGCCAAGCTGTCCAACCATTTTGAAAAGCTGACAGCCTGCCAGCGCAAAATCGAGATGTTGCTCGCTTTGATCGAGCTCGCCACGATAGAGATGGCAACGAGCAATGTTCAGATGCGCTGTCGCTTCCTGCGGAATCGGCGCCAAGTCGGCATCGCTCCGCAGCATTCGACCCAACCAGCGCAACGCCTCGCCGAAATCCCCGCGCATCATTGCCGGCAATCCAAGATTGTGAGTGACCAGGCGGACGTGGTGTTCGTCGTGTTGCTCTTCGGCAGATTGCAGTGCGAGGCGAAACTCGCGCTCGGCCGCAGCCCATTCACCCTTGGTAACAAAGCAAAGCCCGCGCGTATTCGAACACTTGATGCGAATGACCGAATCGGAAGCTGTCAATGCGATTGCGCGATCGAGGTACTCAAACGCGGCCGTATAGTCACCGCGGCGGCGCGCAATTGTCGCCAGCGAGTGCAGCGCCTCAGCCTCGCCTTCGCGATCGGCTTTTTGCCGTAACCCGGCTATTGCCCGGCGAAACAGGTTCTGCGCAGATTCGAAATCACCGCGCAGCCGGGCAACTTCAGCGCGATAAGCGACGGCTCGAGGATGCGCGTCCAGCGCCGGCGCCGGCAGCTTTTCCGCCAGTGACGCCAGCGAAGCGATTTTGCCGGAAGCGATCCAGCTTTCGCCATACTGCGCAATTATTTCGCCTGCGCGGTCAAAATTCTCCGCTTCGACGAGATGCTGGACCGCCTGGTCCCATGCTTTCAAATCCAAAAAGTAGTTAGCCAGCCGCGCGTGTTCAGCGGCGAGGCCGGTCAAACCAACCTCAGCGCGCAAGCGTCGCCGCAGAAAGCTTTGAAACAACGGATGAAGCCGGTACTCTTCGCCGGTCCTGTCGCTCGCTACCGTCATGAAGACATTCCCGCGAACCAGTGCCGGTAAAACCACGGACGATCTGGCCTCGGGAAAAAGCCGCGCGCAGGTTTCGAGCTCGATTCGATCCAGCACGGCGACGCGCATCAAAAATTGCTGAGTTTCTGGAGCCTCAGCCGCAAACACTTCTTCAGCAAAGTATTCAAAGATGTCACGTTCTGATTGATGCAGGACAGCCAGCGGATCCAGGCCCTTCTCTCGTGCCGCTGAAGCTACCTGTCGCTGCGCGACCTGCCGGACCAGCTGGAGTCCCGTGATCCAACCATGGGTGCGCTCGGCATATTCGCGCAACTGCTCGGGCGTCAGTGCCAGACCAAAAACCTTTCGGAACAATTGCTGAGTCTCTTCGTCGGTAAACAGCAGGTCGCCGCGATCAATTAACGAAGCCGAATCCTGCGAACGCAACCGGGCCAGAGTCAGCGGCGGGATCTCGCGCGAGATGATTACGAGGTGAATAACATCAGGCAGGTAAGCAATCAGGCGATCCAAAATCGCATGCACTGCGGTATCTGCGCCCAGATGATGATAGTCATCCAGCACCACAATCATTTGCTGCTCGACGCCTTCAAGAATTTCGTTCAACAGGACATCGGCCGCGCGTTCAGGCTGCTCCACGACTGCAGTCGATTGTCGCAGGTAAGCTAACGTCGTTTCGCCGAAACCAGCCACACGTTGTTGAATTCCATGCGCCAGGTAGCCAAGAAATACGGCGGGATCCGCATCCGTGTGATCGAGTTGATACCAAACGTAAGGACGTTCTTGATTGCGAAGAAAGTCAGCGACGAGCGTAGTCTTGCCGGAACCTGCGTTTGCGGTCACCAACGTAACCGGCAAAGTCAGATTCGCGCTTAATCTTTCCAATAAACGCGGACGCCCCAGGATTTCGGGAGCCGGTCGGGGCGGCAACAGCTTCGTGCGCAGAAAAAAAGGCGTGGCCACGCCGGCCGAGTTTGCGGCTGTTGCCGGTGCCGTTTCCGAGGCGGTCGGGCTTTTCTCCCTGGCCATCGAAGGTTCCTGCAAAGATTTTTCCAGAAGTGAGCGGAGGGTAACATAGCTCCAACCCACACTTCTATCGGCCCGAAAGCGGTTCAGAATGGCCGCGCTTTCTTCAGAGCTAATCACGGGACTTGGGGAATAATTCTGTTCAGGCATTGGCTCGACCGAAGCCCATCGATTCCTAAAGTCCTCTCCCCCGCATTCGAATGGCGGGGGAGAGTCCGGGGTGAGGGCGCTTAAACCTGCGCCTAAATTTGAAAGTCCGGTGTTTGCGAAAGCGCCGGAATCCTCGCGCGTCCGAGCAACAACAAATTGTCAGCCAGAGCACGCCCGGCCCGACCGGGCGTCGACGCAAAATCCGAGATTGTGGCCGCCTTTCCGTTGGTTTGAGCCCACGCAACTCTTGCGTGCTCTTCGCTCAATCCGTAGGTCCCGAACAATTCCAGGGCCTCTTCGAAAGTAAAAGCCAGCTCGCTCTCGTCCACCACCCGAAGCATTTGTTTTGAACGTAAACGCCAAAGCGGCGTGGGCGGCAAGCTGCGGCACGTGATCAAAACGTGCACGTCGCTGGGTAGTAACGGTAACCATCGACGAAAGAATGGAACTACCCAATCAGCGTCATAAACCAGATGCAGGTCTTCAATAACGATCAGCAGAGGTTCGCCGCGGGTCTCGCCCAACTGAAACACCAACGCATCCGCCAACACACCGGCGCCGTCGGATTCAATCTCGGCAGCCAGGTTGAAAAGTTGTTGGGCACCGAGCCGGGGCCGTTGCCGTCTGACCGTGGTGATCAGGTATTCGCAAAACAGCCGCAGGTCGTTGTCGGCAGCGTCAACTTTGTACCAAGCCACCGCGCGGCCCGCGTGGCGAGCGAAATCCGCCGCCAGTGCAGTCTTGCCAGTGCCGGCTCGCCCGTTGATGACGGTGGCATTCGTGGACACAAGATTCGCAGAGAGCAGCTTGAGCAGACGTGGCCGGGACGTTCTGAGTCCGAATGCTGGAACGGCGATTTTCTCGTGAATAAAGTGTTTTTCGATCGTCATAACTCCCTGTATTCGCCCGGGATCTGAGCGCTCGCCAACGCCAGGTGGGCGATGTTCAAATTATTACCAACCCCCCTTGAGGAATTCTTGAGGTTGATTGCGAGCGCGGTCGGAGGTTTTTTCCGTCGCGCGGACCTGGTCAGTTGCGGGTCACTGGGTCAGTTTCGGTAACATGTGGCCACTCTGAAGCCATGACATTACGATCGAGGGCGCGATGATTGTCAGAACTGGTCGCCCGATGTACACTCTCGCAGCTTGATTACTTGATTACCGATGAACGGACTCGATCAACGGAGGAGTTTGAAAATGATTAACAAGTGGCTGTCTATGTTGTTATTGCCGGCCGCCGCATCAATCGCAGCCGCGCAATCGCCGTCGGCTCCGCCGAGACCCGCCGAAACTAGTGCGCCGTCAACGACGCAAGCGCGGGCTCAGAACCCGGCACAGCCGAAAGTCACGCCCGTCGTGCCGCACACGAATTTGAAGGTCGGTCAGGCTGCGCCCGATTTTACTTTGCCCAGCACCATCATTGGAGCAGACGGTCGCGGCACCCGTTACAAACTCAGCGATTTCAAGGGCAAGAAAAACGTCGTGCTGGCATTTTACGTGCTGGCGTTCACCGGTGGTTGAACGAAGGAAATGAAGGCGTATCAGGCTGATATCGCCAAATTCGAATCGAATGACACTCAGGTTTTCGGCGTAAGCGTTGACAGTGTTCCCGCCAATCGTGAATTTGCCAAACAAAACGGCATAACATTTCCGTTACTTAGTGATTTCGTAAAACGGAGCGTGGTGAAAGACTATGGTATCTTCAACGAAGACGGTGGCTATGGTAACCGAGCGACGTTTGTGATCGATAAGGAAGGGATCATTCAGCACATCGACGAGGGCAATGTGGCGATCGATCCAACCGGCGCATCCGACGCATGTAATATCCTGACGCACAAGAAAGCGACACCTTAGTAAAGCTTCATCGGAACTACGAGCGGTAACGGGTGGGATACAGCAGAGCATCCCGCTCGTTACCGCTCGCATTTTCTACCAGGTGTCACGGGTCTTACTGTTTTTCCGCCGGAACCAGCTCCATTTTCCGAATTTCCATCCAGGTCATCGCGCTTCCTGTGCGCCCGCTCTGGCGATCGCGCACCGCGACGCGCACCTGATAAAGCCCAGGAGGCAATCGCAACGATTGTTTCCATTTCACCAGGCGATCGGCCGGCACGGCTTCGAGCGGGATATCGAGTTTTTGCCTGAAGGTTGAGCACACACCGCGATCGTCGATCGCCGCGCCCAAAACATCCACCACGGCAACATCTTTCCCCGTCGAGCGATCGAAAGTGAGCAGGCCACTGTCGATCTGCATCGAGAGATTCAAGACGTTGCCTTTGGGCGTCGAATCAACCGTCGCAGCAACAGCGGTCGGCACATCGCGCCGCGGATAAAGAGACCCCAGCGCTAACTTCAGGTCATCATCCGGTGAAATCGGCGCGTTGGCGATGGACTTCGCCGGCTGATCTTTTTTTAGATCGACGTAATGCCGGCGGGTCCGAACCTTTAGATCCGGCCGGTCCCTGACCATCACTTGAATTTGAGAGCGGGTTGCCGTTTGACGCTCGGATTCAGGACGCCAGCCCAATAAGTAGTAGGCCGAGTTCTCGCTCAACGCCTCGGTAATGCCTTCGTCCAATGCATTGGCATTCAGATAAGAACGTCCGCCCGTTTCGTCGGCCAGGGCCTCCAAAGGTTCTTGCGGAGCCTTGCTTTCGGCGATGCTGCGCCAGGCCGTGCCACCACTGGAATCGGGATAATCGTCGCGGCTTACGTCGGCGCCCGGTCCAAAGAACGTCGCGCGGGTATCCAGTGAATAAATTACGGCCCCAACGTTCGCCGCCTGCCTCCCGATGCGCTGAATGACTTCGGCGCCGCTCGATCTCTTGATGTCGGCGACAAAGCCATCCGAAACGAAGAAGACTATCTTGCGGCCAGCCAGCGGACCAGTCGATCGAATCAGGTTCTCCAGACTCGAGAGCGTTGCCAGCTCGGCATACTTGCCTTGCTGATTAATCTGCCGGACGCGATTCTTAACCATTGTCACTGCATTGCTCGGGTCCTGCATTTGGTATTCGCGCATGGTCGCGAGCACGAGATAATCGAAAAGGCCGCGATCGGAATGGTTCGCGACCATGTTGGCGTCCACCTCGCTGATCGAAACATGGCTGGCTGTCGTCTCGGGATTGTATCTGGGGCTGAGCCGGTGAATCGCTTCGCGCAGCACCGATTTGTTATCGGTAAGTTGCTGCAGAAACCCGACGCGTGCGCTGGCCGAGACGATCGCAATGCGATCATTCGCGTTCATTTTGTGATCTAAAAAATTGAGCAGCAGCGAGCGGGCGCGCGACCAACCCTCGCCGGCGAGGTGAAGATCATCAACAAAAAAGAAGATGAGATGGCCCTGTTTCGATTCAACATTCGGCGCTGAGGTAGCGGCCGGACTCGACTTCCCTTCGCGAGCAGCCTTCAGTTGACTCTCTTCCTCCGGACTTCCGGCAAACACTTCCTCCACGAAAGCCACGGGCTGCGGCTTTGAGTCCACTCGCAACTCAAACTGATCCGCTTTGAGGCCGGTAACCACGTGCCCGCGTTTATCCACGACGGTTATGTCAGTTTGAACCAGCTCGGTGTTGACGCGGACGACGTCGTCGATGGGCTCAGGCGGTTTTGATTGAGCAGGCTTCTGGGCAAGCGCGGTGTCCCCGGACGCAATCAGAAAGATTTGGATGAGAAAGATGACCAGGGAGGAATGACTCATGTGTTTTCTCATTAGTGTTGATCTCTTGACACATCAATTGCATGAGGTCAGAGCTTCACTCGACCGTAACCTGCGTCCGTTGACTCGCGGTCGTCTTACTAAGTTCGTCCGTCACGATCAACTCGAGAGTGTACCTGCCAGGCCGAACTGAATTAAGCGGGAGATCCCCATTGCAGACAATACGAGCCTGGTCTTGCGAAGCCATCGGAATTTTCTGCCAATGAGTACTCAGAACCGATTCGCCCATCTTCAAAAGGCGCGCTTGAAATGAAAGTTCCGGAGCCGCTCGCCCACTCTGTCCGCCCGTTGCGTTGTAAATGAAGGCGATGAAACCAAGATGTGTCTCCTGCCCAAATCGGTGGTTAACGTTGAATTGAACCTGTTCTTTGGCCGGCCCAACGCTCTGTAAACCAAGCAATAAACTACTGAGACTCAACCGTCCCTGCGCCAGGTTTGGTATCTCGACCCATTGTTGTGCGCTGCCAACGCGACCACTGTTGATGTCGCGCGTCGCCACGCGAACCTGGTAAAGGCCCGGGGTCAAGGGCAACCGGCTATTGTAAATGCTTGAAGAGTTTTGGTTGGCAGCATCGGTGAGCGCGTTGATATTGAGCCGTGTTTGAAATGAACCAGCCGGCTTGCCTTTATCATTAACGACCACGCCAACCACATCGACAGAGGCAAGCTGTTTGCCGTCTTTTGATTGATAGGAAAGTGTTTCGTTGGCGACCTGAACCGAAGTTGTCAGAACCGTACCGTGCTCGGGTGTATCCAGAAAGACCGCCGACAACGAAGTTAGAACTTTGCGCCGCGGACTGACCGAGGTCAGCGCTTTTTGCAATTCTTTATGAGCTGAAGCAGGTCCTTCGACTTCTGTGACTGCCGCCGGTTGAGGTTTGGGGTTTCCATTGAGAAAACCTCGAGGCAATCGCACTTGGTATTCGGGATGATCAACAACTCGAACGCCGATATTCCGAAAGGCGCCCAGGGTTTCCTCGCGATTGTTGGGACGCCAGGCCAAAAGATAGTACTGGGAAGTCTCATCCAGCATCTTGTTGACCCAACGGTCAAAGTAATTCTGGTTGCGCAGCGCTCGCCCGCCGGTATCTCCCGCCAAAGCATTGAGGGCGTCCTGCATCGCCGCCCCTTCGCGCAAGGACGTGTTTTCCAGCCGATTCTGTTTGTCGAAAGCCACATTGTTCGTGGCATCGAGCTGACCTGAGAACAAACCGCGCGCATCGATGGTATAAACAACGACGCCGGATCGCAGCGCGGCATCGGTAATTTGTTTTAGCTTGTCGCGCGGGCTCGCGTTGCGCGGGCCCGTGTCGAGCAGAAAGCCGTCCGAGAAAAAGAACACCAGCTTCCGGCCAGGCAATGACCTCGCTGACTGCATCAGGCTCTCCAGGGACGAATATGTGTTGAGAATCACGTTCGCCGATTGCAAAAGCATCAACCGCGCACGGTTCTTCACCTGTAATTCGCAGGTCTCGCGCCGGTATCTGAGCGGATAAGCCTCGCTTAGGCAGCGTTCGATGTAGAAATCGAGCACGCCCGGATCCTCGTTTCGCTCAATTGCCAGCGCCGTGTATTCAGTCATGGGTGTGTGGGAATCAGTCAGGTCCTTCACATTGTACGGATGATGAATCAAACGCTCAGTAGCAGCACGAAGCACCGCTTCGGAGTCGGTAAACTGTTGGAGAAATCCGACGTCGCCGCTGGTTGAAGCAATGGCGACTCGATCATTCTCATCCATCTCATGATCGATGAACTGGCGGAGCGTCTTGCGCGTGCGTTCAAGACTGTCCGGCGCAAGATGCAAGTCGTCGACGAAAAAGACGATCGTTCGTCCGCGATTTTCGTTATTTAGCGCATTCTCCGCCTCAGCCTTCTCTCTTGATAACAATCGAACCTCTCGCGAACTGCCGGCCCGGACCTGTTCGAAGAAAGAAATTGGTTGTGGTTTCCCCTCGACGGTCAGTTCAAACTGCTCGGGCTTCAGACCGTTAACAAAGGCGCCTTTCTTGTCGAATACCATGACGCCGGTCTGAACCAGTTCGGTGTTGATGCGCAGAACGTCGGCGCCAGACTGTTGTGCAGGGGACTCGGTCTGGCCAGGGACGGGTTGCGGCAGGATCACCGCGCAGGTTAGAACGCAGAGCAGAATTAGAAAACTAATGATGAGATTACGTCGCATTCTGCTCAAAGGTACGAAGGCGTCTGCACGCGGAGGCGTGCGTACCGACTTCTTAAGGTTTCTTCCCGGCCCGCGCGAATGCCCTCTCAATCGCGTTCCGCAAGCCTTCAGCCGAATACTCGGTCAGGACGACGCCGTTGATGTAGAAGGTCGGCGTAGACTCGACGCCATAGCCTTCGCCTTCTTCAATGTCTTTGCGCACGATTGGCTCATATTTGCCGGAATCGAATTCAGCATCGAACCGCTTCCGATCCAAACCAACCTGCGTCGCAAATTTCTTCAGTGAATCGACGTCGAGGGCGGTCTGATTCTTAAATAATAAATCGATGTATTCCCAGAATTTGCCCTGAGTCTTAGCAGCTTCTGCGGCTTGGGCGGCGTTAAATGCGTTCGGATGAACGGTGGTCAAAGGAAAATTTCGCATCACGAAATGGATCCGGTTGCCATAGGATTTCAGCACATCTTCAACGATGGGATACATGCCTCCGCAGGCCGAGCATTGAAAATCGGTGAATTCAACAACCGTCACCGCGGCATTGACATCACCGCGCGAAGCGCCTCCCGCGAGATTCACATTTATTACAGGCGCCTCAGGTTCTTTCAACAGCACCTGAACCTTCGCGCCGGCTCGCAGCTTTTCGGCAAGCGCATCTTCCAACTTGCTCTGCTGTTCTTCCTGTAAGTAATTGACGATCGCGGATCTCGTGCCCGCTAAATCGCCCCGAATCCGTGCCTTATTTTCTTCGTAAAACTTTGTTACCTCAGCATCGGTCGGAGTTCTGAGCTTATCTGTGATTTCCGTGCGGACAATCTCTTCCGGACCGACCTTTCGTTTGTTCGCTTCGGCGACGACGAGCAGATCGTTGACGCGCCGATCCAATACCTGGCGACGCACGCCGTAAATCCGCATCTCGAGTTTGTAGGCGTAGGCCTTCATCCGCTCGTCGATTGTCTCGATTCGAAGCGGCTCACCATTTACGGCCACCAACACAGTGCCCGCCGCCAGGTTCGGCGTGTTTACGTCAGCGTTTTTCGTGACTACATTCGTCATTCGCAAACGGCCAACTAACGACGCATACAATTCCTGACTGCGCTGAGTGTGAATGAAGTTAATCAGGTCAGCGCGTACAGATTCCAGATCCGCGCCACTAATCTGGTCACGATTGGCGTCGTACGCTGCCTTGATTTCCTGCTCACTAGGAGCGGGGATGCGTGAATTGATTTCGCTCGCGATGATCTCGTCGGAAGTTTTGCCACGCTTCTTCGCTTCGGCACCAACCAGCATCGAAGCCACCTTTGCATCGACCGCGCGCTGGCGTGCTTCGCGAATCGCCTTGCTCGAATCAGTGTAGTAGTCGTGAAGGTAAGGATCGGGATCTTTAAGGATTACTTCCTTGACCTGAGTCTCGATCTCTGAGGCCGAAATGGTTTGACCATTAACGACGGCAATCGTAGTGGCATCGATGTTTGCAGCCGGAATGGGCGTGGGCTGCGGCGTCAGAGCCGCCTGCGTGGGCGTGGGCGCCGGTTTAGTCGTCGATGGTCGGGAAGTTGTTCCTCGACGCGGTGATTGCGCCAGAACCGCGGTAAGCGCGATACAGCTTCCGATGGCGGCAAGAAACGTTCGGGTAGTTATCATACAGAGCATCTTTCTCACTTAATCCAACTAACGCGCCGATAATATTTGAATCCGGTATGTTCGGCAAAATTCCCGATGCTCAGGCGGTTCAGAGTTCAAGCTTGAGCGCCTGAAGGGCTGAACTCTGAAATCAGCAATCAACTTGAACTGACGAGCCTCTTAACGGTTTCAAGGGTGTCGATCTCGTCTGGATTCTTATCGGGTCGCAAGCGGACAATACGCGGAAATCGCAGCGCAAACCCGCTTTTGTGGCGGTTTGATGGCTGAACTCGGTCAAAAGTTACTTCCAAAACTATCAACGGCTCGACAATTCGCACCCGGCCATGTGCGAATTGCTGAATCGTATGAGCCCGAAACCACTCTGTCATTTCGGCGATTTCGGCGTCAGTAAGTCCTGAGTAGGCCTTGCCAATGTTGAGGAGTTCTTTGTCAGTTT
>Ga0126375_10000403_pt1 | contig 11524 bp, 21 predicted proteins | sample PanSoiMetPlot_14_FD_109577 | JGI IMG/M metagenome (GOLD analysis project Ga0126375, IMG submission 109577) | Tropical forest soil microbial communities from Panama - MetaG Plot_14 | ecosystem: Environmental > Terrestrial > Soil > Tropical forest | place: Panama | collected 2016-02-17 | reverse complement strand
GGACGCTGGCAGGGCGATCGCGGTCTATAGACGATTGATGGATGGCGACGTTTTGTATAAGCCCAGCGGGACCGGCCTACGTGCGATCCGTGGCTACGCGGCCAAGATTGGGCGCCTGGCTGATTTGACGCCTCCGCAAGACTCTACGCCGTTCGAGGAACATGGCGCGCGTGCGATCCTTTGGACGCGGCCAATACTGCCTCCAGAGGAAGGCATGCCCTATTTGCATGGCTACGACAAGCGGGCCAGCTATCTGCATGCTTCTGACATCGTGCTAGGCGTAGGCGATTGGGAGCATATCGCCATGGAGGACGCGCTGGAGTCTTACACGTTCAAAGACGCCGGCGTCTGGCGCCTGGAGTTTCATGGAGGCCATTCAGATAAAGACATCGCGCTTTCGCGTTGCAGCGTGTATGAGGCGCATGCCAAAGGGAAAATGATTTCGCGCTTTCTGGAGGGCTGGTTTTACTCTCCCATGGTCCGCGCGCTAAAAACACTCGGCTACAATTTCCATGTGAAGGAAGGCTATTTCTTTCCAGAGGGTAAGGCGATCTTGAAACACTGGCGGGAGAAAATGCTGGAGGGGTTGGCCATTTCCCATGCGGTTGAAATGAATGGCAATCCGTTTTTGCGACGCATGATCAAAGCGACATACACGCGCGCCATAGGTTTGATGGGATCGCAAACTTTCAGCCATGACACGCTGTATCGGCCGGACTGGCGATCGATGATCATCGATGAAGCAAGCGCGCGGATTTTATTCAACGTGGATAAAATTGGGCGCCTCTCCCTCGAAACGGGCCAGCCTTTGGCGGAGCCTTTGGCGGTCTATGACGATTGCCTCTACTATCCTTCTTTCTCGCCTGATCCCTATGCGGCGACGCCAATTCTCACAGCCGGCGGAAATTTGTCGGCCAAATTTGTCTACAAGGGATCGTACGATCTGACGGCGCCTGGCTGTCGTGAGTTGTTCGGCGCCGCGCCTTCCAAGTTTATCCGCTCGATCGAAAAGTTTCGGATCGGAGGCGCCCATGAATAAAATGCGATATTTGACGCCTCGCGAAATGAAAGTGATTCTCTTTCTGTTGGAGGGTTGGAGCCAAAAACAGATCGCCGAACATTTCTCTATCAAAATTTTCCGCGTCCAAAAAATCAAAGCGAAAGCCATGGCCAAACTCCGCGATAACGTCTTTGGCGAGTCTTGCGAGGAAGAGACGAACGAAGATGAAAGCCTAGAGCAATTCATTCATCGCATGCATGAGATTGTTGAAGGCGAGTCGGGCGAAATATGCATGGCTTGTGGTCATGATCTTGGCATCCATACGACGGCGTACGGCTGCGCGCGGACGGCATGCAATTGCCAAGTATTGAAGGGAGGCCAGGCATGATAAAGGACAAAATCGATCGCGCGCGTTTGATCGATTACATGGACGCGCATGGCTTCGATCTAGCATCTGGCGGGATCGTTACTTTTCAACATCGCGTGTACCGCATCCATGTGACGACTTCAATCGTGGGCAATGTCATGAATGCGGAGGCCGGCGGATCGTTGGTATCTGTCATGTGGTTTGATCTTCCATCTGATCGTTTCGATCATTGGCTGGATGTCTTCCGGCGGGAGGCGGATAGGCGATGAAAAACATGAAGGCTGACGCCTCCAACATTCAATCACTCGGCTGTCGCGGGATTAAACAGGCCACAAAGTACGGTCCCGATTTACTTAGCAAATTTAACAATTCGGAGCTGGCGCAGTTTATGACGGGCGGCGCCGACAAAAAATCGAAAGAGCATAAAGCGGCCATGCGGTCTCTCCAGCGTTATCGCAAAGGCGATCGGACGCCGGCGGAGGATACGCAAAAGACAATCACGCGCGCTGTTCGCGCGGAAGTGAAAAAAAATCCGCGCCTTCTCGATCGCCTGGTCGGAAGTGGCCAGGTCATCGCCAAAGGGACAATTTGCTATAGCGCGGACTGTCGCAAGCGTACGGTCCCGGTAAAGATGAGCGCATCGGCAATGGGTGAGTTTTTGCGGACGGCATGCGAGGATGGCGAAGAAGGCGAGAATTTTCTTTTTGAGATGAAAGATATCCCTGGCATGTACGTCCAGAGCGGCACAATCTCAATTCAGTTTGACTAAACACGGAGGCATCCCATGAACAAAGATTTTTCAGTTTTAAAATGGTTCGTTTTTCCTGTCGTGACGATTGCGCTCAGCGCAGTGGTTCTATACTTCAACGTGCAGGCGTTCGGCTGGGACAGCCTGCCCTATTTCATCGCGCTGGGATCAGTGCTGATCGCGAGCTTGGTGCTCTGCTACTTCACTGGCCATCGAAGGCGAGGCGTACGGATCGCGGCGTTCGCGTTCGAGTGCGTCATGTGGATCGTTTTAATTGGCAATGCGGCGTATAGCTTTTCAGCTCAACGCGATTTCGCGATCGCGCGCCAGGCCGGCCAGGCAAGGAAAGATACGATCGCGGAAATTGTCAAGCTAAAATCGGGACGCGCGCAGCGGGACGCGATCGGCCAGCTAGGCGACGCCTCCGCGATGGATGCCATGGCGATCTTTGGCAAGGTTGAATGGTCCCTTCGCGCGTTCATGATCGCGGAGTTGGTCAGCTCGCTTGGTGGCGTGCTGTTCGTCTTTGGCCTTACCGTGATAAGGGCTGGAGGGAGAAAACGCCACAGAGCGGCATTTACGGGTCAAAGAACACTATCACACGGCATGGCTGATTCAGTCCGCAAGGTAATTGGCCTGGCGCCGGTCAGTGCGGATCAGCCGGCAGTCAGTGCGGAAAATTCCATGGATCAGCCGCGATCCGCAACAGACCGAACCTTAAAACTCATTCCGCAAGACACAGGCGTTCGTGTGTGCGGTCCTCGCGGCAATCGCGAATACTACGGCCACATTTCATGGGATCGATGGGAACGGATTGATGGAAAAAATATCGATGCGATCATGGAGGAGGTAAATCGAAAGCGGCCAAGTGTTTGACATTAAAATTGAGGGGCGTATACTCGGCCATCTACCAAACACTGTGACCAAAAAGCTCCAGACCGTGGTCTATAGAAGGTAAGGCGGACATGTGGCTGTCTCCCGACGTGCCACAAAATCCGCCTAGGGAGACACGGCTTTCAACTGGAGCTTTTTTGTCGTGTCTCCCGCATTCAATAGCTTAAATCGAAAGCTCCGCAAAAAACACTAGGAATTTACCTAGCCATGATTGCGGCTATCCTCGAAACATACCTAGCCATTGGCGCGGTCGCCGCGCTGTTCTATCTCATCATAAATTTCAGCCTGGCATGGAAGCCTCGTCTATGGGGATCGATCCAATTGATCCTCGCCTGGCCTGGCCTTTTTCTTTACTGGTACTGGAAAGTCAAACTAGCTAAGCAACAGAAGTGAGGGAGGCATGAAAAATGGCCAGTCCGACAATCGTGATAAACGCAAGCGAAGACTCACCGGCGAACAGCTCAGCGCAGCCAGAGAAAGAATCAGAGTCGCAAGAGAGGCGCGAGGCGCTAGAGCTGGGGGCCGTTCTGGAGGCGCACAGACAAACGATCGCGCAGCAGGCGACGATCAGCCAAAGACTGGACAGCCTGGAGGCCAGCCAGGCGGGATGGGGGGGAAGGTTCGATCAGATCGATCAGAGGCTAGACCTATTGACGGCAGTGGAAGCGGCGGAGCTGGAGGAGGAGGTGGAAGAGGGAGAGGCGGAGGCGGTTTTGCCGGAAGAGGCGCCGCCGGCGGAGCTGGAGCCGGAGCCAACAAAGGCGCGAAGCGTGTGGCACAGGATGCTGTACGGCTAGGGCCGGAGCCGGAGCCAAACAAAACGCGCGGTAAAAAGGCGAAGATTGAGGAAGACAAGCAAGAGAGCCAGGCGGCCATGGTGGGATTATTCGCGGCCATGTTTACCGCGCTATTCGGGACGATTGCCATGACGCGCGGAGAACACTGGAATTTGAAAACGCAAGAGGCGACGTATTTAGGCCATCGCACAGTGGATATGATCGATTCATGGCCTGGAGTGATTCATGAAAAAATCAAAAAATATGCAAAGTATATTATCCCTACTGTCGCCTTCAATGTCGGCCTTTCCAATATCGTCCAGTCCCGATTTGACTATGAACGCGCGCAGCAAGCTAAAAACGTCACTGATCGAAGGGCTGGAGAAAATGCTGGAGGGGAGCAGTCAACAGGTAACGGTCATGGGTTTGCAGGTCAATGGGAACATGCTGGTCAGTATGCTGGCGCCGGTTATCGATAGCGCAGATGATGCGGAGCTGATCAACTACTTATTCTTTGCGCGGGATATGATCGATGGAATTTTATTCGCGCAGCCATGCCAGTGCCAGCGCGCTTGTCAGCAAGTTGTCGCGGAGGTGATTGCGGGTGTTGTCGCTGTCCCAAATTCGCATGGGTAGGAATGACAGAGCTGTGTTGATTGGCCAAACGGGGACGGGCAAATCAACGCTGGCGGAATTTCTCTTGCATGATCCCGACAAGAGAAACTCCGTCGCCTTCGATCCAAAGGCAAGCGAAACACTAGAAAAATGGACAGGCATGACGCGATGCGGAAGCCTGGACGATTGCATTTATGAGGCGGAAGAGAAGGAAAAGCGGCGGATTATATTCACGCCTGACGCTTACAGTGCTGAATCGAGTACGGTGCAAGATCGCCTTTTTGCGTGGATATACGAAAGAGGCCGGACGCGGCTGTACATCGATGAGGCTACGGCGCTGGCCGGCGGCGCGACGCCTTCAAGATATTTGATCGCGTGTTTGAATCGAGGAAGGGAGCGAGGCGTTTCGACATTGACGGCGACGCAAAGGCCGGCGCGCATCCCTCTAAATATTCTTTCAGAGGCGCAACACTATTATGTGTTTAAAGTTTTGATGCTCACTGATCAAAAGAGAATCGAAGAGTTGACAGGCATCCCAATTGAAGAACAGGCGACGCTTAAACGGTTCGAGTATTTCTATTGGTCCGATTTGACCGGCGCCTATCCTAGAAAACTGATCTTACAACTGGGGGAACATCATGCCTGATCAGCAAGTCGTGATTCCGTTTCGCATGGCCACTAGGCAAAGGCTGCGGCAGGTGAAAACGGCGCAAACAATTTCAGGGCTGGCCGGCGACACTAGCTTTACGCTCGATCGCGTGGGCATGCTCAATTATCTGATCCTGGTCATCAAGGCGACGGTCACATTATCCGCCGGCGGAGCTTTCGCGACGTTGGGACCGTGGCAATTGATCAATAGAATCAGGGTAGATTTGAATCTTGGGAACATGACGTTAGTGGATACTGACGGCTGGACCATGTACGAAATCAACAAGACGCTTTTTCGAGGCTGGGGGCCGGATGGGGCTGGAGTCTTTACGCCAGGCGTGGGCCTTTTCTCCGCCGGCGTTGCGTCTGGCGCGAATAGTTGGCTGTTGCCTTTGATCATCCCTATCTCTGCAAACCCAGGAAGCGATTTCGACACGGGCTTGGTAAACCTTGACTATGGGGGTCGTTCCAAAGCGATTTGGAACTAGAAAATTTCCTCTGATCGATCTGGACGCTGAGATGCCAACAGAGCGGAAAGCCACAAGCTGCCGTAAGAGACTAAGCGAGGAAACATGCCAAGCGCATGATGCGATAGTCCGAACTTGCATGAAATGAAGTGCAAGAGGCATGCAGAAATGACATGCCCGTCCCGAAAGGGAAGGTAACAGATTGCCAGGCGCCGGAAGTACAATTAACGGTTTATGTCAGACTCGCGGCTGCGGGTTCTGATTTCGTAACAAACTTTTCCACGCTTACTGCGGTCACGGCGGAGCTGTACCAGTGCTATTTCGATCTTCCACTTCCTGGCGCGCCCGTTCAATTGCCTTTGGGCCAGATCGTCCGCACCGTCCAGACGACGATCCCGGTAGTGGCTACAGGCGAGGTTAATTACACGGTAGAGCGCCAGGGCCAGCTTATGAGCCTGGTCAGTACCTTTGTCGCGAACGGCGCCAGATCGAATGGCCTGGATAATGTCGCGTTGATTGCGAATATCAATGATAGGCCGTATCAGCTCCCACAGTACATTTATCGTTTCAAAAACGAATTTGATCTTTCGAGTACGTCCGACACTGGCGTGATTGATTTAGACCTATGGCATGCGAGGGAAAGCGCGAGTAGTGGCGACGGACGCGATCTTTTCAATACTGAGCGATTAACCACTTTGCAATGGAACCCCACGGTCAGCAGTGGGACGACGTTGGGGAGTGGTAACAATTTTTGGTACAGCGGCAGAAGAGTGCTAGTGAATTTCGCGCAGCCGGGGATCGGTCCCTCGATTTAGTTTGTTTGCTGTACGTGAAATTTGACAAACAACAAACAAACACTGGAGGCGAACATGCCGATACTTGGCGCGAATCTTCCGACTTACGGCTACAGCGGGGACGTAAACAACACGATCCCATTTTCTTCTGTTTACCCTGGAGGGAGGGCCACGGCATACGTCCCTCCCTCCGCAACTAGCCTTGGCTATAGGAACAATTTCATGGGCGAATTATCTGGACTAAGTAGCGACGCGGTAGTTGGCCGCATCCCTGGCATGCCTGGCGTACAGCCTGCGGCGCCCATGGGGACAGCCGGCGCCGCGCGCATGGCTCCCAGCTCCAACGGCGGGATTTTTGGAAAGCCGGCCAATTGGTGGCTGACGTTCTTTGTGGTCTTCCTGGTCTTCGTTTTTCTGTCGCGACGATACGGCGGAGGCGACGGCGCGCCGAGTTTCGCCAACATAAAAATGACGTTATACAACGGCGTTTTCTTGGCGATCTTTCTGGTGCTCATGCTCAATCTGCTGAAGGTCTTTGCGGCGAAGGTGAAGATCCCTGGCCTAAGCGAGTTGATCCTGGCGGCATAAGTGATGCGCGGCGGAGTGATTATCATTGTGGTTGGCTTGTTTCTGGCCTACTTAGGATTGAGTGGCCATTACAAGCCATTCGTGCGCGCGTTCAAAGAAGTGGCCGGCCTGGAGCCTGGAGCGGAGGCCGGATCATCCGGCGATCTGACCATGAACGCTGGCCGGCCTGGCGCCGCGCAAGTTATCACGTACGCGGATTTGTTGCGACCGCTAGATGTGCCAGGTGTCTTGCAGGAGCCGTACGCGATCGCGGTCGGATGAGGGGCGGAGTGTCACGAAACAAAATGGTTTTTTGCTTGCGATCCTGGCCATTGTGATCATCGCGATCGCGCTGGAATTTTATCCGCCGGTCGGCTGGGGGTTGGTGGTCCTCGCGGCCATGGCCATGATCGGTAACTATTACGCGAGGGGGACAGAATGAAAGATGTGCTAGTTGTTATGGCCGGCCTGACAGTAACGGGCATTGGCCTGTATTTCTTTTTTCATGATGGCGATCAAAGCAGTAAGGTGATTCGCAGTCTTGCGAGCGGCTATAGCGAAGTTATTACCGCGTTCCAAGGTCGCGGCGGATCGTATTTTTCATGAAGAAAATTGTTTGGGTAACTGTCGCGCTGATCGTCGCCTTTTTGCTGTTGCGCGGCCAGCCGTTTTACGACCGCGCGATTAAAAGCGGCGTGCGAGGGTTTAACCGCATCTGGACAGCCTTAACGACGGGGCAAAAGTGAGGGACCATGGGAGAATTGAACACTCAATATTTACCACTAGGTCGTGACTTCATTGGTTACGATCCCACGCATAACGAAGCGGAGCAAGGGACGCCGCGCTTTTCAGCTTACGGAACAATGCTCCGCGCGACGCCTCCGATGATGCAAGTAGACTTGTTTCCCACTTTCCCATACAAAGGCTATTTGGATTTTAAAGCCTTCCAGATTTATTCAAACTCCATGACAGAGGCGATCCTGGCCTACACGCTTGGTTATCGTGGCCTGGAGCCTTTGGAAAATATGCCGCTTTCGCATCTTCCATACCCGTACCAAGAAAACTATTTCCAAGTGGGAGAGGTGTACTGATGGACATGCAAAAGCTCATGCCTGGCGTGCTGATCGGAGGCGGCGCCCTAGTCACAATTTACTTTTTGAGTAAATCGAAGGGAAGCCCGATTGTTAGTAACGCATTGATCCCCACGGCGACGCCCGTTCAAACGCCATCGTCTGATCCGTTGAAGGTGCAGGCGTTTCAAACACTCGGCAATGTCGCGCTAGGGACGCAACGATTGGCTGAACAATCGCAAAGCATCGCCGCACAGCTCCAGCTTGGCCAATATCGCTTGGAAGAACAGAAGGCCGTAGCCAACGCGAGCCTGGAGGCGACGAAGGCCGGCCAGGCGACTAGCCTGGAGCTGGCGCGGATCGCGGGGACGGACGCTTACAATCGGCTGACGGCGCAGCTTACAGATCGCAACTATGATCGGCAATTGCAGCAGCGAGCATTCGATCAGACTTTCGCGCTGGCGCAGGCCGGCCAGATACAGCAAGGCATGGCGCAGCTAGTAAACGGCATACTGCGCGCCATCGGTGGGCAACAGCAGGCGCCGCGCTCCAGCGGCGGGATGTCTGCCGGCGGCGCCAGTGGAGGGCAAAGCGGAGGGCCTACACTGCTGAGGCGCCGCTTCCCCTCGATCCCGCGTCCCTCGGTCGGTCCTTTTACTCCGCCTTTCGTGCCAGGCGATGTTTACAATGCGCCTGATCCATTCATGAGTGGCTACTATGGCCAGGCGCCTCCGGGGCCGCTTGATTATTACCCCGCGGATTATTTCTCAGGCATCCCCTTGAACGATCCCAGTTATCTGCCCATGCCCACAAAGACAGAGAGCGAATTTCCCGTGCTGACAAGCGGCGGAGGCGTTCCATACGATTCATATGATTGGAGCGTATATGATGAGCTTTACTAAACTATTGAAAGGGGCGGAGTGGGTGGCGATCGCCAGCGTTGTGATTATCATCGCCTGGCTTTTGATCTTGCAATCGGGCGTATCTGATCGCATTAAGCGAATCGTCACTGCGGCGGTAGTTGTATCGCCTATCCCGCCAATTCCATGAAGGGGAGAGCATGCCGGATATACCGACACGAACAGACGTGGGAGGGACGGATTACATGCTGGCATCGGGGAGGCCAGTGTTAAGCCGTCCCGATTTTTCAAGAGATACCATGATAAGCGGCGGGACTGTCAGCATTACGCCGCGCAGCCTCGGCGATTCGCTCAGAGGCGTTTCTAGTGGCCGGACAGGTAGCGGACGCCTTGTTGATGTCAATTCGTCGCCTGACGGGCAATCTGGCGCAATTGTGACGCCTCCCACGGTCGGCTTTCCCTATTCACCCATGCCCACAAGTGGCGGAGCTGGAGGCGGAATTGGTACTGGGAGCGATTCCGGCGGAGGGATCGCGACGCCTCCGCTTCGCCGCTATCCCGGCGACGATCCGCTGTCCACGCTAGCCGATGTCTTTTCTTCCATGTGGGGAGGACAGCAGCCGGCGCCGCAACAGCAATATTCAGTTGTCCCGCAAGTGCTAGGCGGAGGCGGATCGAATGCGCCCATGATTCTTGGCGTGCTAGGCCTGGCCGCGTTCGGGATTTACTGGTTTTACTTTCGGTAAAAACTATGGCCACAAGTGACACAAATTATCGTTTGTTTGGCTTGCCAGGCGTGGGAGAGCTGACGGCGTATAGCCTGGGGACGGCCAGCGTTTATCAGGCGAATACGCCCGTCAGTTACTACTTGGATTCTTTGGATCGCATCGGCGCATTTTTTCAAGATCAGCCTGGACGGATATCACCTTCGTCGCCAGGCGTGCCAGGCGTGCCAGGCATTGGCGAGTCAATCCCGCAAGGCCAGACGATCGATGATCTGCGCGCCAGGCTAAAGAAAGTACGAGACGACGCGCAGCGTAAGATTGATGAAATTTCAGGCAAGGCGCCAGCTCCAACTCCCTCTCCCACGCCTGGCGCCGGCGGAGGCGTGAGCATTTGGGATGTCTTGAAGGGGCGGACGGTGCGGAGCGGAGGGCCGGCGACGGGGCCGACAATTGGAAGCAAGCCCATGATATCTGACGCCGGTGGCCAGGCGTTTGGTCAAGTTGGCGCGGGCGATTGTGGCATGTTCGATTATATTTGCCAGTTTCAAAAAATGGACGCGGCGCCGCGTTTCTTCATGCTAGTGCTAGGCATTGGCCTGGTCTGGCTAGGCGTAAAAGCCTTGAGGTAAAACCATGAGAACTGTTCCGATACTGAGTCATGATTCTGGAGACATTCTCGCATGCGAGGATAATCCGAACTATTACGTTAAATCGAAACTCAATAGCCTAGCGATCGCGCGTAACGGCGACGTATATCGAAATTTCAGCGCGGAGGGATCAGAGAATGGCTGGGTTTTGATTTGCGCGGCTGGCGGTCCTCGCCTGGGCGATCTTTTAGAAATGCCTGAGTCAAGTGTAAAGGCGACGCCTCCAGCTCCGCCGGCGCAAGAGGAAGAGGAAGAGGTAGAGGAAGAGGAAGAGGCGCCGCACAAGGCCGGCGGGCGATCGCCAGCCGTAGTGAAGCGAGGGAGGCGGTAATGCGAAACTGGCTTTTGCTTTTGATCATCATGTTTGCCAGCTACTATGGTTGGCAGTGGTATAAGCGCCGCGCGTAGGGGATGCCAGCCTGGCGCTTACATGCGGAGCATGTCTTAAACCATGCTCCGCGTCCCTTTTTGGAGTAGGTCATGCCAATCACGCAAAATCCCACAATCGATTATTCAACGAATTTGCCTCCGCAGTTATTCTATTTGGATGATGCTGTGGCGGTAGGGGAGAGCTTAAGCAATCCGAATAATTTGATTATGGCCAATGCCGGATCGATCATGGGCGCGCGGGATGGAAGTGGCCTGTATTACAAAACTACTGATAACGTGGCAACGGGCTGGATTGCGCTGGGCGCTGCCGGCGGAGGATCGCCAGGCGGAGCAGTCAACACGATTCAATACAATGCCGGCGCTGGCGTATTCGGAGGCGTGAGCGGAGTGACAACGAACGGGACGGTCATGACGTTTGCCTCCAATGCTCTCAACGCCGCGAACATAAACGATAACGCCGGCCTGCGCGTGATTGATCTTTCCAGCTCAGGGCCAGTGGCCAACAATTTCCGCATGGGCGGCGCCGTCGCCGGCGGGACGCCAAACTTTCAAGTCATCGGGACCGACACGAATGTCGGCATTCAGTATCAAACGCAGGCGCAAGGCGTCCATCAATTTTCGATCGGCGCCGCGCGCTTTCAGCGGTCTGCCTACGCCACGCCTACTGTCCCCTACGCCGTCAAGTGTGTGACGCCAGCCGATACGGCCATGACGGCCAGCACAGAATCGATCCCCTTTGTTTTTGGCGGGACTTCGGCGACGCCTCCAGTGACAGTGACGCGGCAGTGGTCCGCCGGCGCGATCGCAACGCAACGTGAAAATTTATTCGTTGGTCCTACCTACGCCTTCACGGCTGGAAGTACCATTACCACAGCGGCGACGCTGGCGATCGATGCGGCGCCGATACAAGGCGCGAATTGCACGATAACGGAGCCGCTTGCCTTATTCGTGCAATC
>Ga0126375_10000402_pt1 | contig 11524 bp, 4 predicted proteins | sample PanSoiMetPlot_14_FD_109577 | JGI IMG/M metagenome (GOLD analysis project Ga0126375, IMG submission 109577) | Tropical forest soil microbial communities from Panama - MetaG Plot_14 | ecosystem: Environmental > Terrestrial > Soil > Tropical forest | place: Panama | collected 2016-02-17 | reverse complement strand
CTTCTGCGCTTGAGCCACCGCCGGCTGCTTGCGGTGGATCACCAGGGTCCGCTGCGCCTGCAGGTCGTCGTCCTCGCGGGCGATGAGGTACACCGTGCTGTTCCCCGGCTTGAGCGGCAGCTCGGCCGAGAAGTCGAGCTGGTTCGGCCCCGAGATGGTCTGGGGCTGCCCGGGCTTGCGCGCCGTGCGGAAGAAGACCTTCCGGTAGTCGTTCTCGTGCTGCACGAAGATCTGCAGGTCGCGCATCCCGCTGGGATCGCCCGCGACGCCCGTCAGCGTCAGCCGGTCGGAGTCGACCTCCACCCCGCCGCGGCTCGGATCGACGTTGGTCAGCTTGATGTAGGGCGGCTCGCGCTGGGTGAGCGAGACCACCTTGCCCAGGGAAGGCTTGGCGCTCTTGGGCGCCTCCTTGGCGGCCGCCGCCGGCAAGAAGCCGTAGCGGCCCTTCTGCCACTCGACCCGGTAGAAGGAACCCACCTTCCCCTTCGCCGCGAGCACCGACCCCTTCTTCACCGAAGCCAGCTTGTCCGCGGCCTCCACCGCCGCGGAGAGCACGTTGGTGTCGACCTGCACGCGGACCGCGGCCACGCTGGGCGAGGACGGGACCTGGGCCCCCACCGGCAGGGACAGCTTCTCCTTGCTGATCTCCCACGTCTCCTTGTCGCCCAGCTCGAGGCGCACGCTCACTGGTTCTTCGTCGAGCCCCTTCTTCGGCTCCAGGATGAAGGTGGCGCTGCGCGTCTCTCCCGGAGGGATCGGGCCCAGCTTGGTGCGGCCCTTCTTCACGTTGATCTTCTCCTCGGAGAGGTTCTTGAGCGCCGCGAACGCATCGTAGGCCTTGCCCTGGCCGATGTTCTTCACGTCGAGCACCAGCTCCACCGGCTCGCCTTTGTGGAGCAGGCCGTCCGGGCTCCCCGCTCCGGAGAGCTGCCAGCTCCAGGCGAAGGAGGGCCGGGGCAGCTCCTGGATGTCGGTGTCGCCGCGCACGTCCTCGATCCCGTCGCCCTGGTCGTCCTCGAACTTCACCGTCACGTCGTCCCTGCGCGAGGGCATGTAGCGCGGGACCTTCACCGGCACCGTCCAGGTCCGCTTCTCGTGGGGCTGCAAGAGGCCGAAGACGAACTCGCGCCGGTCGAGGATGCTGTTGTCGCTCTTGGTGAACGCGCGCAGCCGGTACACGGGCGCGTTGCCGTTGTTGTGAGCGGTCAGCGCCAGCTCCATCGTGTCGCCCGCCTGGGTCCGCGGCGCGCGCAGCTCCGCCGAGATCTTCACCGCGGCTGGCGCAGCCGGCGCCGCCTGCGAGGCGGCCGGGGCGGCCGTCTGCTGCGCCGGGGCCTTCGCCCAGTTGAGCCCCATCGCCTCCAGCGCCTTGCGCACCTTCTCCTGCTCCTGGGCGCGGCGCTGCTCGACGAAGGGCTTCATCTGCTTGAGCTGCTCCTGGCGGTTGGTGCTGGTGGCGGCCTGCGCGAGCAGGTCGCGGCAGAACTCGATCTGGTAGTCGAGGGTGACGCCGTCGTCGTCGGTCGGGTCGTCGGAGTCGTCCTCCTCGGGGGCCTGGCCTGCCTCGATCGCCTCCCGCGCCTTGCGCTCCTTGGCCGTCTCCTCCTTGACGAAACGGAGCGACTCGAGCGGCTTCTGCACCGCGCGTTCGCGGGCGGCCTTGGCCTGCTCCTCGTCGCGGGCGAAGGCGTTGAAGAAGTGCTTGTCGTAGTCCGCCTCGCGGAAGGTCTTGGGCGGGGCGAACAGGTCGATCCGCTCCTTCAGGATGCGCGCCGGCACCAACTCGATGTCGGGGGTGATGCCCACCTCCTGGATCGAGACGTCTCCCGGCGTCAGGTACTGGGCGATGGTCAGCTTGAGCGCGCTTTCGTCGCCCGACTCTTTCTTGGGGAAGTCGTAGAGGACCTGGACCGACCCCTTCCCGAAGCTCTGCCGGCCGACGATCACGGCGCGGTTCAGGTTCTTGAGCGCGCCGGCGACGATCTCGGAGGCGCTCGCGCTCTCCGAGCTGATCAGGACGGCCATGGGGAACTCGCGCTCGCCGCCGTCGTTGCGGGCGAGCTTCGGCTCGCGCAGCTGGCCGTTCATCCCCACCGTGGTGACGATGGTGCCCTCCTCGACGAAGGTGTCGCTCACCTGGATGGCCTGCTCGAGCAGGCCGCCGGGGTTCCCGCGCATGTCGAGCACCAGGCCCTTCAGCGCGCCGCCGTTCTGCTGCTTCATGGAGCGGATGGCGGACTGCATGTCGCGGGTGGTGGTCCCCGAGAACCCGGAGAGGCGGACGTAGCCGATCCCGTTGTCGAGGAGCTTCGCGACCACCGTCTCGTAGGTCACCGTGGCGCGGACCAGGTCGAGCTTGCGCGGCTCCTGCCCTTTGTGCTGCACCACGATGGAGACGCGGGTGCCCGGCTTGCCGCGCATGCGGTCCACCGCCTCCTGCAGCTCCATGGAGACGGTCGAGTCGGCGTCGATCTGGGTGATCACGTCGCCCTTCTTGATGCCGGCGCGCCAGGCGGGCGTGTTCTTCAGCACCTTCCGAACCGTGAGGCGGTCGTCGATCATGGAGATGACGAACCCGAGGCCGCCGAACTCGCCGCGGGTCTGCACTTTCATCTCCTTGTAGAGGTCGGGCTTGAGCAGCCAGCTGTGCGGGTCGAGGGTGGAGAGCATGCCGTTGATGGCGGCGTACTCGATGTCCCGCTGATCGGTCTGGGTGACCAGGTTGTCGCGGACGAAGGAGAAGACCTCCCGCATCTTGAGGGGGATCTGCCAGATGGTGTCGATGTCGCGGTAGTCGAACTCGCGCGAGGCGTTGCCGACGGTGACGCGCACCTTGCCCTCGCCCAGGCTCGAGTTCGCGTGCCCGCAGTCCGGCGCCGGCGCAGCCGCGGCGGTGCCGGGCTCGCGCCTCGCGCCTTGATCCGTGCAGGAGGGACCGCCCACCTCGACCATCACCTCGGCGACTTGCCGCTCCACCGCCTCCAGCGCGGAGGTGAACATCTCCTTGGGATTGATGCGGCTGGGATCGACGTAGTTGTCCTTGATCTGGACGATCGAGCGCCGGAAGATGTCGAGGCTCGCAAGGTCGTAGCCGTCCTTCGGCTCGACCGCCGCCCGTGCCTCGGGCGTGCGCAGCGCGCTGGGCGCGCGGTCGCTCGGGATGCTGGCGAGCGACAGGAACACGACTGCCGGTAGCACGGCGAGGCGGAGCACAGACTTCGTTCGCATTGGCGCTATGTCCTGGGAGCTAGGAGGCGGATGTGGCGAAGGATATCCAGCGTCGGAGTAGCCTACAAGGAATGCTGTACTTCGTGCATGTGATCCATTGAACGATGATGCCGCACCTGGGATTCCGACTCTAGCGCCGGCTCACCGAGTAGCCCTTCGCCTTCAGCGCCGAGACGAGCTGCTCGACGTGCGACGCTCCCTTGGTCTCCAGGGTCAGCTCGATCTCGGTGTCGCCGATCGGACCCGGGACGAAGGCCCGATCGTGATGCACCTCGAGCACGTTCGCCTTTTCCGCAGCAACGGTCTGCAACACTCCGGCCAGCGCGCCGGGCCGGTCGGGCACGCGCAGTTTCAGCACCACGCGGCGGCCTTCCTTCACCAGGCCCCGATCGATGATGCGGGACAACAGGTTGACGTCGATGTTCCCTCCCGAGACGACGCAGACCACCTTGGACTGCTGCGACAATCCCGGGATCTTCTTCTGCAATAGAGCCGCCGCGGGCGCCGCTCCGGCGCCCTCGGCGATCACCTTTTCCCGCTCGATGAGCACCAGGATGGCGTTGGCCACCTCCTCGTCGTCGACCGACACGATCTGGTCCACGTAGCGCTCGAAGAGGGGGAACGTCCGTTCTCCCGCCTTCTTGACGGCGATTCCGTCCGCCAGCGTGGTCGCCGGCGGGATCAGCGTTGGTTTTCCAGCCTTTCTTGCGGCGGTCATCTTGGCCAGCGCGGCCGACTCGACCCCCACGACGCGGGCCCCGGGCTTGAGCGACTTCAGGGCGACGGCCATGCCGCCGAGGAAGCCGCCTCCGCCCACGGAAGCGATCAGGACGTCCAGGTCGGGCACCTGCTCCAGGATCTCCAGCGCCGCCGTCCCCTGGCCGGCGATGATCTCGTCGTCGTCGAAAGCGTGGATGAACACGTACCCTTTTTCGCTCTCCAGCCTGCGCGCTTCCTGGTAGGCGTCCTCGAAGACCGTTCCGCACAGGACAACCTCGGCCCCGTAGCTCCGGGTCGCCGCCACCTTGATGAGCGGGGTCGTCTCCGGCATGACGATCACCGACTTCACGCCGAGACGCTGCGCGTTGTAGGCGACGCCCTGCGCGTGGTTGCCTGCGCTGGCCGCCACCACCCCGCGGCGCCGCTCCTCCGGCCCGAGCAGGGCGAGCTTGTTCGCCGCCCCGCGCTCCTTGAAGGATCCGGTGCGCTGCAGGCTCTCCAGCTTGAAGTAGACCGACGCGCAGCACAGGTCGCTGAAGGTCCACGACCGCGGGCATGGGGTCGTGTCGACGTCGGAGCGGATGCGCTCGCGGGCGGCGAGGATGTCCTCGAGCGTCACCATGGGGCCGGCAGGGTGGCCGAGGACGGAAAAAGGATCAAGCCGCGAGCCGGACCGGGAAGAGGCTTTCGTCGTGGATGGTTCGCCTCTGCAAGGGTGCCCTTCTGGCCTGCGCGACCTACCGTTGCGTGGGCCGCGGATCTTGGTTGCGGGGGAAGGCATGGCAGTCCATTTCGGGAACGGGAAGGCAGGCGAGCGCATCGTGCTGGTCGACGAGACGCAGGCAAACCGCCCGACCGTCGAGGCCTACGAGCTGATCACCCGCAAGCTGCGCGTCCCTCGCGTGCCGCTCCTCTTCCGGGCGCTCGCCGGGGAGAAAGCCCTCCTGCCGTGCTGGCAGGCGCTCCGCCCCGCGGTCCGGGTGCGGGCCTTCGAGGAAGGCGCCGACGAGCTGCGGGCGGCGGCCGCGAAGGCCGCCGTCGAGGTGGGCTGTCCGCTGATCGAGACACAGCTGGAGTGGGCCGGGTACGACGTCGACGAGATCGACGAGATCCGCGGCCAGGTGAACGTCTTCCACTACCAGAACGCGAAAATGCTGCTCGCGATGGCGGTGCTGCGGGAAGCGCTGTCGGGCACCGCGGGCGGTGGCAAGGAGACGCCTCGCGCGACGCAGCGGGTGCCCCGCGGCGTGCCGCACGAGATGGGCATCGTGGAGCTGGTGCCCGAGGACGCGGACGGCTCGCTGTCGAAGCTGTTCAAGTCCATCCGCGCCCACCTCGGCCTGGGAGTGGTTGCCGACGACTTCCGCGCCTTCGGCCGGTGGCCGAAGTATCTGGGCCTCGCCTGGGAGGACGCACGCAAGCGCGACTCCGAGGCTCGCGCGCGGGCCGCTCTCGACGAGATGTGGATGCAGGCCGAGTCGGCCGCCGCGTCGCTGCCGGTCAAGGTCTCAATCGACGCGAAGGACTTGTCCGCCGCCGGCGCCGATCCGGCGCGCGTCCAGGCGCTGGTGGAGCGGTTCCGCCGCGCCCTGCCCGGGCTCACCCTGGACGTGGCGCGCTTCAAGGTGCAGCTCGACGGCCCCGAGGACGCGCTCGACTCTCCCTTCCCCGTGCGCTGGAAGTACATCAACCCGGACGACTACATGCCGGTCGGCCTGGACGAGCCGGTCAACCTGCGCGCCGGCGACCCGGTGGGGCTCGAAGAGGACTGACCTCCTCAGCTGTCAGCGCACCTGGCAGACTTTTTGGCCGAAGAGGCGGTCCACGGCGGCGAACAGGTCGTCGTCCGGCGCGATGCGCGTCGACTTGAGCGCGATGCGCGTCTCGGCGAGGCCCGGCTGGACCAGGACGAGCGATGCGCTACAGGTGCCCGGGTGCTTCCCGAGGAGCGACTTCAGCTCGGCGAGCCGCTCCGGCGTCGCGGCTTCCACCGGCATCTTCAGCTCCACCCGCGTCGCCTTGGCCGCGCGCACTTCGGACAGCCGCGATACCTCGTCCACCTTGATCTCCGGCGTGGGCTCCGCGGTCGGGTCTTGCTGCGCCTCGGCGCCAAACTTCTCGGCCAGGCGAACGACGCCGCGGACGAGCACGGGTTCGTCGCCCTTGAGCAGCTCCTCGAAGCGCTGCAGCACGTCCTCGTAGAGCACGAGATCGCGGGTGCCCGAGAGGTCCTCCAGCACGGCGAACCCGATCTTCTTGCCGGTCTTGGTGAGGCGCTCGCGGTAGCCGGTGACGATCCCGCCGACCGCGATCTTCTCGAACCCCTTGGCGGTGGCGAGCGAAGCGCAGGTGTGTGTCGCGTAGCGCTTCACATCATCGGCGTAGCGCGCCAGTGGATGGCCGGTGATGTAGAAGCCGAGCGCCTCCTTCTCCTTGGCTAGACGGTCGCGCTCGGGCCACTCCTCCTTGCCGAAGACGCGCTCCTCGGGCGGCGGCTGCTCGCCCGCGCTGCCGCGCCTGGCCGGCCCCGAGAACAGCCCGAACTGCCCCGACTCGCGGTCCCTCTGCGCCGAAGCCCCCTGCGCCAGCGCCGGCTCGATCGCGTCCCACAGCGCCTTGCGCGGCTTGCCGGTGAAATCGAGCGCGCCCGCGGCGACCAGCGCCTCCAGCGTCTTGCGGTTGATCTTCTTGGTGTCGATGCGGGCGCAGAAGTCGAACAGGCCCGTGAACGGCTTGCTCCGCGCAGCGAGGATTCCCTCGATGGAGTTCTCCCCGACTCCCTTGATGGCTCCGAGCCCGAAGCGGATCAGCTTCTTCCCCGCCTTCTGCGCATCGTGGCCGACGCCGAACGCCAGGTCCGAATCGTTCACGTCCGGCGGCAGCACCGTGATGCCGTCCGCCCGCGCCTCGGCGATGTGCGCGACCACCTTGTCCGTGTTGTCCTTCTCGGAGGTGAGCAGCGCGGCCATGAACTCGACCGGATGGTGCGCCTTGAGCCACGCGGTTTGATAGGTAATCAATCCGTAAGCTGCACTATGGCTCTTATTGAACGAGTAGGCAGCGAACTGCTCCATGGTATCGAAAAGCTCCGTCGCCAGTTTTGCATCGATACCATTCTTGACGCAACCCTCGACGAAGCCGCTGCGCTCGCTCGCCATCAGGTCGGCCTTCTTCTTCCCCATCGCCCGCCGCAAGAGGTCCGCGCGGCCCAGCGAATAGCCGCCCAGCACCTGCGCGATCTGCATCACCTGCTCCTGATAGACGATCACGCCGTAGGTGTCGCGCAGGATCGGCTCGAGCTTGGCGTGCGGATAGGCGACGCGCTCGCGCCCGTGCTTCCGGTTGATGAAGACGTCCACCATCCCGGAGTCGAGCGGGCCCGGCCGGTACAGCGCGCCGGCGGCGATGACGTCCTCGAACACGCTGGGCTTGAGCTTCTTCACCATCTCGGTGAAGCCCGAGGACTCCATCTGGAAGATGCCCGCCGTATCTCCGCTGGAGATGAGCTGGTAGGTCTTCTTGTCGTCGAGCGGCAAGAGAGCGATGTCGAGCTGCTCCTCCGGCGCCTTTCCGCGGTTGATCAGCTTCACCGCGTTGCTGATCACGGTGAGGGTGGTCAGCCCCAGGAAGTCGAACTTGATCAGCCCGGCCAGCTCCACCTCGTCCTTCGCGAACTGCGTGACGAGCTCGCCGTTCTGTCCGCGGCAGAGCGGCACGTACTCCCAGAGCGGCTTCTCGCCGATCACCACTCCCGCGGCGTGCATCCCGGTCGAGCGCGTCAGCCCCTCCAGGGCGCGGGCGTACTCGATGATCGACTTGAAGACCGGCTTCTGCTCCTGGATCTGGGTGAGCTTGGGCTCCACCGAAAGCGCCTTCTCGATGGTCGCCGGATGTCCCTCGATCAGGTTCGGAATGTTCCGCGTGAGCTCGTTCACCTCGGCAAACGGCACGCCCATGACGCGCGCCACGTCCTTGATCGCGCTCTTCGCCGAAAGCGCTCCATAGGTGATGATCTGCGCGACGTTCTCCCGCCCGTACTTCTGCGTGACGTATTCGATCACCTCGCCCCGCCGGTCCTGGCAGAAGTCGACGTCGAAGTCCGGCATCGATACCCGCTCGGGATTCAGGAACCGCTCGAAGAGCAGGTTGTAGGGCAGCGGGTCGATATCGGTGATGCGCAGCGCGTATGCGACCAGCGACCCTGCCCCCGACCCGCGCCCCGGGCCCACGGGCACGCCGTGCCGCTTCGCCCAGTCGATGAAGTCGTGGACGATGAGGAAGTAGCCGGAGAACTTCATCTTGATGATGACCGACAGCTCGCGCTCGAGGCGCTCGCGGTACTGATCGGCGTCGAGCTTCCGCCCGGTCCGGGCGATCTCCGCGAATCGCCGGTCGAGCCCCTCGCGCGAGCGGCGCTGGATGTAGGAATCGAGCGTCTCCCCTTCCGGCGCCTGGAACCTGGGGAGGAACTTGTCCTTGAGGTTCAGGTCGACGTTGCAGCGCTCGCCGATGAGCCACGAGTTGTGCACGGCCTCGCGCCACTCGGCGCCGACGCCCGTGGTGGCCTCGGCGGCCGACGCCATTTCCTCCGGGCCCTTGATGTACAGCTCCTCCGTCTCGTGGCGCAGCCGGCGCGGGTCGTCGAAGGTGCGGCCCGAGGCGATGGCCATCAGCACCTCGTGCGCCTTGGCGTCCTCCCGCTTGACGTAGTGGCTGTCCGCGGTGGCGACCAGCGGGATCTGCAAATCCTTCGATAATTCGCAAAGTCCCTGGTTGACCGGCAGCTGCTCCTTCAAGGCGTTCGACTGCACTTCCAGGTAGAGGCGGTCCCCGAAGATCTCCTTCAGCTCGCGCGCCTCCTTCCGCGCCTCGTCCATGTCGCCCCGCCGGACCGCCTTCGGGACGGCGCCCGCCATGCAGGCGGTGAGCGCGATGATCCCCTCGTTGTGGGCGCGCAGGAGCGGCTTGTCGACGCGCGGGTCGTAGTAGAACCCCTCCTGGAAGGCCTTGGTGCTCAGGTACCTCAGGTTCCGGTACCCCGCCTCGTTCATCGCGAGCAGCACCAGGTGGTTCCCGACCCGCTGGGTCTTGTCCCCCATCCCCTTCTCGCCCGCCACGTACGCCTCGAAGCCGATGATCGGCTTCACCCCCGCTTTCTTCGCCTCCTGGTAGAAGTTCACCACCCCGAACATGTTCCCGTGGTCGGTGACCGCGACAGACTTCATCCCGGTGCGGGCGCACGACTCCATCAGGTCGGGCAGCCGGATGGCCCCGTCGAGCAGGCTGTAGAGGGTGTGGAGATGAAGATGCGTGAAGTCCGCTGGCATGGTGGCGTAGGAACACCCTAGCAAAGGCCTCCGTCAAGCCTCGGGTGCGGACGCCGAGACGGCCAGGCAGAGCGCCCCGACGACGAAGAGGTAGTAGTTGGCGAAGGCCTGCTTGCCGAAGGCGAAGAACCCGAAGAAAACGACCCCCACCCCGAGCGCGAACCCGGCCGGCGTCCTCGGAGCGCGCCAGAGCGCGAGCGCGGTGAGGGCCAGCAGCGCCAGGAATCCCAGCCAGCCCGGCGGCGGCGAGCCGGCGGCGCGCGCGAAGGCGGCGAGGAAGCTCAGGGAGTCCCACCGGAAGGGCTGCTGGATCTGGAAGAGGACGACGTCCCGGACGAACGCCGGCGGATCCACGAGGGCCAGCGGCAACGTCACCGCGAGGGCGGTCACGCCCGCCTTCCAGGCGAGGTTCCAGACCTCCCTCCACGACAGCGGCCGGGGCAACAGCAGCGCGAGGAGCGGGGCGGCAAGAACGCCGTATTGCTTCACCGCGAAGAAGAGCCCGACGGCGTAGGGCAGCGCGCGGCGGTACCGGGAGGCGCAAAGCACGACGAACGCGAGCGCCAGCACCACGTACGGCTCGGTGAACCCTTGCTCGAGGACGAAGAACCGCCGGGGAGTGAAGAGAAACAGCGCCGCTCCGCCAGCCGCGAGCGGCCCCGGCCGCAAGAACCCCATCAGCGCGGCAGCGAGGATGGTGGCGATGAGCAGCGAGTAGCGGTGGTCGCCGAGGAGGTGACCCGGGAGCGACAGCAAGGCGCTGAGCGGTGGGTAGGGGAGCCCGATGCGCGGGTGCCCGTCCACCACCAGCCCGGGGCCGTAGAACCTCGGGTCGACCGCCAGACCGGGGTGGGCCATCCCGTAGGGGCCGTGGCCGGAGAGGAGCGCCGCGGACGCGTCGCGCTGGAAGACATGGACGTCGGTCCGCGGGTCAGGCGAGACGCGGATGATCCAGACGCCGAGCAGGAGGTGAGCCACGAGCAGCAGCGGGAAGCAGACCCGCCGGAACGACTCCCGCGCGAGCAGAAGGCCCGCCAGCGCCGCCGCGGCCGCGACCCCCAAGAAGAACGGAAGCAGGTCCGTTCGCCCTTCGAGGCGCAGGTACATCCCGGGCGGGCGGCCGAGCAGATCGACGGCTTCATAGGTGACGCCGGCGGCGAGCGCCCAGAGCGCCGCCGCGGGCCCGCGCCGCGCGACGGCGGGGATCTCCGGCGCCGCGACCACCACGAGCAGGACCGCGAACGCCAGGGAAAGCCACACGACGGCCTCGGGCCGGTAGTGGCCGCTGTCGACCTGGAGCGCGCGCCCCAGAAGCGCCGCGGCGAGCACGGCGCCGATCGCGCCCGTCCACCGATCGCGTTCCGGGGCTGGGAGCGCGCCGAAGGGCGTGTCCATCAACCGGGCCGGGAGGCGACGAGATCCCGCAGGGCGGCGTCCAGCTGGCCGTACCGGAACTGGTAGCCAGAGCTGAGCGCCTTGCGCGGCACCGCGCGCTGCCCTTCGAGGAGCACCTCGGCCATCTCGCCCAGCCCGAGCCGGAGCACCAGCGCCGGGACGGAGAAGACCGCCGGCCGGTGCAGCGACGCCCCCAGCGCCTGGGCGAAGTCCTTCATGCGCACCGGGTTCGGCGAGACCGCGTTCACCGGACCGCTCACGCTGCCCGCAAGCGCCCAGAGGATGATCCCCACCTCGTCGGCCAGGTGGATCCAGGGAAACCACTGCCGGCCCGTCCCGATCGGGCCCCCGACGAACGCCTTGAAGGGCGGCAGCATCTGCTTGAGCGCCCCGCCCTGCCTCGCCAGGACGACCCCCGTGCGCAAGAGGACCGTCCGCACCCCTAGCTCCTCCCCCCGGAGCGCCTCCGCCTCGCTCTCCTTGCAGACTCCGGCGAGGAAATCGGCGCCGCGCGCGGAATCCTCGGTCAGCACCTCGTCGCCGCGGCCCCCGTAGGCGCCCACCGCGCTCGCGTTGACGAACACCCGGGGCCGCGGCCGCACGGCGCGCATCCCCTCGACGAAGGCGCGGGTAGTCTGGACGCGGCTGTCGACGATCTCCTTCTTGTAGGCCTCGCTCCACCTCCGGGCGGCGATGCTCGCACCGGACAGGTTCACCGCCGCGTCCGCCCCCTGGAGCGCTCCGGGAGGCACGGTGCGCCCGTCCCACTTCACCTCCGCGGGGTCCTTCGGCTTGCGCACCAGCGCAATGACGGCGTCTCCGCGGGCGCGCAGCACCCGCGCCAGCTCGGATCT
>Ga0126375_10000401_pt1 | contig 11535 bp, 10 predicted proteins | sample PanSoiMetPlot_14_FD_109577 | JGI IMG/M metagenome (GOLD analysis project Ga0126375, IMG submission 109577) | Tropical forest soil microbial communities from Panama - MetaG Plot_14 | ecosystem: Environmental > Terrestrial > Soil > Tropical forest | place: Panama | collected 2016-02-17 | reverse complement strand
TGGTAGCGCACCACGTTCGGGACGTGGGGGTCGCAGGTTCAAATCCTGCCACTCCGACCAGCTACACACTCAAGCGGCTGAACTAACACAACTATCTAAAAAAGATAGTGAACTTAGGACGCCCCGAGTCCACAAGGGCGTACACAGTTACGCGTTGAGAATGGTCAGGTTACGTCAAGACAGCCGGGGAAATTACAAAGCTCGCAAGCGTCTCCCGAAGGACGTGAGGGAAGAATACGGACGGCTGCACGGGCAGAGCTTCGAAGTGAAATTCTATCGGCCCGCCAACACCAAGCGGCACGACGCAGAACGCCAATTCCACGAGTGGGAAGCGGAAACGAACGCACGCATCGCCGCCATCCGGGCATCGCGTGCAGGCGAGGGAACACCACTAACGCGTCATCAGGCCCGCGCCTTGGCAGGCGAGTGGTACGACTGGTTCATCGCGCGGCATTCGACCAGGAATGTGTTTCGGAACAACTCAAAATGAGCTAGGCTAACGACCATCACCGATTTCGGCTCTGGCCCGTAGGCATCGGTGGCTGAGAGACTGGTCGCGCTCCCGCCTGCAACGAACGCGGAGCGCCCCATGCAGAACAAATCGCCTTATTTGCAACAATTGCTGCAAGAATTGCAGGTCGCTGAAATTCACGCTGCGCGAGGCAAAGTCATTGTCGAGCAACAGCGAAAGCGTGCGGACCGGCTGAGAAGAACGAGTGGCCCAGCCACGCCTGCCACACGTGATGCCGATATGCTCTTAAGAGTAGTGGAGGATACTCAGAATTTGTTCGAGAGCCACGTTGATCTGATGAAGCGCGAAGTGGCGAGCGAGTTGTGAGGCCGAGGCTGCGATGAGGCAAACGAGATGGCCCGGCTAGAAACGGACGAGCCGCCGCCCCTGTACCGACGTGGTTGACTGTGATGACTTTAGACCTCGCCACTCTCCGACATCATTTGGCGATCGCCGAGCGTCATGTTGCCAGCGGCAACCGTGTGGTTACGAGACAAAGGCAATTGTTTAGCCAGCCTGGAAGCAGACGGTCACGACGCCAGAGAAGCCTTAGCACTCCTTGCTCGCGCTACACCTTGCTGACCGCGACCGCTTGATCAATGAAGTAAGATCGGCGGAAGCCTGACCCTGGCGCCAAATGCTGCACAATCACCATTCGGTCATGCAGCCAGGTCTTTCAAGATTGTCCGTGCAACTTCAAAGCACTTGTATTGAGCAGCCGCGTTGATGGCCAGTGTTGGCGAGTGAGGCTGTTGCAGCACTCGCAGGCCGCCGCGCGAAGCCGAGCCCGATCCAAAACTACAATTTTGCCACGCCGGTATTGGATCAACCCCTCCGCCTGTAACTTCTGTGCAATGAGGGTAACGGTCGTGCGCCTAATCGCTAGAAGCGAGGCGATCATCTCTTGGGTCAAATGAAAGGTATCGGTATCCATTCGCTCACAGGCCTGAAATAGCCACCGGCAAAAGCGCATATCGGCGGCGTGTACCGCGTTGCAGGCCGCCATCTGCTGCGCCTGCATTAAAATCCAGTCGCGACAATAAGTAACGAAATTTTCGATCTCGCTGTTTTCCTTAGCCGCAAACAACAAATGCGATCCGGGCATGCGAATAAAACTACCCCCGAGCCGCACCACACCTTGCGTACAGAAATCGACCTGCCCGGGTTCAAAGATTGCACCGACCGCCGCCTGTCTAGAGATACTCCCCACCTCGACAGAAACACCGTCGGACGCAGGAAGGATGATCGATATAAGGCCCGAGACGGGGAAATAAACTTCCGATGAGAGTTTTCTTGGGTCCCACAAAATTGTCCCCTCGCGAAAGACAATTTCGGTCAGATAAGGTTTTAGAAGAGAAAGGGCAGATGAGGACAACGCAGAAAAGCAGTCGTTGCCCTTGCCCACCTCACCTCCTGCAACCGGCGACCTTGATGAAACGCCGGCGTCCCTGGCGATTTCAGTTTGGTATGGCATGTTATCCTCGTTTTCCGGCAACAAGTGCCATGACTGTGTTCGCCTGATTTATTGTCGCGCTGACCTCGCCCAGCGTTTTACGAAGGGCCAGTATCGCGTCAGACAAGGCTGCCATTCTTCGTGATGCGAGTATGTGGCGCTGACGCAGTTCGGCCGGAAAATGCGCGATCGTCTGGTCGATTTCGGCAAACAAAATCTCGGAAAGGGGCTGCAGGTCTTGGTCCCGAACCTCGATACGCCACGAGCCTGTCTTGACTTCCTGATTGCGCATGAGGTCTTGCGCAACTAGGCCCGCCTCTTTATGGGCAGCAAAGTCATTCGGCCATTCGCCGCCGTCGGGGTCAGGAATGTGACTGTCTCTTGTTTTAAGGACGAAATGATAAAAGGGCACCGGCAAAGCTCCCCTGACCTTGGGCCATTGAACACCCTATCAAAGGAATAAACAAATGGATGTGAGTGGTAGTTCCCTAGCGGTTTTTTCGTGCGCGCTAGAGATTGCCTATCCGAATCATGTCCGCTACCGGCCCTTAGCGGACATCGGGTTATGTCAAAGGTTGCGGTTAGTAGAGGCTCGACTGCCTTGATGTGAGTACACAAGGCGAGTACACAAAATCAAAATCCGCGTCCGAAAACGCCAAAGATTTCAATGGTTCAAAGCGACAACCACAAATCCTGCCACTCCGACCAGCTCTACTGCTTGGGAGCTGATTTATCACAACTAAATGCGTCTGCTATAGTTTTGGGGGCGACCAAGTACACAAGCGCGTACCCAAACGCGTATGCTGTTTCGATACATGCACCCCCGAGCCAAGCACATTGCCCTGAAGCTTTAGCTCTGTGGTTAGAGCATCGCCGCTTTTAGGCGAGTATTACTGAACGGACCTGATGCCCCTGTGGTCCAACGACTTCTCTGTACGAGAAGCGTTATCTTTGAATATTGCGGCACACTTGTCACGGTACGTCGGAACCAATTTTGAGAAATTGTCGCATTTTCCTCCGATAGAGCGATGCATGCTTTCTTTTATGGCACTCTCAAACAGTCCTTGATCCTCTCTTGAGAGTTTTGCTCCATCCCCCAATTCAGACATGCGATTAGTCATGATATCCAAATATAAACCCACCTCCTGCCCTTGCTTCGGCGCAGTTGTAGACAAGCATTCATTGCTAATACGCCAGTATGCGACGCAAGTGGCGGCTCTCCTAAACTGGTCGCGCAGATCTTTGTTGTTGTCGCCGGTAAGCTGCATGTCAGGCCCAGATTGAGAAAAGTGCTGGCTTTCCGATGGAACCGCAGGTTGTCGATCCATCATTTCTGACCGCAACTTCAATAATATCTCGCGGCTTTTAGCCGTCTCGTTACTTTGTAAGCGAAATTGTACAATAGTGCTTGTCCATATGTCCGCGTCTTTATCGAAGCAACCCTCGGCCTTGGATTGGTTTAGAATAACAATCGCGTCATCTATCACTCCCTTCATTTTTTCAGTTGAGCTGATCGCCGCCGAAAGGCTTTCAATGGTAGGCGGTTTGCTCTGAGCGTGAAAAATTTCCTCCTTATAAAGGTCTTTAGCAGTTATAACTGACGCAAAACTACTGTTGGCTTGTCTGCTAATGTCAGCACAATTTGCGTAGACGAGCTGAACTTGAAGCACGAAAAATAGTACAGCGATTAAATCAGAAAAAATTCTCATATATTCATCTAACGTTTGGCCACTAGGCGCCGCTAATTGGTTTTAACTGTGATGCTGTCATACTTTTGATGGCTGAGAAAGATGGATAAGGCGCTGTGACCATGCCTCTGCATTGACCCAGAGCGAGTCACCTGTCGCCTTGGGTGCCGTAAGTCACAATGGCCGCAACCGAGTTTGGAAGCACGGTGGTTGTGGTGCCTGATCACGTCTTTCAATGTAAATTGACGTATGTCAAAGACATACTGGGCGTTCCGGCAAAGCTTCGCGATGTGTTTGTACTATGGAGGCGATCATGCCCGCGCAGAGCAGCATGCATTTCTATCTCAATTGGGCCAAAGAGCGGATCGACGAAATGGATGCCGTATTGGCGTCGCTCGAAGCTAAAACTCGCGAAATGCAGTCCGATTCCCGAGTAAAGGCCGATCAACTCATCGCTGACCTGCACAAGAAACGCGATGAGTTCCAGGAGTCCCTTACGAAGCAGGCTGATGCCGGCGAGGCCACTTGGTTGCGCGTCAAGAGTCAGTTGGAAAACACGTGGAACGGCTTCGAGACGGAAGTCAAAAGATACGTCGAAACCTTCGGCAAGCAGATTGAGCACCAGCAGGCGACATTTCAGGGCGCAGCCGCCGCCCAACTGAAGGCGTGGCGCGATGCGGCCGAGAAGATTCATAGTGCTGCCGCGGAATTGGCCGCTGACCGACGCACCGACATTGACGCTGCCTTGCAGCGGATGAAGGCTGGCGCCTCCGAGGCGGAAGCAAACTTGCAAAAGCTGACGCGTGCGGGAACGGAATCCTGGACCGCCTTGAATGGTGCCTTGGCAGAATCGCGCGCAGCTTTTGATCGCGCCAATCAGTCCGCGTGGGAAGCGTTCAAGCGCGCCCTTAATCCGAAGACATGAAAAGCGGGCGGATCGAGCCACTGAGTCGGCTAGCTTGACCGGCGTGATCTAGACGATCCGAATGCCGGAAACCACTTGAAACGCGGCCTCAAAATCAGGCTTAAGGAGGGATAGGGGGGAGCGAAGATCTTCACGATCATTGATTTAGCCACCTCGGGACATCACATGTACCGGCAGGTGATCCATGACAGCTTTTTCCAATAAGTGGATGTGGTCGGAAGCCTGTGAGGTACTCGCTCGGGCCGAGCGGTTGCACCGCGAGTTTTTCCGCCCCTCGGGCTCAGCTGCCGGCCTGCCGACTTGGGAGCCTCCTGCCGATGTGCTCGAAACCGAGGATGAGGTTCTTGTGCTTTTGGCTCTTCCCGGCGTTGATCCGGAGCAGGTTGAGGCCCTGATCGACAACGGTTATTTGGCGGTCTCTGGAAGTCGAATTCTGCCTGCTGCACTGCGGACCGCCGTAATCCACCGTCTTGAGTTGCCACAGGGGCGTTTCGAACGGCGCGTGCGTCTGCCGCCAGGGCACTATGCGGATGTGCGGCGGACCAGTGCGAATGGGTGCCTCATAATCTCCCTTCTGAAAGCGGAATTGTCACGTGGCTGAACTAGAGAACATGCGTGCACTAGATGCCGGGCCGGAGCGTGGGGCAGAAAACCCTCGCAACACAACTCAGCAAACAGATTTTGCTCCGCTGCCACCGGACGCAATGATTATTGTGCCAGTGCGGAACCTTGTTATGTTTCCAGGAATGGTTTTGCCGGTCAGCGTAGGCCGCCCAAAGTCAGTGCTTGCTGCTCAGCAAGCCGTGCGCGAACAGCGTCAAGTCGGCATCTTGAAACAGCGAGACTCCAACGTCGCTGATCCAACTGTCATCGATATGCATCGCATGGGTACGGTTGCCAATGTGGTGCGATATATCACTGGACCTGACGGTACGAACCATCTCGTTTGTCAGGGTGAACAGCGATTTCAGGTACTAGAATTTGTCAGCGGCTGGCCATTCCTTGTGGCAAAGGTCCTACGCATTCCTGAAGCTTCGATGCGTACGCCGGAAATCGAGGCCCGCTTCATCCATCTGCGCGGACAAACCCTTGAAGCTTTCGACCTGATGCCACAGGCACCGCAGGAACTATCAGCTGCCGTTCAAGCGATCGACTCGCCGGGCGCACTTGCTGATCTTGCCGTGGCGTATATGGACGTGAAGCCGGACGAGAGACAGGAAATTCTGGAAACTATCGATGTGGCGGCGCGCATGGAGAAAGTGTCGCGGTTGCTCGCGCAGCGTATCGAAGTGCTTCGGCTTTCCGCCGAGATTGGCAAGCAGACCAAGGCAGCCCTCGACGAGCGGCAGCGCGAGGCGTTGCTGCGCGAACAAATGGCGGCGATTCAAAAACAACTCGGCGAAGGAGAAGAGGGTAAAGCCGCCGAGATGGCTGAGCTTGACAAGGCCATCATCGAGGCCGGCATGCCAAAGGAGGTCGACGAAGCGGCTCGCAAAGAATTGCGCCGCTTACAACGCATGCCCGAAAGTGCTGCCGAGTACGGCATGGTTCGTAGTTATCTTGATTGGCTGATCGAACTTCCTTGGAAGCTGCCCACGGAAAGTCCGATGGACATTCAGGCGGCGCGTCGAATCCTTGATGAGGATCACTATGGCCTGGAGAAGATCAAACGGCGAATCGTCGAGTTTCTCGCCGTTCACAAGCTGGCGCCGCTCGGAAAGGCGCCCATTCTCTGCTTCGTTGGGCCACCCGGAGTTGGCAAAACGTCCCTAGGTCAGTCGATTGCGCGAGCAATGAATCGCAAATTTGTCCGGGTGAGTCTCGGGGGAGTACATGACGAGGCGGAAATTCGTGGTCACCGACGCACGTACATCGGCGCTCTTCCGGGCAACATTATCCAAGGTATTCGAAAAGCAGGTTCGCGCAATTGCGTGATGATGCTGGATGAGATCGATAAGCTCGGTACTGGCATCCATGGGGATCCTGCCGCGGCGCTGCTTGAAGTGCTCGATCCCGAGCAGAACAATACCTTCCGGGATAACTATCTTGGTGTGCCCTATGATCTGAGTCGGGTAGTGTTTATCACCACCGCCAATATGCTCGACACTGTTCCTGGGCCACTGCGTGACCGGATGGAAATCATCAGTCTGCCCGGTTACACCGATTCCGAGAAGTTGCAGATCGCAAAGCGCTTCTTGGTCCGCCGACAAATGGAGGCCAACGGCATTAAAGAGGGTCAAGTGGAGATTAGCGACAATGCGCTAAGCGAGATCAATCGCTCCTACACGCGCGAAGCGGGCGTGCGTACGCTAGAACGGGAAATCGGTAAGACGCTCCGCCACGCCGCCGTGCGACTCGCTGAAGGCGCTAACGGACCCATTCGTATTGATCGAGATGACTTATTCGGAATTTTAGGCCCACGGCAATTCGAAAACGAGGTCGCGATGCGCACCAGCGTCCCCGGCGTGGCGACCGGCCTAGCTTGGACGCCAGTTGGCGGTGACATTTTGTTCATTGAGGCCACCCGGGTGCCTGGTTCGGGGAGATTGATCCTTACGGGTCACCTTGGTGAAGTTATGCGGGAAAGCGCGCAGGCCGCGCTCAGTGTGGTCAAGAATCGTGCTGCCGCTTTGGGCATTGAGCCTGGTCGCTTCGAGAATAGTGACATCCACATTCACGTTCCGGCGGGTGCAACTCCAAAGGATGGTCCGAGTGCCGGGGTAGCTATGTTCATGTCCCTTGTCTCGCTCATGTCTGAGCGGACTGTTCGCAGCGACACAGCTATGACGGGCGAAATAAGTTTGCGTGGCTTGGTTCTACCTGTTGGAGGCATAAAGGAGAAAGTGATTGCAGCGGCGCGCGCCGGACTTAAGCGTGTCATGTTACCCGCGCGCAATAAAAAAGATTACGAAGACATACCGCGAGAAATACGGGACCAACTGGAATTTATTTGGTTGCAGTGGGTTGAGGAGGCGGCGACTGCGTCCCTTGAGCCTGTCCCACCAGAAGCTTCCGCTCCACGTGGGGATCGACCTGGAGTGAACGCCGCGGCCTAACGCGTGCCTGTTTAGCTAGGGCCGTTAGTATCTGTCATTGCAGTCTCCGCTGTAGGTCAGAAGTACTGCGTTGGTCGGCCCGCGGCTGCCCTTTTCATTGCTTCATCGACCTCCCCTCTTCATGCTCTACGTGTCCGCGCCGTGGCTTGGCGGAAAATCATTGCGGTTCTTGAGATGCGCTTCCAGGAATGGCCCTACCGCCGTCTTTGCCCCGTAGCTTTTGAGCGAGGACTTTGCGACCTATGTATTCCCACTCGTGGGAGTGCGGGTCCATCTTGTCCATCGGGTCCATGCGTAGGGCGAAGACGTAAGGAGCGCTTGGGTAGCTCTTGCGCTTCGTATTATGTCTGCTAATCCGTCAGAAACAGATATTAATGGTGCGAACCGAATATCCGCTAAGGGCCAAAAAGGCAGACCTTCGACCACCTACGCAAACGGGAAGATACGTTTCCAGTCGGTCTTCATGCTGATCACGGTCCAGCTTTTCTTCCTCGCTTCGTCGTACAGCGCCTGGGTGAAGGTGCCGACCTTGCTACCGGGAAGTCCTTGTGCTGGGCCGTAGGCGTATTCGCGATCCGCATCGTCGTGCAGCACCAGCATCATTAGCCGGGCGCCATCGCCAGCGCCCGTGTATTCGAGCATTTGCCGGTCGCCGTCCGAATTGCCAAACGCCGCGTGTGGTCGCCGACCGATCATCAGGTGAATGCCCTCAGGCTTGCCGGCCTTGTTGTCGTTTAGGAGTAGCTTCGGCTCCTTGGTCAGGAACGGCTTGCCGTCCTTGTGGTAGCCGAACTTTGTGCCGCCGGCGGTCCCGACCACTTGCTCGGGTGGTATGCCGTACACCTGCTGGCTATAAACACGGACGAAATCCTGACCGCCACCGGTCACAATGTAGGTCTTGAAGCCATTGCCACGCAGATATTGCAGGACCTCAAGCATCGGCTGATAGATGAGATCGGTGCGCAGCCGGTTCCAGCGCGGATGCTTGGCGGTTGTCAGCCACTTTTTTGCTTCGGCCTCGAATTCCTCCACTGGCATGCCGGTTAGTGTTGCGACGAGGATCTTCTCAAGGTCGTGCAGTGGGAGCTTGGCAATCGCCTCGCGGTTGCCGGAGAGGACGGTCTTGAATGGCTCGACATTTTTGAGTTTCGGATTCTTCTCCACCACTGCGGGCACGCGGTCTAGGCAATAGACAACTTGCGAATAGACCGGGTGTTCGACCCACAGCGTGCCGTCCTGGTCGAAAGTGGCGATGCGGTCCTCCGGAGGAACGAATCTAGGACTTGCTCGGTCAGTAGTGGCTCGTACGAAGTCGACGACCACCTGTCTCGCGGTGCCATCGTTCCACGAGGCAAGGGGCGCGTCCGGTGTCGCTTGCGATTGGGCCGGTGTGGAAAGCAACGTCCTAGACAGAGCCGGAAGCAATGCCAGGCTTGAAACCAGAGTGCGACGGTCAATGCCCAATAACAAATTGTCGGACTTCATCATTGGCCTCCCTTAACGCACTCATCGTGCTCATGGTCGCCGGCATCAATTGGCCAAAGGGGAAAAAGCGGCACCAATTGCGGCACGCAAAATTTGAACTGACCTTTGTCTACAGTCATCACACCAACTGCGGTGCATATTGGACCAGGGTCCAATATGTTGCGATCATTTCGCGTCGTAAGATTCCTCTTCCTTGGTAGCCCACCGCGCTAGCGCGCACGGCAACAATAAAAAACTCCTTTGGGGAAGCAGCGCAAAACATCGGCACAATCTTTGGTTAAAGTCAGTGGAGTTCACAATGAAGATCATTCGAAAGCTATGGCTCAGCTTATTTGCCGTATGCATTGCTCTGGCGCTCGCGGGGGGACCCGCGGCCGCGCAGCAGCGTAAACCCAACATCCTTGTAATCATGGGCGATGATGTTGGTTGGTTCAACATCGGCGCTTACCACCGCGGGATGATGTCAGGTAAGACACCAAACCTCGACAGGCTGGCGTCTGAAGGCATGATGTTCACCGACTATTACGCCGAGGCGAGCTGCACGGCGGGTCGCGCCAACTTCATCACTGGCGAGTTACCGATCCGCACGGGGCTGACGACCGTAGGGCAGGCTGGCGCCGATGTCGGCATACCGGACCAAGCGGTAACACTCGCCACCGTGCTCAAATCACTGGGCTATGCCACCGGACAGTTCGGCAAGAACCATCTCGGTGATCTCAACAAGTTTCTTCCGACCGTGCACGGCTTCGATGAGTTCTTCGGGTACCTGTACCACCTCGACGCGATGTCCGATCCGTATTGGTACTCGTTCCCCGTCGACGAGAAATACTACAACACCTTCGGTCCACGCAGCTTGATCCACAGCTTTGCGACCGACAGGGACGACCCAACCGAGATGCCGCGTTGGGGCAAAATCGGCAAGCAGAGGATCGTCGATGAAGGTCCGCTACCACCCTTCTCCAATATGTCGAACGTGCAGAACATGCACGATCTGCCGTTCCTGAAGGCGAAGTACGACATGACGACCTTCGACGAGGTGTTGGTTAAGGCTTCCAGTGACTTCATGGATAAGGCCAAGCGCGACGGCAAGCCGTTCTTCGTCTGGCACAACACAACGCGCATGCACGTCTGGACCTTCTTGTCGGACAAGTACAAGTCCATGCAGAACAGCCAGACGAACTATGGTCTCGAGGAAGCCGGCATGGCGCAGTTGGATGACAGCGTCGGCGCCTTGTTGAAGCATATCGACGACATTGGCGAAACCAACAACACCATCGTCATCTTCACGACTGACAACGGTGCCGAAGTGTTCACATGGCCGGATGGCGGCATGACCCCGTTCAAGGCCACCAAGGGGACCAGCTATGAAGGCGGCTTCCGCGTGCCGGCCATCATTCGCTGGCCGGGCGTCGTAAAGCCGGGTTGGGTAGAGAACGGCATCTTCTCAGGGCTCGACTGGTTCCCGACGCTCAGCGCTGCGGCAGGAAACCCGAGTATCACCGACCAACTTCTAAAGGGGGTGACGCTGGAAGGCCGCACCTACAAGAACCATCTCGACGGTTACAACCAGATGGCTCTTTTGACGGGCAAGGGACCTTCCGCTCGCCATGAGCTCTTCTACTTTGCCGGTCCGCATCTCGGTGCCCTTCGCTATGATGACTTCAAGTTTCAGTTCTTCCAGCAGCCATACGGGTGGCCTGGAGAGAAACTTACCACCGACATGCCCACTATTATCAACATTCGCCAAGACCCGTTCGAGCGAACGCCGATAACCCGCGAGCAGAGTCTGAATAATGCCGGCGGTGGCTACATGAATGATTTCATGGGCCGCGAATTCTGGCGGTTCGTGCTGGTTCAGCAGGAAGTAGCTAAATTGGCGCAAACGGCCATCGAGTATCCTCCGATGCAAGCACCGGCGAGCTTCAACCTTGAAGCCGTAAAAAGGGAGGTTGAAGAAGCCGTCAGAAGGCATGCAGGCCAATAGTCGGCCGATCCTTCAATATACGCGGGCGCTCTCTAACGACGGGCGCCCGCGATCGCTTAGATCACGCAGCGGTTGACGGACGTTCCAGTTCGGACAATTTTTTAGCAGTCTCCACGATCATATCGATTCGCCGCTGTAATCGATTTTTCAGATCCGGGATGTTCACCTTGTCGGTGACGCGGTAAGCGTTGCCGACGCGTTCGACATAGCCGTGCTTCACCATCTCTTGCAGTCGCCGCACCACTGTTACACGAGGCAGCTTAAGAGTGGCTGCGATCTTGCTTGCGCCAACCGGCCAGCACATCACGGTTCGGAGAAAAACGTAAATGCCGATGGTCCGACAGGTCGCACTGTCGCTCTGGGACCCAAACGCCGCGCCGTAATCTTCGTTTACACTCCGGATGAGGCCGATATACAGGCGACACATGAGCAT
>Ga0126375_10000400_pt1 | contig 11540 bp, 11 predicted proteins | sample PanSoiMetPlot_14_FD_109577 | JGI IMG/M metagenome (GOLD analysis project Ga0126375, IMG submission 109577) | Tropical forest soil microbial communities from Panama - MetaG Plot_14 | ecosystem: Environmental > Terrestrial > Soil > Tropical forest | place: Panama | collected 2016-02-17 | reverse complement strand
CGGCCAAACGAAGTCGGAAAGATGACCAACGGGAGTCCACCGCCATCTCCGAAGGAGAGCATCTCAAATTCACGACTCAACCAGGGCGAGTACCATCTGAGGTAACGTTCATTCATAGGCAGTAGCGCGACCATCTTGGTTGCGCCGCCGCAAAATGGCAAGTCCGCCACGCGGATTCGTCCTGCAACAAACCAAGATGCTTGCGCTGCGTTTCTTCTTCAACGAAGCGTTTCGATTCGATGCCCAAACACACGCTGACGGGAAACATCAAACTGCACCGCGCGTTTCGGTCCAAAATTCTCGGGAACCGGCGCGACATTTTGGTTTATCTGCCGCCGGGCTACCGCCGATTTTCGAGAAAACGTTATCCCGTTTTGTATTTGCACGACGGACAGAACGTCTTCGACGCAGCAACTTCGTTTGGCGGAGTGGAATGGGGTGTCGACGAAACAGCCGAACGGCTCATCCGCGCAAAGATTATCGAGCCGATCATTGTCGTTGCCGTAGCAAACATGGGCGAAGACAGAGTCCACGAATACACGCCTACACCGGGCGTGATCGAAGCAAAGGAAAGACGCAAGAAACGCAGCCGCGGTCTGGCGCGTCTCTACGGATACTTTCTTATGGAAGAACTCAAACCTTACATTGACCGAAAATATCGAAGCAAACCTGAACCGGAATTCACCGGGCTAGGCGGCTCATCCCTTGGCGGTCTTGTGACGCTGGCAGTTGGCATCTTGTACCCAGTAGCGTTCCGCCGGCTGATGGTGATGTCGCCCTCGGTTTGGTGGGATGATTTCGCGATTTACCGGTTGGTCGATTCTATTGAACGAAAACCGCCAATAAAAATTTGGTTGGATACCGGCACAGGCGAGCCCGGTTGGGAACAAACCCGCGAACTATGCAATCGACTGGTCGAGAAAGGATGGAAACCCGCGAAGGACATCCTGTACATGGAAGCGGACCGTGGCGATCACAGTGAAGCGGCTTGGGGAGCAAGGGTTGAACCGGCGCTGCGCTTTTTGTTTCCGCCAGCCAAATAACACTGTGCCGATTCCCTCTGGCGAGCGAGGTGCTAGATTGGACAAGCGTATCCCGCGTCGCCCACAGGCGACGGCTACAATTCACCTTCCGACCGGCGGCACGGGCGGTGGATTGGGTGGCAACGGTTCGGGAGGCGTTGGGGACGGCGGTGGTCGGGGTGGTGATGGACTTTGTGGCATCGGTACTCCTGTTAGAGAATGGTTTTTACTGAAAAGGTTTACCGTAAACTTGATAAACGCGAACAAAGCCGCCGATAAAATCCCAATCCTTTTGGTACGAAAAAGCGCGATCACGCGTGGACCAGGTAAGCTCGCGCGGCGACTCTGGATGATTCGGATCGTACACCAGATAGTGATCAACCCCGGGATTCGGCGATGAAGATTTCAGCTTATAAATCAAAACCGAGTGATTGATGCTGAACCGGGGGTACGTTGTAAGAAACGCGATAAACAACTCGCGGCGGGCCAAAGCTGCATTCAGTCGAGCGTGCGTCCGGTCCTGGTAGCCGGTACCGTCTTGAAACATCATCCGGACATTGCTGATTCGGAAATAGCTCGGCCAGCCGTGGCCGATGTTCAATTGCACGAGTTCGCGACGCGCCTTGCTCATGTCCTTCAGGTCCTTGTAACCCGGAAAAACAATCCGTTGATTTTCCGGCAATCCCTCCGTCCAAGCCGCCTGACGTGTCACAGCGCGAATGCGAACCGCCAGAGAGGCGTCCTCTAGGGGAGCAATATGAGGCTCGAAGCGCGCGAACTTCTTAAACTGCACAGCTGTGCGGCACATCACGAAGCAGTGGCGATTATAGGCGTCTTGCTTCGTCGCCGACGGTTTTCGCAAAGAAGCGTGTCCCTCGTGATATTCGAACACTGTTTGATTAGCGAAAGCGAATGTGTCGCAGTCGAAACGGAACTCCGAAGCCGCGTCGCCAGCATACGCAAACGCGGCAGCGACAAAAGCACCGAGCCAGCAAGTCCCCACTAATTTGCCCCAAAGCCAAAACATCACATTAAACGCGAACCGCGGCCGTGACGTTTTTGCCATCGGAAAAGACACCCAGGCGCCGAAATTTCTGATATCGTTTCTCCGGCAATTCCGCGTTGGGAATTTGAGAAATTCGCTCCAAGTTCCGGCGCAACGCTTCGCCAAGATTGGCAGCGGCAGAATCATAATCGCGGTGTGCGCCGCCCTCCGGTTCGGGAATGATTTCGTCCACGACCTCCAGTTTCAACAAATTTTGCGCAGTTAATTTAAGCGCCTCAGCAGCTTCGGCTGCATGACGCCGGTCCCTCCACAAAATTGCGGAACACGCTTCCGGACTGATCACTGAGTAGTAAGCGTTCTCGAAAATCAATACGTGATCGGCGACGCCGATGCCCAGTGCGCCGCCCGAGCCGCCCTCGCCTATGACTGCCGCAATAACCGGCACGCGCAACTTCATCATCTCGCGCAAATTCACAGCAATTGCTTCTGAAATGTGGCGTTCCTCTGATCCGATACCCGGAAACGCCCCTGGTGTATCGATCAGTGAAATGACCGGCATCCCGAATTTTTCGCCCAGCCGCATCAAGCGCAGCGCCTTGCGGTAGCCCTCCGGATGGGCACAGCCAAAATTCCGCATCACATTCTCCTTCGTGTTGCGGCCTTTTTGGTGTGTGATAACCACGCAACGGTGTGCGCCGAGCATGGCAACACCGCACGGCATGGCACGATCCTCAGCAAAACGGCGGTCGCCATGCAGTTCGATCCAGTTCGTGAAGCAGCGTTGGATGTAATCGAGAGCGAACGGCCGTTGAGTATGCCGCGCGATTTGAACCCGCTGCCATGCCGTCAGATTGTTGTAAACATGACGGCGCGTTTCCCGAAGCTTTGCTTCAAGTTCTTTCACCGCCGATCCAAGGTCAACATCGTGCTTCGTGGAATGACTCTTTAAGTCCTGCAGCCGCCGTTCCAGTTCAAAGATCGGCTTTTCAAAATCGAGCGGTTGCCAGTCCATGGTTAAGAGTAAAAGGGTTATAACGTTATAATGTTACAGCGTTAAGCGCTCACGAAATCGGGTTGCTACGGCTCCTTTTAACATTGTAACTCTTGTAACTTCTTAACTCAGTCAATAATCGTCACAGGCGTGCGATTGTTCACGAGCGTGCTTAGCTCCTCAAGGTCGATGGCGGCCAGGCCGAGGCCCGTGGGCGGGGGCGGTTGGTCGACATTGGGATGCGTTGAATCCGGCACGGAATACAAAGTATAACCCGCCGCGCCGGCGAACCGCACCCACTTGGTGCTGGCTAGGTACTCCTTACTGCCGAGGCCGACGCGTTGGCCCCCTTTCCAAGCCATCGTTTCCGCGACTTTTGTCGTGATCTTCGCTGGTTGTTTCGGCGGCAGCTTTGCCTCGCGGATGTGATACTGCTTGAAAAATGCGCCATGATTCAACAGCACAACCAAATTCCCTTTGCGTTGGATCACCATCGAGAAATCGGGGTGTGAAATAAGCAGGCGGTCGCCAATCCGCAGCATGGTGCCGCTCATGTTGTTCATGCGCATGATCATCTCCGGCGTTGTCTTCAGCTTGCGCGCAATCTTCGCCAGCACGTCTCCGGCTTTCACAATGTATTCGACCTTTTCCGGGGAGGGATAGCGCGACAGCAAAATTTGGCTGTTAACTTCCCCGAGCAAATCGCGTGCTTCATCAAGATGTTTGCTGGCGGGATACTTTTCAATAAAAGCCACAAGTGCATTCCGTGCTTCGGCAAGCTTGCCATCCTGCCGCAGTTTAACCGCCGCCTCAAATTCCGGCAGGCTAACGTCCACCACGGGCGGCGGTGTGACTTCGCCGCGCTGCTCCTTTTTCACCTCGATTTCTTCTTTGACGAATGTGTTGTAACCAAACCAGGCAGCGCCGCCGAAGATGATCAGGGCTAGCAGTAAAACAAAAAGCCATTTCATGACCTGGATACGGTTGAAACGTTGAAGCGTTGAAACGCTGAAGCGTCAAATCGCCGCGTCATCGCCTCGCTTTAACGCTTCAACGGTTCAACGCTTAACGGTTATGCGCTAGCCCTGTTCGGCTTCGCTTCCCGGAAAGAACCGATGCCAAAGCCGGCCAATAGTGGGCTCTTCCCGGTTTGACCAGGTGAAGTGACAATCGTGACAGTAAAATTCCTTCGGAATAATTTTCAGTGCGCAAAGTACGCCAACGAGTGCGGGCGTCAGAAATTTCCGCGTCATCTGGGGGTACTCGATATTTGAAGAGTTGCATTGCGGACAGCGAATCAGGGCAGCGGAGATGTCGGGATCAGTCGATTCCCATTCGATCATGAGACTTTGCGCGTTCTCGAAATCGTTATCATCCACCATGACTTTCGCGTTTGCCTGCGGCTTGGACATAAAGCCGAACTCCTGCAGGGGGGCCTCGTTGTGAACATCGGCCTTGATCCCTGCATCCTGAAAACGCCGCTTAACCTGACGCGCTTTGGCCGGTTCATTGAACGTCGCAATGGTCACCATAAAGTCTGCTCCATGCGCCGCGGCGCATCGTTCTGATGAAACATCAAATCATCACCGAGCGCAAGGTTTTGACTTCGGAGTGATTTACCGACTCGTCGCGCGGACGATACAACGCCTAATGCGCGGGCGGAGGGAACCATTGGTAAAGCATTAAGTAAACGAGAACTCCGGTGACGGACACATAGAGCCAGATCGGGACCGTCCAGCGCGCGATCTGCGCGTGCCGGTCCCATCGGCGGCGAAAAACCGGAACGAGCGTCAAAATCACCAACGGCAACGTCACAAAGGCAAGGAGAACGTGCGAAGCGAGCATCGGGAAGTAAATTGCGGCAACCCAGCCGGTGTATCCGGAAGATTTCTCGCCAATGCGCGAATGATAAGTGATGTAGCCAACCAGAAAACAGACGGACGAAATCAGGGCCGTGATCATGCACACCATGTGACGGCGCCACGCGCCGCGCCGGATGAAGTACCAACCCATGGAAATAAAGACCGTGCTTACCAGATTAAACGTGGCATTCAGAGCAGGCAGATCGGAGATTGAAATCACGTTGAAGCGTTGAACCGTTACGGCGGTAAGTTGGTCTATCCCTCCAACGCTTCAACGGCTTAACGCTTCAAAGATCACGCATGCCCGTCGTTCTGGAACCAACGCAGGTTCGTCGTTCTGCGCAGACTCTACGGTTGCGCCGGGCGCGCCGCGTTGTTGCAATTGCAATCCGTTTGACGACTCTCGCCGCTTTCGTCGCGATTTTCGGCGGCGGTTATTATCTCGCGCGACGCGGATTTGGCCGTGAATGGCGCTCCCGCGTCGTAGAAGAGCTACACAAGCGCGGCGTCGAAGCCCAGATCGGGCGCGTGACGCTGGACCCGTTTCGTGGTTTGGTCGCCAAACATGTAAGGATTTTCGATTACCAGAACCGCGAAAATACCGTTGCCTTGATCAGCGAAGTGTCGCTCGACATCAATTATGCCGCGCTCATCCATAGTGAACCGTTTCTGAACGCGCTGGATGTGCGCGATGCGGAAATTATCTTTCCGCTCAAGACGTCCGAGGGCAAAACCAGTCGGCCGCAACTGACCAATTTCCGCGCACACATTTATTTTCCGCCGGAACAAATTTACGTCAGTCAAGCGGAAGGAATTCTCTGTGGAATTCGGATCTCAGCCAGGGGCCAGTTGATCAAGCGAGGGAATTATCAGCCATCGCCATCGACCACGTCGGAAGAATGGGAAAGACGCGTGTTGATCGCGCAGCGTGTGGTGAATGAGTTGCAAAAGCTCAGCTTCCCCGGGGCGCCTCCTTCGTTACAGGTGAAGTTCAGCGGAGACATCGCGGAAATCGAAAAGGCTCGAGTCGAGGCGACGCTGCGCGGAGAGCGATTGCAACGCGGCAGTTATGAAATAAGAGATCTCTCCGCTGCGGCAGAATGGAATAACCAGCGGCTGGACATCGTGCACTGTCAATGGAGCGATGGCAGGGGCAGCATTGTCGGCCGCGGCGATTGGAATTGGAAAAGCAACGCCGCCAAATTCCAGATTCAGAGCAGCCTCGATTTGAAAGCATTCCTTGATGCTTTCGGCTTAGGAGAAAGGCTCACCGATATGGAATTCTATTCGCCCCCCTTAGTCGAAGTCACCGGTTCGTTAAATTTCGGCGCCGAGCAATTTCGGCCGGACGTCATCGGGCACGCTGCTTTTGGATCGTTCATGTATAAAAAGGTGCCGTTCTCTGATCTCACCGCGGATTTCTCGTGGGATGGAGAGCGCACGTTCGTTCGCGAGCTGCGCGTCCGACATCAGACCGGTCAACTCAGGGCGGATCTTTTCGATGCCCCGGGCGATTTCCGACTCAACTTCGAGAGCACCGTATCGCCAGACGCAGTTCGCCCCGTTGTTCCCGCCGAGACAAATGAGTTTTTACGGGAATGGCAGTGGCAACGTTCGCCTGCGATCCGGATGACAATCCGGGGCAGGGATCGCAATCCTGCCAATTGGCACGGCGACGGCACGGTTGCCCTAAGTCGCACTCGATTCCGCGGACAATGGATGAACGGCGCCAACGCCCGAATTCGTTTTGCCGATGGCGCGGTGACTTGCGAAGACCTTCACGTCACCCGCGACGAAGGCAATGGCTCCGGCAGTTTCACATATGATTTCAACAAGCACGAGGTTCGCGTTTCGAACATCCGCAGCTCATTGTATCCGGCTGAAGTAATTTTCTGGATTGATCCGAACACGTGGAAAACTGTCGTGCCTTACAAATTCCGGCGGCCGCCGAATGTCATCGCGAATGGCGTTTACCAATTTCGCGGCGGCAAGAATACTCATCTGGAGATTAAGGCGGATGGCGCAAGCGGAATGGACTACGTCTTTCTCGGGAAAACGCTGCCGTTCGACCGTGTCTCGGCGCGATTGCTATTTACAAACGACCGTCTGCAAATTAGCGATGTCCGGGCGGACCTTCTTGCTGGCACGCTGCGCGGGAATGCTGACATCTCGCTGGCACGAAATGATCCGAAGTACCGCGCTACGCTGTCAGTGAGCGACATCAACTTTCCGCGCCTCACCGACTTGTACTACAACTACAAAACCGCCCAAGGCCTGTTACGCGGCACATATGAGTTCGCCGGCCTGGGCAGCGATTGGCGCACTATGCGAGGCAGCGGAAAGATTGAAGTAAGCAACGGCGATGTTTTCGCCATACCGATTTTCGGACCGCTCTCAGGAATTTTGAACAAAATTGTTCCGGGCAGTGGCTACAGCATCGCACGTGACGCCACTGCGAGTTTCAAGGTTGAGAACGGAATCATTCATACGGACGATTTCGAAGCCGCGGGCGCGCTCTTTAGCATGCTTGGTAACGGCGACATTCATTTCCTCGATGACAAACTCGATTTCAATCTGCGGCTGGACATGAAAGGACCCGGCATCGTGCTCATGCCGATGTACAAACTTTTCGAATACGTGGGCGAAGGGAGCCTGAAGAAACCCGATTGGCATCCGAAGAGATTTTAGCCCGCTCTTGTCATTCTGGGCGAGCGAAGAATCTCAGATCATCCGGTTTGAACGAAAAATCAGAGATGTTTCGCTCCGCTCAACATGACAGGGAAGCTGTGCGGAGGGAGTCGAACCGATCATTGATTTCGGATCACCGATCACCGTTGTTGTTAGGCGCGCACATGTCCATCCGTGGCGGCGTGAGCATGGCGATTGAGCGCGCACGCTCGATCCACTGCACAGCCGTTCAGATCTTTGTGAAGAACAACATGCAATGGTTTGCCCGCCCGTTGACCCGGGAGGAGATCAGCGCCTTTCTTGATCACGTCCAGCGCGGTGAGTTGTTGTCCGTATTCGGGCACGCCAATTACCTCATCAATCTCGCTGCGAAGAATCCGCAATTTCACGCCAATTCCATTCGGGCGCTGGCCGGAGAACTGGTCCGCGCGGATCAACTTGAACTGCCGTTTCTCGTGCTGCATCCCGGCGCCCACCTCGGCGCAGGCGAAGAAGCCGGTTTAGAGAAGATCGTCGGTTCAATCGACGAGGTATTTCGCAAAATTCCAAAAGTAAAAACAAAAATCGCGCTCGAGATCACAGCCGGCCAAGGTTCGTGCATCGGCCATCGATTCAAGCATCTCGCGCACATCATCGCGAACGTCCGCGAGCCGGAGCGACTGCGCGTGTGCCTCGATACAGCGCACCTTTTCGCCGCCGGTTACGACATCGGCAACGAACTAGGAGTGAGGAGAACATTTCGCGAGTTCGATCGCATCATTGGTCGCGATCGTCTCGTTGCGATTCACGTCAATGATTCAAAGACAGCCCGCGGTTCGCGAGTAGATCGACACGAGCACATCGGGAAGGGCCTGATCGGCCTAGACGCTTTCCGGTTCATCATGCGAAGCCCGCGTTTCCGCAAAATCCCAAAAGTGCTGGAAACGCCAAAGGGCAACGACCTCTCGGAGGACGCGATAAACCTTAAGATGCTGCGACGATTGGCGAAGTGACCCAGCGCTCGCGATATCTCACTTAATCAGCCTCATCGTTAGCGGATACCGATAGAATTTTCCTTCGCTCGCTTGGATCGAGGCGACGATCACCAGCACGAGGTTCAGAATGTGAAGGATTGGGAGAATGATAAAACCGATGAGAACAAGACAAAGGACACCGGCGATCACATTGTAGATCAACATCGATATTTGAAAATTGAGCGATTCCTTTCCGTGCTCGTTGATCTCCGGCGAATCGCCGCGCTTGGCCAACCAAACGATCAACGGACCAAGAATATGCCCAGCCCATGGAACGAAGAATCCCGCTAACGCAGTGGCGTGACAAAGCACGTTCCACGTTCGTACGTCTCGGGAAGGAGTCGAGGTTTCCATATTTGAACCTTTCGTTTGCTACAAGAACGACTGCCTGCTTGGCGCCAAAGCGCAATAAAAAAGATATCTAACTATTCTGACTTCACACGCTCGATGTGCGCGCCGAGTTCGCTCAATTTTTCGTCGAGATGTTCGTAGCCGCGGTCGATGTGGTACACGCGGCTCACTTCGGTAACACCGTTTGCCTTGAGCCCCGCGAGCACGAGCGCGGCCGATGCGCGTAAATCGCTTGCCATCACCGGCGCGCCCAGAAGGCTGTCCACTCCGTCAATCACCGCAGTGGCGTCTTCCAAACGAACGTTCGCTCCCATCCGTTTCAACTCAGCCACATGCATGTAACGCTGCGGAAAAATATTTTCGGTTACCGAGCTCGTGCCTCTGTTCGTCGAAAGCAACGCGCACATTTGCGCCTGCATGTCAGTCGGAAAACCGGGATAAGGTTCGGTGACGATCTCCAGCGCGCTGGCGTCGCCATTGGGCAGGATCGAAATCGCATCCCCCGCGACATCGACGGCGTAACCACATCGCGCCAGCGCATCGGTGACCGCGCGCACGTGTTCCGGCTCCATGCGTTTTACCGTCACTCCCTCTCCGGCAATTGCGCCTGCTACCAAAAATGTGCCGGCTTCAATTCGGTCGGGGATCACCCGATGTTCCGCGCCGTGCAATTCGTGTACGCCCTCGACGACGATTCGATTTGTCCCCGCGCCCTCGATCTTTGCGCCCATTTTGTTGAGGAAATTGGCGAGGTCGACGACCTCGGGTTCGCATGCTGCTCCTTCAATGACAGTCACCCCATCGGCTAGGACAGCCGCCATCATAACGTTGTCTGTGCCGAGCACAGTCGGACCGAATTTTCCCTTCATGTCGATTTGTGCGGCGCGCAGTTTAGGCGCAAAAACCTTGATATCACCGCCTTCCACGCGAACCGCTGAGCCAAGGGCCTCAAAACCTTTCAGATGTAGATCAATCGGCCGATCGCCAATGACACAGCCGCCGGGCAACGCCACGCTTGCTTCCTTGCACCTACCCAGCAACGGTCCAAGAACACAAACGGACGCGCGCATTTTCCGGACGACATCGTAAGGCGCGACACAGTGGACCTTCTCAGCAGTCACAGTCACCGTGCCGCTGGCGCGCTCCACCTGCGCACCGAGGTGAGCAAGGATTTGCAGCATGTAATTCGTGTCGCTCAGGTCAGGTACCCCTTGAACCACGCACGGCTCCCGGGTCAGCAATGTTGCGGCAAGAATCGGCAGCGAGGAATTTTTTGAGCCGCTCACCTTGATGGAACCGGAAAGACGGCGGCCGCCGTGGATCAGAATCTTATCCATACGTCGCGAACAGAAAACGTACCACACCTGAGTAATCGTTTTCCATGCAAATGTCGCGGTAATTTTTCTCCGTCAGTGCCGCGACAAGCGCCTCGCTCTGGCCGATCCCGATCTCAAGCGCCAAGAGCGCACCAGGCCGAAGCCGCAACGGCGCCTGCGCGATCAATTCCCGCGCGAGTTCGTCCCCGCCCACGCCGGCGAAAAGCGCCACCTCCGGATCGTGCAAGACTTCGCGCGAAAGAGTCTGCCGTTGTTCGGTCGAGATGTAGGGAAGATTTGCGGCGATCAGATCGAAAACTCCTTCTACATTCTCGAGAAGATTGCTTTTCAGAAAGCGAACACGATCGGCCAAACCCAGCCGCTCGGCGTTTTCTCGAGCGAGGGCGATAGCATCTTCCGAAATATCGGCGGCGACGATCTCGGCGTCGGGAAATTCCGCAGCAAGGCTAAGCGCGATGCCGCCGCCGCCGGTTCCAACATCCAGTATTTTCGATTTTCGATTTTCGATTTTCGATTTGATCAGTCCCACGAGTTGCTCAGTCTCCGGGCGGGGAATCATCGCGCGTTGGTCGCAAAGAAAAGTCTGGCCGCAAAACTCGACAGTGCCGAGCAGATGCTGAAGCGGTTCGCCCGCAGCGCGCCGCCTCACCAAATCGCGCAATGGCGCCAGCTCGGATTCGTTAAGCTCGCGCTCGAATTCCAGATACAACTCGATGCGTTTCCGGCCGAGCACATGTGCTAGTAAGTGCTCCGCATTCAAACGTGGACTCTCGATATTGTGCTTCTGGAAATAGCCCGTTGTCGATTGAAGCACTTCGAGAACAGTCATGCGACAAGTTAAACGCAACTCATGCGCGTTACGCAGCGGTTTTTCTGTGCAATCTGCTTGCGACGGAGAGTGGTGCGGTGACCCGCCCATGCAAGGCGTACGCTCTCCAAAATTTGCGAAGCGACCGGCGATCTGGAATTGTCTCCGGTGGGTTCGAAGTTCGGGAAAAAACAACGAGTTTTCGCTCCGGCGCGGAATGATTGCGTTGAGATTCGCGGCGCCCGGCAGAACAATCTTAAAGGGATTGATGTCGATCTGCCGCTGGGAAAATTGACCGTAATTACCGGCCCGAGCGGCAGCGGCAAATCAAGTCTGGCATTCCAAACGATTTATGCTGAGGGCCAGCGACGTTACGTCGAAACGTTCAGCCCATACATGCGGCAGTTCCTCGACCGAATGGACAAGCCGCGCGTTGACGATATCCGCGGCATCCCGCCCGCG
>Ga0126375_10000399_pt1 | contig 11545 bp, 16 predicted proteins | sample PanSoiMetPlot_14_FD_109577 | JGI IMG/M metagenome (GOLD analysis project Ga0126375, IMG submission 109577) | Tropical forest soil microbial communities from Panama - MetaG Plot_14 | ecosystem: Environmental > Terrestrial > Soil > Tropical forest | place: Panama | collected 2016-02-17 | reverse complement strand
CGCCGCGATGACCGGAACCGACGTCGCCACATACACCCGTGAGAGACCGGGCATGAGCGCATTCATGCTCGAGGACGGGGTTGTCTACCACACCTATTCTACATATGCACGTGGATTGGATGTGCTCTGGGGAATGTACCAGTGGTTAGACCGCGCGCCTAAGGGACGCAATGAGATGGACCTCTGGTTTCGCCGACACGACGAGTACGACTAGCGCTGAGGCTAGTCATCGATATTCCATCTCCTTTTCTAACTTTCTATACCAAAAAGTACGCCAAAGCGCGGAACAGGCATGCTAGAGAAGCCCGGGCTTGATAATTTTTCAAGGATTCAAAAACTTGTCTCCAGTTTGTTGAATGTTAATTTACACGATCAAAATTATTTTTGTGGCTTTGCAGCTTCATTCCTTGACTGCCAGCGCCCATGGGTGTTGTAAATGATACTCTTTAGCCCAGGGTATATCTAGCATGTCCCATGAGATTCCTGAGTCTTTAGAACAATAGATTCCTCGATTATTCAAACAATAAAACTCATCTCTGATTTTCGGATTAGATTCAATCATTGAAATTATAGTTCCTTTTGATTCAGGCAATCCATCAGTAGTTAAAGTCCACCTCTCATCGCTATCATCAAAATCATATGAACGTCGATATACAAAAGATTCAGCATCTTGTCTATAGTGTGCGTGCCAAGCATTGCTGGCAGCTGATACGATTATGTTTTCAGGATCATGTGAATTTACTGCAATGCCTAAAAGATAAGTATGCTCTCCTAGTCCTTCGTCAAATTTTTTCCAGGAAGCTCCATAATCCTGACTCTCAAAATATCCATCACCTGCAGCAGAATAGAGTCTTTTAGGAGCTTTTCTATGAGTCCTTAACGTGTGAGTATCATACGGACTATTCTCTATTCGATCTATCCAGGTCTTACCTCCATCAAAACTCTTGATTAGTGCTCCAGCCTCTATAGCAACAAAGAGGTACTCCTTTCTATTTACATCAGGCTCTATCCAACGAACATGATGCGTTGATGGCCTAGGAGGAAATGACCATGTATAATGTGAAGGCAATTTATTAAATTCATCAATCTTTTCCCAAATGTGACCGCCATCAACTGAAGAATAAATTATACTTGGTTCCATTCCCACAAATAACTTGTTAAATCCGTCCTTTCCTTTTTCTGTAGGACTGACTGAAAGAGACATTATGCTAGAATTTGATACTTTTAGCGAGGTCTTTTCCCAAGTTTGGCCGATATTATCAGTTTTATAAAGTCCATTATCAGAAGTACCGCAATATGCTCTCAGCGGATGTTCAGGATCGAATACTAGGCTGGATGGCTTTTGACCCTTTAAGGGCTCTTGAACTTTCCATCCATCCTTTGAAGACTCCACAACCAAAACTAAGTTTTCCAAAGCGGCTAGGATAGTTGTCAACTACTACTCTAATCAACACATGATTTAGTAATGAATTTATCCTTAGAGCAAACTAAACCTATATCTGAGTTTGTACTTTGGCCAAGCAGATCTGAGGTCTTACTAGATTGAATATACAAATGATATTATCTAAATGAACAATTTTGGGCATGGTCGTAATGCGCACGTGAAGGGAGGGTTCCTCTTTGATGAAAATGAACTTCTGTAAAACCTTTCTTCCTCAAATAATCCTCAATGGTTCCAGCATATTCGACTACATTCTCTTTTCTAATATTAAGCTCTGAAACGTTTAATGCAATTTTATTTTCATAATCTATCTCCCATATTTCTTGTTCTTCACCACTTAGAACCACGAATTCACTCATGTTATTATAAACAAAGAGCAATCTATTATTTGTATATAGAAGCTGTTCAAAATGAAAATTCATAATTTAATAATTAACGTGTGTTTTTTTGTAAACTTAATTTTTGATTGAATAAAACATACAAGAATCTTAATATCTGATAGATGAGCTCAAATGTTTGTGCGAAATGATAACAAACATGATAAGGGCATGATGCCTACATCTGTAGAAATAGTGGATGTTGCTCCACCAAATACAGATACCGACTCTACTTCAGCATCCGATGTACATGCCGGGATTACCGAGCTAAGTAAGGATGAGCTATCCCGTCTATTTCAATTCAGGAACTTGGTCTATGTAGGTACGTTGTCAGGGGACGGCTCACCGCATATCACTCCAGTCTGGGCTGAAATGGATGAAGATTTAATTCTGATTAATACATTTGAAGAATCCGCGAAGATTAAGCACATAACAAAAGACAAAAGGATAGCTCTGTCAGTCGTGGAGCAAAATAATCCATTCAATATGGTATCCATAAAAGGAAAAGTAGTGGAGCAAACTAGTGAAGGAGCTGATGAACATTTAAAAAAACTTGCAAAGAGATATTTAGGAATAGGAAAATATTACTATCGAAAACCAAATAATAAAAGGATAATTCTGAAAATAAAGCCAGAAAAAATAATGGGATTGTCAATTCATCCTGCTTTCTATTTTCTTGCATATTCACCATGGTTGAAGTAATGGTTTGAAAATTTTATTGATGATTTGAGAATATGAGGTAAATTCGAAAAAAGTCATATATCAAGATACTAATGTTTTCACAAATTCCGAAACAGAATATTACGATTCTGTAAATAGTAACCAGATCAACTGTCATCTTGAATTTGTTGCAAGAACCAAAAGAGTTCAAAGTCAAAGTAACTTAATGATTTGCCAGCCCTCTGCTCTATGAAGTGATTAAAATATGAAAACGATTTAAACTCAACTAATCGAAATTGCCAGATCAAAGAATAAATAGTCTAGTGAATTATAGTTGCTAATGGCAAGTCAGAAAACAAAGGATAACACAACCGAGTCAAAAACTAGTTCAGAGTCAAAAAAGAAATCTAATACTGGTAGATCGGGCGCACAGTCACATGAGAGGGGAAAATCCAAGGTTGGACTTAAGAAGGTAAAAAAGATTTCCAAGTCAATTAAAAGAATTGAATCTGAAATGTCCCGTATCCAAACTCAATTGGGTAGAATAGGAAAAGATCTTACCGCAGTGCTCGAGCTGATACAGACTAAAAAATAGCGTTAGAAGTTTCTAGGTTAACTTCAACTATTTTATTTCCTCCTCTTATGATTAGCATTTAATGGAAAAATGGGATAATATCATTTGACAGTAAAGTCATCAATACGTCAACATTATAGATACATTGGTTAACTTTCGGTTAGCTAACTCAAATCCTAAATCTATATTACTCAGAATTCAGTTCCTTTGGACGCCATATATTGATCAATTCTCCCTTAGTTTGAGCGTTTACGTCATTCCACTTTCTAATGGAAAGTCTTACACATGCAACAGCACACGTTGGCATTGTAATCATCTTTCCTGTTAACGATTCCAATAATTGTTCTGAGTATGGATTATGTCCAACTAACATTATCTTGCCATATTTATCATTTTGATTTTTGAGTGCGTCAAGATATTTCAGATAGCCTGATCCATACAAAGAAGAGTCAACTATAATCTCTCCATCATAAGCACAGCCCTTCGCAACCTTTTTTGCAGTAGAGTAGGCTCTCACGGCTGAGGAGCTTATAATTAATTGTGGGGTGAGACCTTCTTCCAATAACTTTTTACCAATTAGTGGCGCGTCCCGTTTACCTCGGTTATTTAACGGTCTATCATGATCTGACAATTCTGCAAAATCCCAACTTGATTTGGCGTGTCGAACTATCAAGATGGTCTTGTTATTCTTATTGTTCTTCAAGAGACACTCAGAGATTTAATCATCTTTACTTTTATAATTTGTGGATTCACTTGTACTATACTACGATATGCATGGAAATTGATAATAAAGTGAGTTGATTTGATAAATATTGGGATATATTCTTTTTCAATTATCAATATTTATGAACTTCGCTGAACAATTCATCAGCCTGTGTACCATATGCGTTTATGATTATTTTACTATCGTTACGTGCAGCTTCAACGTAATAATATTTTATTCCATTATTCATATGGATTAATTTTTCAGGAACGATACTAAATGTGTATTGTTTACTTCTTAGATTATGAATTAGCTCCTTAATTTTACTAGATTCTGACCCTTTGTCTATTAAGCTATAATTAATCGTCAAATTAGATCGATATTATGTTATGTTGTCTAGCATTTTTCATCAATATTCGAGAAGCTCTAGAATTAATACCAAATTTAGTATTTCCCTTTCTATAGCGTTTCTTTCAGAAGTGACGTTTGTGTTTTTAAGTAATTGTTCACATGATTTTATTTGAGCTATTATGGAATCGCTTAAGCTTTCAAAGGGGGGTTGATTTAAATACTCAATGCAATAGACGGGTTCTTTACTGTTATTGTTACTCTCATTTGCCTTTACCTTTTTTTCACTTATTTGTTCTAGTTCAGGGATATTCATTTTTTAATCATTGCCTCAATTAAGACTAGTTTTAACAATCCTGGGTCCATTTTTTCTCTCAATGAAATTCTGCAATAATTATGAGAATGAAAAGAATCCTCTATTTTATCACAATTACAACAAATCCAAGAGACGTATTCTCGGCATATATTACAAGTAGCAATAGGTGTCAAACAAAATCCACATCCTCTGCAAGATTCCTTATTAAACATAGCTTAGAAGACACAAGGTTTCTCTTATTAGAATTGGCGAAGGTAATCTTGTAGATCCTAATAGACTATATGAGTTTTAAAAAATTGCGACTTGAAATTTTATTATTTTCAACCAAACTTACCAGTTTACTCCATCAAGAATCGACGGCTTCTATTATTCTTATTAGTGTTATGGATAACTTTCAGGTAGATACTCTTAGACTATATAGAAGAGATTTTTTACAGATATTGAAATTTGTCATATGGATTTTTTTATATTTTATGGAAGTAATGTCATGTCATTTAAGGAAAGTATCTTTTCTAATATTGGTACCAGTCATGATAACTTTCACTATGGAGTTTATTTTATTCAGAAATATGTGTAACCAGAAAAATTAATGGATATCATCAAATTACAAGTTGAATGTGGCATGGTAATAGTTTACTACTAGAGGAAACGTCAGCTAATCTCCGACAAGCAAAAGGGAATATAATTTAACTAGCACTATTTGTGTAATTACCTTCATGATATAGCCTTTCAACCACTCCTGCTGCCTTCACATCGAGATTGGAAATCACATGTCCTAAACTCCAAGTGTCGTAGTCTAGTGTTAATGTATTCCAAGTTGATGTCATATTTGGATGATGATTCAATATTTGGGAGGAGAGAGCTACCTGATACATAAAATCAAATAATGAAGAAAAATCTACAAAGGCAAAAGTCTTATGCAGCTTGCCATCAATTATTGCCCATCCGGGTAAATCCCTTAATTCTCCATTTAGTTGGCTTTCCGAGAGTTTAACGTAATTTGGAGTTGTATTATTATGCACCGAATCGAGAGCATTCTTAATATCTGACGCATTAATTGAGATTCCTGGAGTGTTAGTTTTAGATTCAGCTTCTTGAGTCTTACCCATGACTGGCATATGTATTGAAGATACTATAATTAGTAACAAGATATTTGTTAGTACAACCGTCTGTCTTATCATAGCAATTATGAATTATCTGTGGTATTTATTATTTCATATTTTTTTGTTATCTGTGACTTTGTATTGTACAATTGGGTATTCAAAGACGTTATTATTAAATATAATAAAATTTTCAGTTCTCATCTTGATATTTGAGAAGATATATTGATAAAGATTTATGGTAATATGGTATCTGATTATTTCGTTGACATCATACAATACCAAGGTCCTCATAGTTCTTGCAATTTCAATTCTTATTTCAACCATATTGGGTATAATATTCCCGTCTGCGGGGCAGCTTTTCTCTGAATACATTCTAGTGATTCTTGGATTTTTGTTGTTTCTGAATTTGATCCAACTTGATTTCCAAGATCTCATCTCAATTTTTCGGAAACCTAAAATCTTGTTAATATTATCCATGCTGAAACTGATTATCATACCCGTATCAGCGTATTTTGTTACTAATCAAATTTCTCCCAAATATGCGTTGCCAGTACTATTATTGTCTGGAATTTCTACAGGACTTGGGGCTCCATTTGTTACCAATTACGTCGGAGGTAGACTTTCTATTATTGTCGGAATGGTAATAGTCACTTCAGTTGTCGTTCCCTTCTTACTCCCAGCATTAGTCTATGTTTTTTTTAATACTGAATTTTCTATTCCAATATTTAATATGGTATCATTACTAGTAATATCCCTAATTGTTCCTCTAGTTGGGAGTGGAATCATAAAAAGATATTTGCCCAAATTAGCAGCCACTATAAACAAGAACTCATTGCCTTTATCCATCTTTTTGATGGATTTGATTAATTTTGCAATTTTTTCCAAATTTTCAAGTTATTTTTTTCTGGAACTTTCGTTTGTTATAACTACTACTATAGCTGCCTTTGTATTATTTACAGTATTTGCAATTACAGGATATTTTGTTTTGTATTTCATGAACAAGGGTTCATCAACAAAGGACAATATTTCAGGCCTTATAGCCCTAAGTTATGTAAACAATATTCTGGTAACTGTTTTTGCACAACAATTCTTTGGTTCTCAAGTGGCTGCACTTGCTGCATTTTACAATATGCCATACTATATCGGAATTATTTTGCTAAAAATTTTACACTCAAAATTAATTAGGGTTAGTAGTGAGTAACGAAAATAGAAAATATAAAATAAAAATCGAATTCCATATCATATTAATAACAGAAGGAAGACAAACCAATTATTTTATGGATAGACCTATCAAACATAAAGTGTATGTAACAAGAAAAATACCAGAACCAGGTCCATCCATATTAAAAAACCGTTTTCAATTAAAGATGAATCCCAGAGTCGACGTACTTAAGAGCGAAAATTTAATTCAAAACGTTAGAGGTGCTTACGCCCTAATGTGCATGTTAGGGGACAAAATCGATTCAAGTGTTATGGATGCAGCGGGACCAAATCTTAAAGTAATAAGCTGCTATAGTGTTGGATACGATCACGTAGATATTGATGAAGCCGTAAAAAGGAAAATCATAGTTACAAATACTCCAAATGTGCTTGCTAATACCACTGCAGATCTTACGTTTTCTTTAATTCTGGCAGCAGCTAGGAATTTAATAAAAGCAGATAGACATGTAAGGACCGGAGATTGGAAATTTGGCTGGACGCCTGATCTTTTTCTTGGATACGACGTGCATGGAAGTACCTTGGGTATAATCGGTCTTGGAGAAATTGGCACACTTGTAGCTAAACGTGCAAGAGGATTTGATATGAAAGTAATTTACCATAGTAAAACCCGTAACCGTGACATAGAATCAGAACTTGATATTACTTATGTTTCACTAGAAGAATTGTTAGAACGTAGTGATTTTGTCTCTATTCATGTATCATTAAATAAAGATAGTTTTCACATGATAGATAAATCAAAAATTAAATTAATGAAAAAAACCGCTTTTCTTATTAATACCTCAAGGGGTAAAGTCATAAATGAGCGAGACTTGATTAGCGCCCTTAAAAATAATATTATCGCAGGTGCTGGTTTAGATGTCTATGATAATGAGCCTATTTCCAGATCTAACGGGTTAACTCAATTACCACAAACTGTATTGTTACCACATATTGGAAGTGCCACTTTTATGACCCGATCCAAAATGGCAGAAGTTGCGGCCAATAATATTGTAAACTTTTTTCATAAAAGAGGGATAGTTTACAAAATAAATTAGATTTATTATAATTGAAACTAACATAGCACAGCATGTCAAATTTATGCTCATCCACTAAAAATATATTAAAATTTTATTTTTGGATCATATACTTCTAGTTCAGGTAACGATTTAATATCTACCGAAAGTAGACGGTATTTATTATTAGGAAAGAGACACCATCTAAGGATGCTTGTGCCTTCTATAGTCAGCCTCTTTCTCGTGCTGTTCCCTAACATGATGTAGCCTGTCTTTCTCATGAATAAACTCCTTGCCACAATCTCGACATTTTATAATATGATGATGGTGAATTTGTCTCATGTGATGAATTAATTCCTCGTTTGACTTGAATTTCAAGTGATCGATTTCGCAGACAAATTCTGTATGATGAAATAAATTCAGATTTTCAGTAAAATTTTCGAGTATTGCACTACCTTCTTCATTGTGTGCATCTCTTATATGTCTCTTTAACTTTTCCTTATCCTCGAATTTCGTGTTACAATATTTACAGGCCAAAAGTTTAGCCTTATCATCAGTTTCATGGTGTCCGAACCATTTCATTAGTTAATTTACAAGGTAGTCCCTTCATTAAAGTTATGCCGACTTTCTAACCAGATAGCTACATGAAATACTTATCTTGTAGTTTCTCTTAGTAGTTAAATGGGAATTTTTAAATCATGACTGTACAGAAATCTTCAATAAGTTTGTCAATAGCAATATTTGTTGGCATATTTATAGCAGTTTTGCTTCTCTACTTACCCGCAACCAATCAGCACAATGCGTACGCTCAATTATCTTCGCCTAATAACAATAACAAAACGTTGTTTACTACAGGATCTGCTACAACGCAGGTAAAACCTGATAAGGTTACTGTATCACTAGGTGTGGAAACAACCAATACGAAGGCAAAAGCTGCGCTAGCCGCAAATTCTGAATTAATGGACAAGATAATTAATGCTCTTAAAATAGCAGGCGTTAAGGAAAATGAAACGAGTACATCATCATTTACGATAACTCCAAACCGCGATTACACTATAGATAAGAGCCAAGGCAGATTGATTGGATTTACCGTAAGTAATTCAATAGAGATAGACAGCAACAATGTAAATAAGACATCAGAATGGATTGATACTGCAGTATCGTCAGGTGCAAACAATGTAAATAGCATTTATTTTAGTTTGTCAGATAAGAAACTTGATGATATTAAAAAGCAATTGTTAAACGAAGCTATTGAAAATGCAAAAGAAAAGGCAGATATTGCTGCTTCAGCATTAGGGCTTAAAATAGTAGGGATAAGGACAGTAACTATCGATCAACCAACACCAATCTTTACAGGACCGACTTCATATGGTGCTCAATCACTCAAAACTGAAGCATTTGCACCATCTACTCCAATAATGACTGGGCAACAAGAAATATCTCAGAGCGTTAACATTGTTTATCTCATGGGATAATAAATTCTCATTTTTTTGGCCATCTGCTAGAATGCTTTGATAATCAAGGCACAGAATTAAGCCTAGATATATATACAATATTCTATATCCCCTAATCTAGTTAAGGATGTCATACTACAGACCACCTCGTTTTCCGATTGCTAATAAGTTAAAAATTGCAGCCGCAGTCGTTACAATAATTGTTATTATAGTCATAATGGCCGAATCAATAGTAATTGTTGACGCAGGTCATAGGGGAGTAGTGCTTTATCTTGGAGCAGTTGAAAATAGGGTGTTAGGAGAAGGTGTACATTTCATTGCTCCTTTTCTAGAACAAGTAGTTCCAATGGAGGTAAGAACACAAAAATTCCAAGCAGAGGCAACTGCTGCATCAAACGATTTACAAGAAGTTCAAACTGTTATAGCATTAAACTATAGAATTGATCCGGCAGAAGCAAATAAGATATACCAAACACTGGGCGCTAACTATGCAGACCGTGTAATTTCTCCAACTATTCAAGAATCGGTCAAGGCCAGCGTAGCCAAATTTAATGCAGAAGAATTAATCACAAAGAGAGAAACGGCAAAAAGTGTTATTGCTAACGCAATAAGTAATACTCTTTCTTCAAATGATATTCAAACACAAAATGTTTTTATCACTGACTTTAAATTTTCCGATGCTTTTGCTTCTCAAATAGAACAAAAGGTCGTAGCATTTCAAAAATACCTTACTGAACAAAACAACCTGAGGTCCATCCAGGTAGTTGCAAATCAAACGGTTGCTCAGGCTGAAGGACAAGCAAGAGCAACTGCTGCCAAGGCAACTGGTGAATCACAAGCAATAAAGATTATCACCCAACAATTGAAAGAAAGTCCTGAATACCTCCAGTGGCAGGCCATTTCAAAATGGAATGGACAAATGCCTTATGCCGTAGGGACCGGTGGCCTTCCATTCTTCCAGCTGCCACTGCCAAAAGTGCAAAATCAAACCCAAGCTCTTCCTCAAAGTCAATAATTTTCAAATTTCATTTTATTGATCACTATTCATACAAATACAGCATATACAGCATAAGCTTATTTTGGCTCATCCAAAATTTCCTATTTAGCCAACTAGACAATATTTATTGTTTTGAGATTCTCATATGATTCTCTAAGTTTTAGGTACATATCCTTCATTGATGGTTCGGCCAGCGCATATGAGAGATAGAAATCCTCAGCCTCGCGTAAGTATCTTTTAATTTTGTTTTTTACCAAGTTTCCCTCTAACTTTGAAATGTTGCTAATGAATTTCATATTATTTGCTCTATCTGCCAATTTTATAACTTTGATATCATAGTCACCAGAGCTTAAAATTTTGGAGTAATCATGGAATCTGGCCAACTGTCTTTGTTTATCATCGTCTCCATGATAGTTTTCAAGAGGTTTTATCTTTAGATCGATACAAATCTCATAGACTCTAGTGCCAAAGCGATACTTGAGATATGCATCAAAACCATATTCTTTAGTTTTATACAAATCAAGTATTCTGTCATTATCTTCCATCACGTCGTGTAATATTGAAGAAACTATTTCAACGCCAGTAATATTACGTTTAACTGTGATATAGTGTTTTACCACATCCCTTGTTACTGGCCAAATATGTGTTTCAAGAAATGGGGATTGATTGTCTTCTCGTTTGATCCCATCATGTATCTCTGTGGATACATCCATTGCAGTAATAACATAATCATCAATTCTTATCCCGCTTTGAACAAGGAATTTTTCTAGCTCTTCCCTTTTGAGAAAATCCTGATTTTTCATTAGTCCATACTAAGTAGCTGCACAACAAAAGGATTTCTTATTCAACACGATAGTGGGCAATGTCCAGACTTAATACAGGCAATGAAAAGTTCAGTTGAGAAAAAAATTATTGAGACTAGCTACCCTAAATTACTAAATGACCAAGTAATACATATGTTATTTCCTATTAACCTTATCGATAGCCCTTTTTTTCTCCTCATTCAATTCATCGAGTGAGATGCTATTTGCTAAAATTATAGTTCTGCCATCAATGTCAGAATCACCTTCAGTAAAAATGGCAGCATATTTAGACGATGACAGAATCTTAATAACCGATTCATCTTCAGGTAGACTTAGTTCTAACTCTCTAACTGGTATGACCGATCCGTAATTATCAATATCTAGTTCAACAACTTTAATTTTGTTTGCCTTTATCTCTTCTATTTTTACTAACAAAGTACACCATATTATTCATCACTCACCTACTTAGGTATTATCAGCTTTGATTGCCCTTACGAAATTAATAGAAAATATTATCTATAAACCATTCCCTTAAATACAATTAGGAGGATAATGT
>Ga0126375_10000398_pt1 | contig 11549 bp, 9 predicted proteins | sample PanSoiMetPlot_14_FD_109577 | JGI IMG/M metagenome (GOLD analysis project Ga0126375, IMG submission 109577) | Tropical forest soil microbial communities from Panama - MetaG Plot_14 | ecosystem: Environmental > Terrestrial > Soil > Tropical forest | place: Panama | collected 2016-02-17 | reverse complement strand
GTCCTTGTGCCTCGGGTACGTCGACGTGGACAACCTGAAGGCCGTCAACGACGCCCACGGCCACGCCGCCGGAGACGAGCTGCTCCGGGAAGTCGCGCGCGCCATCCGCCAGTCGGTGCGCGCGAGCGACGTGGCGGCGCGGCTGGGCGGGGACGAGTTCGCCGTCTTGTTCGTGGGGATGAAGCAGGATGCCGCAGAAGCGGCCGCCGGGCGGCTGCTCGAGCGGCTCCGGCGCCTGGACGAGCTGCACCCCGGACGGAACCTGGGCGCGAGCATCGGAGTGGCGATGTACGCCGCTCCTCCCGAGACTGCCGAGGAGATGATCCGCACGGCGGATGCGGCGATGTACGACGCCAAGCAGCGGGGCAAGGGGCGCGTCGTCCTGTGGGAGGGACCGTCGAAGGAGGCCGACGCCCCGGCGCGGCACTGAGTGAATGTCGACGACACGAGGGAGGTCGACTATGCTGCGCCGCCCTCGAAGACGTCCGAGCGCAAAAGGACCCGACCGGCATGCCCATTGCTTTCTGCCTCTTGCTCGCCGTCGCCGCCGCCCCTGCCAAGGCGCCCGCCAGGCCCGCCCCGTCCGCCCCCGCCAGGGCCTTCCCCTTCCCCACCGAGACGCACGTCCTCCCCAACGGGCTGCGTCTCGTGCTCATCCCCTACGACTCGCCCGGCCTGGTCGCCTACTTCACCCTGATGCGCGTCGGCAGCCGCAACGAGGCGGAGCCGGGCCGCTCCGGCTACGCCCACTTCTTCGAGCACATGATGTTCCGGGGCACGAAGAAGCATCCCGCGGAGGACTACAACGCCACCGTCACGCGGCTCGGCCTCGACACCAACGCGTACACCGAGCTCGACATGACGGTGTACCACCTGTACGGCCCGGCCAAGGCGCTGCCCACCATCATCGAGTACGAGGCCGATCGGTTCCAGAACCTCGACTACAGCGAAGCGCAATTCAGGACCGAGGCAGGCGCCATCCTGGGCGAATACGCGAAGAGCGCCTCGGACCCCGAAGAGAAGTTGCAGGAGGTCATGCAGGACACCGCTTTCAACCGGCACACCTACAAGCACACGGTGATCGGCTTCCTCGCCGACATCAAGGCGATGCCGAGCGGCTTCCAGTACTCGCACGAGTTCTTCCGGCGCTACTACACGCCGGACAACGCGACCATCGTGGTGGTGGGAGAGTTCGACAAGGCCGACACGCTCGCCCGCCTGACCCAGGCGTACTCCAGCTGGAAGGGAAAGCTCGACCCGGCGCCGATCCCGCGCGAGACGCGGCAGAACGGAAGCCGCAGGGCAACGCTGACCTGGAACGTGCCCACCCTCCCGCGCCTGTACATGGCCTGGCACGGCCGCGGAGGCGACGACATCCACTCGGCTGCCGTGCAGACCATCCTCGCCCCGTACCTCTTCGGCGAGACCAGCGCGGTCTACCAGGAGCTGGTGCTCAAGCGTCAGATCGTCGACAGCATCTTCCCGCAGGTTGGCGTGAACCGCGATCCGTTCCTCCTCGGCGCCCTGCTCCGGGTCAAGGAGGAGAAGAACCTGCGCGCGGCGGAGCTGGTGGTGCTCCGCGAGATTTCGAATCTGGCGCGCGGAAGGATCGACGCCGCGCGCGTGGCGGCGATCAAGTCCAACGTGCGCTATTCGATCATCGCCTCGCTGGACAAGCCGGACTCCATCGCCAACGCGCTGGTGCAATCCACCTCGCTCACCGGCGACACCGACTACCTGAACGCGCTGGCGCGCGAGATCGACGCAGTCACGCCGAGCATGCTGCAGGAGTACGCCCGGAAAGGGTTCCTCGACGCGAACCGCACCACGGTGACGCTCACCTCGCAGGCTGCGGCGCGCCCGCAGCGCAAGCCCGCGGCGAAAACGGCCAAGGGAGGTGGCCGGTGAGGGGTCTTGCCTGGGTGCTCCCCCTCGCAGCCCTCGCCTGCAGCCACGCCGAAGACCGGGTGAAGGCCCCGCCCGAGGAGCCTTCTGCCCAACTCGTCAAGAAGCCGCGGTCGAAGGTCGAGGAAGGGACCGAGCATCCTCCGGCGGGGTCGCCCGCCGAGGTCCGCACGGCGGCCGAGCCGGCGGCCGCGCCCGGCGAAGCCCATCTCCTCGCGCTTCCTGCCAGCCAGAAGCCGATGGTCACCGTTGCCCTTCGCTTCACCACCGGCGCCGTCGACGATCCGAAGGGCCAGGCGGGCATCACCGCGCTCGCCGCGCGGGTGATGGCCGAGGGCGGAACGCAATCCTTGGACGCGAAGTCCTTGATCGTCGCGCTCTTCCCCATGGCCACCTCGATCCATGCGCGGGTGGACAAGGAGCAGACGACCTTCGCCGCCACCGTCCACAAGGACAACCTGGAGAAGCTCCTCCCCATCCTGATCGACGTGGTGGCGCACCCCCGCTGGGATCCGCGCGAATTCGCCCGGCTGCGCGACGCCGCCGTGATCGACGTCGAGAAGCGGCTCCGCCAGGGAGACGACGAGAACCTGGGCAAGGAGGCGCTGGGAGAGCTGCTGTATCGCGGCCATCCCTACGGCCGGCTCACCGAAGGCCACGTCACCGAGCTGAAGGCGCTGACCCTCGAGGCCGTTCAAGCTCACGCCGCCAAGGTCTTCACCGCCGACCGGCTCACGGTCGGCGTCTCGGGAGGCTATCCGCAGGGCCTGCCGGAGAAGGTGGCCGCTGCTCTCGCCGGCTTGCCGAATGCGGGACCGGGGCACGCCGCCATCCCGCAGCAGCAGCCGCACGGTCCGCGCTACCTCCTCATCGAGAAGGCGGGGGAGGCCACGGCCATCTCCTGCGGAATGCCGTGGTCGCTCTCTCGCAAGGAGCCGGATTGGGCGGCGATGTCCGTCGCGCGCAGCGCGTTCGGCGAGCACCGCCAGTTCAACGGCCGCCTCATGCAGCGCCTGCGCGAGCTGCGCGGGCTGAACTACGGCGACTACGCCTACGCCGAGCATTTCGAGCAGCAGGGCGGCAGCGCGGCGACTGCCCAGCTCGGCCGCGCCCGCCACCAGCAGGACTTCACGATCTGGCTCCGGCCGGTGCAGAACGAGAACCGCCTGTTCGCGCTGCGCGCTGCGCTCTACGAGCTGGGACGCACTCTGGGCGATGAGCCGTTCGCCGAGGACGAAATCGCGCAGACCAAGGGGTTCTTGGACGGCTACCTGCTCCTCTTCGATCAGACCGACGCGCGCAAGCTGGGCTACGCATCGGACGGCGACTTTCTCGGGCTGCCCGAGCTCTTGCAGAAGTGGCGCGCGGCGGTGCGCGACGTGAGCGCCCAGGACGTGAACGCGGCCTGGAAGAAGCGCCTCAAGCCGGAGGAGCTCCAGTGCGTCCTGGTCGGGCCCGGGATGGACGAGGTGAAGCGGACGCTCTTGTCGGACTCCGAGACGCCGATGCATTACCAGAAGGACGCGCAGGGGAACGTGCCGGAGAAGCCCGCCGCGCTCCTCGAATCCGACAAGGCGGTGAACCGCACTTCGTTCGGCGCGCACGGCGATCAGGACGTCCAGATCGTCCCGGTCGACAAAGTGTTCGAGTAGCTGCGCTCGCTCAGTTCAGCGCGGCGCGTGCCCCGCGGGGCACGCGGGCCTGGGCGACGGCGCGCCGCTTGCCATCCTTCAGCTGCTGCTTTCTCTCCTGCACCATCGCCAGCCGATGGATTTCGTCCAGGTGCTCGTCGGAGACCTGGCAGGCGATCTGGGAAGCCTGTCCGTGCCGCTGCTCCAGCTCGCCGTAGACCACGAGCCTCGAGCCTTCCTCGTGCAGATCGGCCTCGAGCTGATCGAGCCGGGCGAGGAGCCGCGCGGAGCGCTCCAGCGCCTCGGAGCTGCGCGGGACCGCCGGTTCGCGCGCGCAGGCGGCCAGCAGCAGGATCGCTCCCAACCCCCAGACCCGGCGCCCCATGATCCCTCCGCGCCGTCTAGGGTGGGGAGCGGCCGTCGCCTCGGCAAGAGGTGTGGAAAGGATTTCCCTCAGGGCGCGCTCGGATGAGCGCCGTCACACGAAAAAGCGGCAATCAGGACTGCGGAATGGCCTTCAGGATCGCCTTGCCGCCCTTGATCACCACTTTGAACTCGATGTTGCGCGCCTTGTGGCGCGCCATCAGCTCGGGCACCTGGGCGCGGATGCGGCTGGCGATCCCCTCGAACGTCAGGCCGGCCACGGACTCCCCGGTGCGCTGACGTGCGACGAGGTAGGTGTCGTACAGCTTGCGAATCATCTGGTCCGAGATCTGCGGGGACGGCGCGCTCGCCCGCGCGGCCTTGTCGCCCTTCCGGGAGTCCCGGAGCTTGGCCTTGTACACGTCGCGCTTGTAGGTGCCTTCCTCGATCTCGCGCAGCGTCCGGTCCCACATCCGCTCGAAGGAGATCAGCTTCGCGAAGAGCGTCTGGATGCGGAACTTGAGCGCGGTGTTCTTCACCGTGGTCGTCTTCAGGACCCGCATCTTCTCGGAGAGCTGCCGCCTCTGCGGTTCGGGCGGCCTCCGATCGATGCCCAGGAAGTACTTCTCGTAGAGCACCTGCAGGCCGACCATCGCTTCTTCGACCTCGTCGAGATCCTCGGCGAGCTTCTCCTGCGGAAGCTGCTGCGTCGCGGTCAGTCCAGGCACGCCGCGACTCTACCAACGAGCGGTACGAGGACGCAGCGGCGCAAGGGTAGTCCGCTACGCTGCGGCAGGCTCCGTTCTCCCACCGGCGCGGCGGCTCAAGGCGACGTAGAGCCCGATTCCCAGGGCGAAGATGCCCACGCTGATCAGCTCGCTGGTGGACAGGTTCCACCAGGCTCCGCGGGCGAGCGGACCCAGGAAATTGAACACGCGGCCGCGCTCCTCGTCCCCGCGCATGACCTCGATCAGCGCCCGCAGCGGCGCATACAGCACGAGGTACAGGGCGAGCAGCTCGCCGTGGAACCGCTTGCGCGGGCGCCACAGCGTCAGGGCAACGAAGATCGCCAGCTCGCCCAGCGACTCGTAGAGCTGGGTGGGATGGATGGGCAGCGTCGTCGGGGCGCCGAGCGGGATGGTGTGCGTCGTCACCTGGCTCTGGTAGGCGAGCGACTCGGGGGGGAAGCGCGCCGCCCAGGGCAGGTGGGGATCGCAGACGCCTCCCCAGCAGCAGCCGGCGGCGAAGCACCCCAGCCGCCCGATGGCGTGCCCGATGGATACGGACGGGATGATCGCGTCCGCATAGGGGAAGAACGACATCTGGTGCCGGCGCATGTACCAGACCGAGACCAGCACGGCGCCGATGAAGCCGCCGTAGAAGACGAGTCCCCCCTTCCAGAAGGCGAAGATGCTGCCCGGGTCGTTCGCGTAGTCCTGCCAGTTGACGACGATGAACAGGAGCCGCGATCCCACCATCGCGGCGAGCAGGATCCAGAAGCAGAGGTCCATCACCCGATCGCGGTCGAGCCCGGCACGCCGCGCGGCGCGGCCGGCGAGCTGCATCGCCACCAGGAACGCGGTGGCGACCAACAGGCCGTAAGTGTGCAGCGGAATGACGAGCGGGCGCTTGAGATGAAAGAGGTCGTTGTTGTCCGGATCGGCGAGCTGGCGGACGAGAAAGTAGACGACGGCCGCCGTCCCCGCTGCCCAGAGAGCGCCCGCCTGCAAGGCCTTCTTCCACACGTCTCCCGCGGCGCGAGCAGAGCGCACCTGCCAGGCCCCCGACAAAAGCCCGACCAGGATGAGCGCCGGAACGGCCCAGGAGGGCTGCAGGACGAACCTCGCGAGCACCGGGAGCATGGCGTTCTTCTAACCTGCCGTCAGGAGGAAGGCTTCCCGACCCGACCGGGCCCAAACCTGCGGGGCAGCATCTCCAGGACGAGCATCAAGAGCCCGACCGTGATGGCGCTGTCCGCGACGTTGAAGGTGGGCCAGTGGAGATGGGGTCGTTGCCAGAACGGATCGAACCAGTGCCAGTCGATGAAGTCGATGACGTACCCGCGCAGGACGCGGCAGAGCGCATTGCCCAGCGCGCCGCCCAGGATCAGCGCGAGCGCGACCTGCAGGTAGCGCTGGTGCTGCGCGAGCCGGTGGTAGTAGCTGAAGATGAAGATCACCGCCGCGATGCTGATCAGGTGGAAGAGGGGAACGCGGTACTTCTCGCCCGATCGGGAGAGGAACCCCCAGGCCGCGCCGCGGTTCTGCGTGTACTGGAACTGCCAGAAGTTGCGGACGACCTGGATCTGGCGCCCGTCGGTGAGCCCGCGCTCGAGCAGGTTCTTCTGGCTGACGAACGCCTTGATCTTCTCCGGCAGCGTGTGCGCACGCGAGACCTGGAAAGCGTAGGTCAGGTGCTCGACCGCGAGGTACTTGGTCACCTGATCGGCGATCAAGATCGTGGTGGAGATGAGCGCGAGCAGGGTCCACTTGCCCAGCGAGCCGTTCACGCCTGGCCCTCCCCCGCCACCGCGCGCCTGCAGCGGCGGCACAGCGCCGGCTGGCCGGAGACCTCGGCGAGCGCGCGCCAGCAGCGTTCGCACGACGGGCAGGGGCTGCGCGCGACCTGCGCGGAGAGCGCCTCCCCTGCTTCGATCCGCACGGTCGCGACGAGGAACAGGTCGGCGAGCTGCGCCTCGTACTTCTCCGCCACCTCGCGCAGGACCGCCGGCTCCCGGGGAAGCCGCAGGACGACGTCCGCTTCGCTGGCCTTGCCGATCTCCTTCGCCACCCGCCTGGCCTCGAGCGCCTCGTTGACCACCCGGCGGAAGCTCACGAGGTGGCGGAACTCCTCTTCGAGCGCATCGTCGACGAGCTGCGGCTCCCCCTCGGGATAGCCGGCGAGGAAGACCGAGCCGGCCTTCTTGCCCGGCAAGTGCTGCCAGACCTCCTCGGTGGTGAAGGAGGCGATCGGCGCGAGCAGCCGGCACAGGTCGCGGCAGATCCGGTACAGAACCCCCTGCGCCGCGCGCCGGGCTGGCCAGGCCGCCGCCGAGCAGTAGGTCCGGTCCTTGAGCACGTCGAAGTAGAAGGCGGACAGGTCGGTGGCGCAGAAGTCCACCGTGGCGTGGTAGACGCGGTGGAACTCGTACTGCTCGTAGGCGCGCGCCACCCCGGCACGATGGCGCTCGAGCCGCGAGAGCGCCCAGCGGTCGATGGCCTGAAGCGCCTCCGACCCCGCCTGGTCGCGCGAGGGGTCGAAGTCGTAGAGCTGCGAGAGGCAGTAGCGAAGCGTGTTCCGGATCTTCCGATAGCCCTCGCTCAGCGTCTCCAGGATCTTCGGGGACAGGCGCACCTCGTCGCGGTAGTCGCTCGCCGCCACCCACAGTCGGACGATCTCGGCGCCGTACTTCTGGATGGTCTGCTGCGGGTCGACGTAGTTGCCGAGCGACTTGCTCATCTTGCGGCCGTCCTCGCCCACCACGAACCCGTGCGTGACGCAGGCGCGGTACGGCGCCTCGCCGCGGTTCGCGACGGCGATGGTGAGCGAGGAGTTGAACCAGCCGCGATGTTGATCGGAGCCTTCCAGGTAGAGGTCGGCGGGGAAGCTCACGGTCGGCCAGCGGCCGCTCGCCAGCACCGCTGCCCACGAGGAGCCGGAGTCGAACCACACGTCGAGGATGTCCGTCTCCTTCTCGAACTCCGTCCCCTGGCACTTGGGGCACCGGGTGCCGCGCGGGAGCAGCTCCGAGATGGACTTGTCGAACCAGGCGTCGGCGCCGTGCTGCTCGAAGATGCTGGCCACGTGCTCCATCGCCTCGGGCGAGACGAGCGGCTCGCGGTCCTCGGCGCAGTAAGCGACCGGGATGGGAACTCCCCAGCTCCGCTGCCTGGACACGCACCAGTCGGGCCGGTTCTCCACCATGCCGCGGATGCGCTCCTTGCCCCAGGCGGGGATCCAGCCGCCCGCCTCGGCGATGCGGTCGATGGCCTCGAGCGCTGCCTTGCGGATGGTGGTCCCGCCGAGGTCGACGTCCATTCCGATCCACCACTGGTCGGTGGCGCGGAAGATGACCGGCTGCTTGCAGCGCCAGCAGTGCGGGTAGCTGTGGCGGATCTCGAAGGCCTTCCCTCCGGCGTTGAGCAGCGCGCCCGCCTCCCGCAGCTTGTCGACGATCTCCGGGTTCGCCTCCAGGACGTTCTTCCCGACGAGGCCCAGGTCCGCGTCGGCAGTGAAGCGGCCGCGCTCGTCGACCGGCGCCCAGATGGGCAGCCCGTGCTTGACGCCCATCTGGAAGTCGTCTTCGCCGTGGCCCGGCGCGGTGTGCACCAGGCCCGTACCCGCCTCGGTGGTGGCGTGCGCGCCCAGGAGCACGCGGCCGACCCGCTCGATCAGGGGATGGTGATAGGTGACGCCGTCGAGATCCTCTCCGGAAAAGTGGGCCAGCACCTTCCGCGGATCCCGCATCCGCCCTTCCTCAAGCTCCTGCGGCGCGCAGGCGGCGAGGAACTGCAAGAGCAGGTCCTTGGCCACCACCACCGCGCGGTCGCCGAGGTCGTACGCGACGTATTCGATCTCCGGATTGGCCACGATGGCCATGTTCGCCGGCAGCGTCCAGGGCGTGGTGGTCCAGATGGCCAGCGCGAGCGGATGCCCCTTGAGGCCCTGGGCCATCTTGTAGAGGCGGGTCCCGTCCAGTACGCGGAAGGCGACGTAGATGGAAGGGCTGGTCTTCTCGTGGTACTCGACTTCCGCTTCCGCCAGCGCCGTCCGGTCGCGCATGCACCAATGCACCGGCCGCTTGCGCCGGTAGAGCGCGCCCTTGCGCGCGATGGCGGCGAGCTGGCGGACGATCTCCGCCTCGTAGCCGTACTGCATGGTGAGGTACGGATCGTCCCAGCGCGCCATCACCCCCAGGCGCTGGAAGCCGCGGCGCTGCACCTCGACCTGCTCGTCGGCGAACTTGCGGCACGCTCTCCGGAACTCGCTCGCGCTCATGTGCTGCTTCTTCGCCCCGAGCTGCTTGTCGACCTGCTGCTCGATGGGCAGGCCGTGGCAGTCCCAGCCCGGGACGAAGTCGGAGAGCTTTCCGCTCATCGAGGCGTGCTTCACCACGATGTCCTTCAGGATCTTGTTGAGGAAGTGGCCCAGGTGGATGGGGCCGTTGGCGTAGGGCGGACCGTCGTGGAAGATGAACTTCTCCCGCCCCGCGTTCTTGCGCAGGACCTGCTCGTAGACCTTCTCCTCGAGCCATGCCTTGACCTGCGCGGGCTCGCGCTCGGCGAGCTGCGCTCGCATGGGAAAGGCGGTCCGGGGCAGGTTGACGGTGTCCTTGAGGTCCATGGAAAGAGCGGATCGAGTAGCAGCAAGGGCGCGGTCCTGCAACCGGACGGCGCGCCAGTCCCACTCGACGCTGCGGCGCGTTGTCGCCTATGCTGCGCCGCCTTTCTCGAGGAGCTTCGATGGCCGTTGCCGCCCGCCAGATCTCCGCCTCGGGAGTCGAGGTGCGCCCGGTTGCGAACAAGAAGGAGGTGGAGGTCTTCCTCCACGTGCCTTGGAGCCTGAGGATGAAGGAGGATCCGAACTGGATCCCCCCGCTCCTCGACGACTACCGGCGTCTCCTGGACGCGAAGAAGAGCCCGTTCCTCAAGCACGGCGAGCTCGCCTGCTTCACCGCCTTCGAGGGCGACAAGCCCCTGGGCCGCATCAGCGTCCAGATCGACCGCGAGTTCGACCGCGTGCACCCCGAGGAGCCGGGCGTGGCGTTCTTCGGCTTCTTCGACTGCGTCGATCGGTCCGACGTCGCTCGCGCCCTGTTCGCGCAAGCCGAGGAGTGGGCGCGGAGCAAGGGGCGCACCCGGCTGCGCGGTCCATTCACGCTGGACACGAAGGGCGAGGTGGGCGTCCTGGTCGAGGGCTTCGACACGCCTCCGCGGATCGGGATGGCCCACAACAAGCCGCACCTCGCGGGGCTGATCGAATCCGCGGGCTATGCCAAGGCGAAGGACTTCTACGCCTGGTGGTACACCTCCGGCCACGTCGACGAGCGCACCAAGAGGGTCGCGGAGAAGACGAAGGCGCTCCCTGGCGTGACCGTCCGGCCGATGGATCTGCGGCAATTCCGCCGCGAAGTGGACATCGTCCGGGACGTCTACAACTCGGCCTGGAAGAACAACTGGGGGTTCATCCCCTTCACCAGCGAAGAGCTGGAGATCGTCGCCACCGAGTACAAGATGTTCGTCGACCCCCAGATCGCGCTGGTCGCGGAGGTCGAGGGGAAGCCCGCGGCGATCTGCTTCGCCATCCCCGACGTCAACGAGATGGTGCGCGACTTCGACGGCGAGCTGATGCGGCGTCCGTTGAACCTCGTCAAGCTGCTCTGGCGCCTCAGGTTCGAGCGGCCCAAGCATGCGCGCCTCTTGCTCCTCGGAATCAAGGAGGAGTACCGGGCCTCGCACAAGTACGGGACGCTCGCCGCGCTCCTCTACGTGGAAGTCGCCGAGCGGGGCCTCCGGCGCGGCTACGTGGGCGGCGAGCTTTCCTGGACGCTGGAGGACAACGGCCTCATCAACCGCGGGATCGAGCGGATGGGCGCGCGCAGGTACAAGGTCTACCGCGTCTACGAGAAGATCCTCTCGCCGGGAATCGATCGCTCCAGCGAAGCATCTTGAAGGCCGGGCGCCGCGTGCGCCTGGAGGAACGTCGATGCCCCTCGTTCGCATCGCTTTGAGGGCCGGCAAGAGCGAGAGCTACCGGCGGGCCGTGGCCGATTCCGTCCATCGCGCGATGGTGGAGACGATCAGCGTCCCGGCCAAGGACCGGTTCCAGATCGTCACCGAGCATGGTCCTTCGGATCTCATCTACGACCCGTCCTACCTGGACATCTCCCGCAGCGACGACGTCGTGCTCGTCCAGATCACCCTCAACTCCGGGCGCTCCGTCGAGATGAAGAAAGCCCTCTTCGGCCGCATCGCCTCGCTGCTGTCGGACAACCCGGGAGTCCGGCGCGAAGACGTCCTCGTCTCCCTCGTCGAGGTCGCGAAGGAGAACTGGTCCTTCGGCAACGGCGTCGCGCAGTACGCGGATCCGAAGATCTAGTCCACCGCCTCAGCTCACTGCGTCTGATAGTCGAAGGCGAGCGACATGATCGCGTCCGCCGGGACCGGGTCCCCGGACGGGTTGAAGTTGCAGTCGAAGTGCCACACGTAGAACGCCTTGCGGAACTTCGAGTAGACGAGGCCGACGGGGTTGTAGGGCAAGGCGGCGCCGGTCGCCTTCCAGCTCGCCCCGTGGTCCGAAGAGAGCATCACGTTCTGCGCGCCGAGCGTCGCGAACCGCCCGTCGGGCAGCTCGATGAGGCTCGCGCCTCCGCGCGACGTCGAGACGCCCGTGCCGGCCAGCTTCGTCCAGGTGACTCCCTTGTCGGTGCTGCGGATGACCCCGCCGTCGCCGTCGAGCAGCCAGTAGAGGTTGTTGTCCGAGGCGGCGAGAGGACGGCCCCGCACTCCGCCTGCGTACTTGAGCGCCCAGGTCGTGCCGCCGTCCGGTGTGCGGAAGACCCCGGGGGCGACCGAGGAGCCGCTGTTGGGCGGGGGGTACGTCCCGAGCAGGCTCACCTGCGGGTCGATGACCCAAGGCAAGCTCGTGTAT
>Ga0126375_10000397_pt1 | contig 11555 bp, 7 predicted proteins | sample PanSoiMetPlot_14_FD_109577 | JGI IMG/M metagenome (GOLD analysis project Ga0126375, IMG submission 109577) | Tropical forest soil microbial communities from Panama - MetaG Plot_14 | ecosystem: Environmental > Terrestrial > Soil > Tropical forest | place: Panama | collected 2016-02-17 | reverse complement strand
TGGCGGCGGTCAAATATGGAATTTGTCCTGAAGGAAATCTATCCACGCGATTTCCTCACCTTGGAGCGTATCGGTCATGGCGTCGCCGGCTCGCCCGCGACGGTGCGCGATTATCTTGCCCGTCTGCATACCGAGACCGGCGTCAAACCGTTCTTTGCCAGATGATTTTTGGCGACATGCACTTTGCCGATGCTGCTCGCTCAATCCGAATATTCGGGCGCGAAATCATCCCAGCGTTCTTTTAAGCGCATAGCGCGATCTGGATTACTTCTGACGGTGGTGTTACCACCGCGGTGATAATGCCGGGTCTTCATCAATGAACGCGCAAACGGGTGCGAAACCCGGCGATATTGAGTCATCTTACGCATGGCTGCGCCTCGCCGTTGCGGTAACAATATCCACCATCGGTGGCGTCGGCATGTGGTCGGTTATGGTGGCGCTGCCGGCCCTCCAGGCAGAGTTTGGCGTGACCCGGGCCGATGCCTCCCTCCCCTTCACGATGGTGATGTTTGGTTTTGCTGGCGGCGGTGTGTTGATGGGGCGCCTCGCGGACCGTTTCGGCATCGCCGTGCCGTTGGGCGTAGGCGCGCTGATGCTTTCGGCTGGCTACCTAGCAACCGGATGGTCGGCGAGTCTCTGGCAAGTCGCGCTGGCGCACGGATTGATCGGCATTGGTTGCTCGGCTGGTTTCGGCCCTGTGATGGCCGACATCTCGCACTGGTTCCTGCGCCGACGCGGTATCGCCGTCGCACTAGCCGCGACTGGTAATTATCTCGCTGGAACGTTCTGGCCGCCCGTGATTCAGGAGTTTATTTCGAGTACGGGCTGGCGCGCGACCCACATCGGTATCGGCCTGTTCTGTCTGATCACCATCATGCCGCTTGTACTGGCGATGCGCCGCCAGATCGAAAGCCATCACGGTGATGCCGCCGACGCTAACCCCGCATGGCGGCAAGCCGAAGTGCCAATCTCACCTCTGACATTGCAAGTTTTTCTGTGTATCGCTGGGGTTGCCTGCTGCGTGGCCATGTCGATGCCGCAGGTGCATATCGTCGCCTATTGTGGCGATCTTGGCTACGGCCTCGCCCGTGGCGCAGAGATGCTGTCGATGATGCTAGGTTTCGGAATTATCAGCCGCATTGCCTCCGGCTTTATTGCCGACCGCATCGGCGGAGTGCGAACGCTACTGCTCGGCTCGGTGCTGCAAGGTGTCGCTTTGTTTCTTTACCTCTGGTTCGATGGGCTCATTTCTCTCTATGTGATCTCGGCGTTGTTCGGCTTGTTCCAGGGAGGCATTGTCCCGAGCTACGCTATTATCGTCCGCGAATATTTCTCGCCGCGCGAAGCCGGCACTCGCCTTGGCCTAGTCTTGATGGCGACATTGCTCGGCATGGCGCTAGGCGGTTGGTTATCGGGCTTGATCTTTGACCTCACCGGCTCCTACCGAGCGGCTTTCTTAAATGGCCTCGGTTGGAACCTGGTCAACATCTTGATCATGATCTGGCTGTTGCAACGCTCGCGCGTCGCCCAGCTTTTGCCTAACACAAAAACCGCAGGCCGATTAGGGTCGCGAAACCGGGCGGCCCCCAATCCTACATAGGGTGCGATGTCTCACGGCCGTCCCGCTGCGTCCACCCGCGCAGGCGGAAAATCATGCGGCCATCGCGCTCAGTGCGGCGGCGCCGACGATAAATCCAAGAATGACGACGCTGGCGCGCGCGAGAAATATTTTCATTCGTCCGCACAATTGACATCAGCGATGCGTCGCTCAACATCCGAGGAAGTCCGGACTATTGTTCCGCTTTGCAACCAATTTTGCAATGCAGTGCGAGACCGTAGCGAGCTAGAAAGCGTCGTCGGGCAATTCCATGGTTGAAGCTGCGCCCGCCCGGATACGGGCAAGCCGGGTCGCGGCATCCGGCAGCATGTGCTCCATGAAAAATCGCGCAGTGATGAGTTTGGTATTCAGGCGCGCCGCTGAACCATTTGCCTGAGATAGTTTGGAAAGTGCAGCTTCGGCGATCCTGCACCACATATAACCAAGCGCAACCAGTCCGAAGAGATGCATATAATCGTATGAGCCGGCACCGGCATTGTCAGGCTTGGCCATGGCATTTTGCATGAACCACATTGAGGCCTGTTGCAGATGCGCCAGCGATTGCCCGAGCGGCTTGAGATAGACATTCATTGCATCTTTGTCGGCGCGCTCCTTGAGATAAGTTTGCACCTCATTGAAGAAAGCCGTAATTGCGCGGCCACCGTCTTTACCAAGTTTACGGCCGACCAGATCGAGCGCCTGGATACCGTTGGCGCCTTCGTAGATTTGCGAAATGCGCGCATCGCGCACGAACTGCTCCATTCCGTGCTCGGCGATGTACCCATGGCCGCCAAAAATTTGTTGCGCTATCACAGCATTGGCGAAGCCGCCGTCCGTGAGCACACCTTTGATCACTGGGGTGAGGAGGCCCATATGATCATCGGCGCTCTTGCGCTCCTTTTCGTCATCGGAACGGTGGGCGACGTCACTCTTCAGCGCGGTCCACATTACCAGGGCGCGGCCTGCTTCGTTGAAGGCGCGTATGCTCATCAGTGCACGGCGCACATCTGGATGCACGATGATCGGGTCAGCCTCCTTGTTGGGATATTTGACGCCGGAGATAGCGCGGCCTTGCAGGCGCTCTTTTGCATAGGCCGCTGCATTCTGATAAGCGACCTCCGAGAGGGCGAGGCCCTGCACGCCAACGCCAAGGCGCTCTTCGTTCATCATTGTGAACATCGCGTTGAGGCCGCGGTTTTCCTCGCCGATCAGCCAACCGGTGGCGTTGTCGTAGTTCATAACGCACGTCGAGTTGCCGTGTATGCCCATCTTCTCTTCTATCGAGCCGCAGTTAACGGCATTGCGAGCGCCTAACGAACCGTCGTCCTTGACAAGAATCTTTGGTACTACGAACAGTGAGATCCCCTTGGTCCCCGCGGGAGCGCGTTCAATGCGCGCGAGTACCAGATGGATAATGTTTTCGGAGAGATCGTGCTCGCCTGCGGAGATAAATATTTTGGTGCCGCTGATTTTATAGCTACCATCCGGCTGCTTCACCGCCTTTGATCGCAGCAGCCCAAGATCGGTGCCGCAGTGCGGCTCGGTGAGGTTCATAGTGCCGGTCCAGGCGCCTTCAACCATCTTCGGCAGATATTTTTTCTTAAGTTCGTCAGAGGCGTGCGCCAACAGGGCCGCGATGGCGCCTTGTGTAAGGCCCTGGTACATCGCAAAAGACATATTGGCGGAGCAAAAGAATTCGTTGACGATTTCAGTCAATGTCGCCGGCAAGCCCTGCCCACCGAATTCAGGCGGTACCGATATGCCTATCCAGCCGCCCTCAACGATCTGCTTGTAGGCGTCCTTGAATCCCTTGGGCGTCGTTACACTGCCGTCGGCGGCGCGTTTGCAGCCCTCCTTGTCGCCAACTCGGTTAAGAGGTGTCAGCACTTCCTCGCTGAACTTGGCTGCTTCGCGCAGCACGGCTTCCACCACATCGGGCGACGCGTCGGAGAACCCCGGTAGATTTCCATAGTGATCGAGATGAAAGACGTCGTTGAGCAGGAACAACGCGTCATCTACTGGGGCTTTATAGATTGGCATGGCCTCTTCCCGGCAGCGCTCCGCAAGGTGTTAACTAAATGTGAAGCTCGACTTCCCTTAACTTGCAGGACCAAATATCAGCCTATTTCGGCCAAGTCCCGGCGATACGTCATATGACGTAGCCGGTTTACATCAATGTTAAGGGTTGGGGAAACGCCGGATGTGCAACCGGCGCGCGGTGAGATTTCGCGGACTTCAGTCAACGAAAAACCCCAGTCGCTTGCCTTGCAGGATCAAGGCGAGGAAACGCAGTCTTCATGGCTAAAGAGCCGAGCCGGTGCGTCGCAGCATCAACAAGCCCTTGCTCCGATAGAGGCGCGGGGCCTTCCGCCTCGTGCGGGTCCGCCGGTATCTCGGTGTCGTCGGCTCGATCCGTACCACCGGAAGTATGCGATGTTCGTTGATCCATGTCGCCTCTACGTATTGTCGGCACCGAATCGTGTGAATCCTACGTGCGACACGCGATGGTGGCAGCATTCGGGTGCTTCGCCAGAAGATATTATTTTTACAGGAACTTGCCGGCCCGTTACGGGCGCAACTTGGCGCCGAAATTGCAGGCACGTTAACCGCTTGTTTACCGTGACAGGCAAAAAGTTGGGGGCGTGGAGAAAGAACCAACCCCTCTATCCACGCGCCGTTAGCACGCGCCGGTTCCACGAGAGTCAACCGACTCTTGGTGTCTCCACCTCGGACGTTGGTGTGAGCATGAAAATTGGCTTTCCGAGGAGGATCAAAGGAATTGGACCGGATGCGCGCAGGATCGCAGAAGAAGCGGCGCACCAAGCTGGATTACCGCTCAGTGACTGGCTCAACGCAACCATCCTGCAACGAGCTGCGGCGCAAGTCATAAAGGCGTCTTCACTTCCGTGCCGTGGCGGTGAAGAACCCGCCTACGATCTTTCTGATCTGCACATGCGACTCGACGACCTAACTCGTCGCATCGATCAAGTGACGCGCGGTGGGTCCGCCGCCTACCCTCCCAGGCAGGACCGCGAAGAATCCGATCGGTTTGCAGAGCTGTTTTCGCGCCTCGAGCGACGATTTGATCAGCTCGCCGACAATATTTCACGCCATACACCACGGCCGATGCCGAGCGCGAATGCATCAGCTCTCGACCGTGCGATCGCCGAAATTGCGGCGCGCCGATATCTACTCAACGGCGAGCCGACGCTGGCTCCGGTGCATGATCTCACGAGCCTGGAGGGTCAGCTACGCAGAATCGCCGATCAGATTGAAACGCTGGGGCACCCCGGAATAGAAGAAGCGATCGCGGCCCTACGCGTGGAATTCGGTGAATTTGCCCGCACCCTGAATGAGGCGATGCCTCGCCATGCCATCGAAACCATCAAGAAGCAGATTCAAGGTTTGGCCTACCGCATTGCGGAGGGGCTGGAAGCCAGCGTCGATCGTCGGGCCTTCGCCGGAATCGAGCACGGGCTTGCCGAAGTGCGCGATGCGGTGCAAGGGCTGACGCCCGCGGAAAACTTTATTAGGTGCACCGAGGTAATCGACGTCCTTGCGCAGAAAATCGATTTCATTATGGCGCAGTGGGATCCGGCGACAATGCAGCAGCTCGAGAAATCCATCGGAACATTGCACGAGATGGCGGCGCATGTCGCTTCCAACGAAACCGTGAGCAGCCTTAGCGCGCGGGTGCAGGCCCTGGCCGACAAAGTCGAACACCTCGCGATAGGCGGAGACGCTGGCGATGCATTCGATAGGATTGAACTCCGTATTGATGCGCTCAGCCGGGCCGTTTCCGAAGGTGCCCATAATAGCGGTGTCGTGCCATCGCGCCTCGAAGGTCTATTTCAGTCCCTGTCCGAGAAAGTTGAGCAGATCCAACACTCGCGCAGAGACCACATCGCACTAGCCCATCTCGAAGACCTTATAGCCAAATTGGTTCAACGCTTGGACGCCACCAACTTCCGAACGCCTGTTCCCGAATTGCAAAAACCGTTCACAAAGACAACGGCCGATTACACCCTGTCTACGTCTAGACCACCGCAAGCTGATCAGCCGCTCGACCCGGGGCCCGACCATCCAGGATTTGGGGCTCATCCCGACACACACATTGCTACGTCGGAAGTGATCCTCGGCGTTGAGCGCCCTAATCGTGTTACTCCAGGCTCGCAATCGAGTTTCATTGCAGCAGCCCGTCGAGCAGCGCATGCCGCGAGACAGGATCCAAAGAACGATCCGGCCCGCCTAGAATCTCACAAAAGATTTGGCGGCCAATACGGCTCGTTGCGAGGCAAAGTGGCGACGTCTGTCAAAGGAATGCTGCTGGCAGCGAGCATCGTCGCCATTATCGTGGGGTCGATCCAATTTACGAGCAACACTTTTGATTTCGGAATTTTCGACTGGAACGCCAACCTGACCAGCAATTTTGAAACTGACAACGCAAACAGCGTAAACGCGCTCCAAGACGCAGAAAATGAAACGACTGGCGGCATTGCCAGCGACAAGTTCGATCGAGCGACTGATACCGATCTTGCGGCTACATTGCTTGCCCCACCGACTCTGCCAAGTTTGACACCCGCGCGCCCGGTGCCAAAGGCCGGAGGCGCTGCTGTCCCGTTGCCACTGAACTCGTTCGATACCGGTGGAGGGCCGTCCTTGGTACTAAATCCGCCGCTATTGAATCCGCCGCTCCCGGGGGAATCTGGACCAAAGAGCGATGACAGTGGATCGGTTGTACGCCCGCCCGCCGAGGCTCGGCCAAATCGGCAACCGGCGCCTGGTGCCCAGCCGCGGACCACTGATGGTTTGCCGGCCGCCATCGGAGGGGCACAACTGCGTAACGCGGCTTCCGCCGGCGATCCGGCTGCTGCTTATGAAGTCGCCATGCGTTTCCTGGAAGGCCGCGGGGTACCAGCTAATCTGGAAGAGGCCGCCCGGTGGTATGAGCGCGCCGCGAGCAAGGGCCTGGCGCCAGCACAGTTCCGCTATGCCAGTATGCTGGAAAAGGGCCAGGGGGTAAAAAAGGACCTCGTCGCCGCCCAAAAACTCTATGCCGCTGCCGCCACCAAGGGTCACGCCAAGGCTATGCACAATCTTGCCGTCATTTATGCTGAGGGTGCCGACGGCAGGCCAGACTATGCCAGTGCGGCACTATGGTTCCGCAAGGCCGCGGAGCACGGGGTGATGGACAGCCAATACAATTTCGCAGTACTGGCCGCGCGCGGTCTCGGCACTGAGAAAAACCTTGCCGATTCTTACAAATGGTTCGCGCTGGCCGCTGCCCAAGGCGACCACGATGCGGGCCGCAAGCGCGATGAAGTTGCCGTTTCCCTGGACGCCGTGACCTTGGCGACTGCCCAGGAAGCGGTCAAAAACTTTGTGGTCCAGAGGCAGCCGGAAGCAGCCACGGTGGTACCGGAACCGCCGGGAGGTTGGGACCGGACCGCACCTTCGTCGCAGGAAAAACCGCGTGCGGCAGGGCAGCTTTCAATCAGCGCCATCAATTCGGGAAAACTGGGAACCGCCTTCTTCTATCAGGTAAGGTGATCACAGGCGGACTCATCGGCTAAAATCAGCGCAGCCTGAACCAGTCCGGCTTCGAGCCATCGCGCGCGGATCGGAACACTGACGTTTCCGCGTATCTCGGTGTTAATTGTCAAAGGATGGGCCGCCGAGGCGCATCGTACACTTCAAGTGTTGGACGAACTGCTTGCAGATCTATCTTCCCATCGCTGATTTGCCCGTGAATGTTTTCCTAGTGTTGGGGATGGGGCTCGCGGTCGGCTACATCTCCGGTATGTTCGGCATCGGCGGCGGGTTCCTGATGACGCCGTTGTTGATTTTCATAGGAATAACGCCGGCGGTTGCTGTGGCGACCGTATCTAGCCACATCGCAGCATCTTCCTTTACGGGCGCGCTCAGTTACTGGCGCAAGCGCGCGCTCGATGTAGCGTTGGGGATGATGTTGCTTAGTTCTGGCATTGTGGGAACGGCCACCGGCGTCTGGCTATTCACCGAACTGCGTGCCCTGGACCAACTCGACCTGATGATTGGTCTCTCTTATGTCACTTTGCTGACGGTCGTAGGAGCCATGATGATCTACGAAAGCGTGCGCGCCATTATGCGCGCGCGTCACGGCATGCCGGCAACGCTGCGACGGCCAGGCAGTCACACGTGGTTTCATGGCCTGCCCTTCAAGCTACGATTCAAGCGCTCGAAAATATATGTATCGGCAATCCCGGTCTGGGCGATCGGATTCGTGATCGGATTCGTCGGTGCAATTATGGGTATCGGCGGCGGTTTTTTGCTGGTGCCGATGCTGATCTATTTCCTGCGGGTACCGACTGCAACCGTTATCGGCACATCAATGGTACTTACGCTGGTTACCATGGCCTCGGCGACCGTGATGCATGCTGCCACCAATCATTTAGTCGATGCCGTGCTGGCACTGATCCTGATGGTCGGAGGCGTTATCGGCGCGCAATTTGGCGCGCGGACAGGGCAGAAGATGCGTGGCGAACGTTTGCGGCTGCTGTTGGGTCTCCTGGTTTTTGCGGTGGGTTGCCGTTTCGCCTACGAACTGGTGGTGAAGCCGGACGATCTTTATTCGCTTCGCTATGTCAGGAGCGGATGATGCGGCGACTCGCAATGGCACTCGCATTTATCGTCATTGTTTACGGAGCAAAACCCGCCACCGCCGAGCGGTTGGTCGTGTCTCTGTCAAATCATCGCGTGGCCGTTACCTCGAACTTTGTTGGCGAAGAGCTGGTGCTGTTCGGCACCATCGAGCCTGAACCGATAGCAAGTCCGTTGCGTCCACCTTACGATCTGGTGGTGACCGTAACCGGCCCCCGCCAAACCCTGCGCGTGCGGCGCAAGCAACGCATGCTCGGTATTTGGGTCAATATCGATTCGCGCGAATTCGTGCGCGTGCCATCCTATCTTGCAGTTCTGAGCAACCGTCCGGTCAACGACATTGCCAATCAGGACACTTTGCGACGTCTGCAGGTCGGGCTCGATAATTTCCTGTTGCCGCAGCGTATCGGCAGCGACGTTGCCGATACGGTGCGCGACGATCCATTTCGCCTCTCTTTCGTGCGATTGCAGACCCAGCAGGGCCTTTATCGCGAGTCTGCCACCGCGGTGACTTTTTTGACCTCAACGGTATTTCGCGCTGCGATCCCCATGCCTGCCGCGGTGCCGACCGGAAGTTACGGTATCGAGGTTGAGCTGTTCACGAGAGGCGCACTCGTCGCGCGCACCAACTCAGCGCTGGACGTGATCAAGACCGGCTTCGAGCAATATGTCGCCGATGCCGCGCGCGACTATGGCCTCCTGTACGGGATGGCCACGGCGATGATGGCGCTCCTGATCGGATGGTTTGCGAGCATAATTTTCGCGCGTGATTAATCCGGTAGGCAGCGCATCGCAGTAAAACAATACACCCGGGAACCCCCGAGCAGATATGCCCTAAAGGCGAGGGTACCGAACAGATCAGCGAAGGCAGCATGACGGACATTGAGCCCGCCCGTGAATGCGCCAAAGGCGGGCATCACTAGGCGGGTTTCGTCTGCGGCGAAGCAGCGGCGACTTAGCGCGCGGCCACGATGCACAATCCGAGCTACCGGATGCAAATGACCGCTGATTTCGCCGGAATCACCGTTCGGTTCGTGGCGGAAAGTCAGGGCGCCAATTTTCAGCTTCCCGTGAAACGCGCCACCGATACTACTGACCGGTTCTGGATCATGATTGCCCGTAATCCAAATCCAGTCGCGGCCCCGTTGGAGCGCGCGCAGATTGTCGCGATCGCTGTCACAGAGCCGACCTGGGCCACCGCAGTCGTGGAAACTATCGCCGAGAGCTACGATGCAGCGTGGCGCATAGTCTGCAGCTAAATGCGAAACGCGCGCGAGCGTGTTTGCGGTGTCGTAAGGCGGAAGTAGTTGCCCACGCGCGGCAAAGCTTGAGGCCTTCTCCAGATGCAAATCTGCGACGGCCAGGAGACCGTGCTCTTGCCAATAAAGCGCGCCCCGCGGATCGGCGAGAAGGGGAACGCCGGCGAGAACAATGAGATTGCCCTCGCTTTCCGCCGCATTTCGCTCCACTTGGCTCAACTCATCGCTTCCTTGATCAGTTCGTCAGCCGCTTCAGTCAAAAGGGTGTCCGAAGCCTCGCCATAGACTGTCTCGCGCCCGATCTCCAGCAACACCGGAACCGACAGCGGCGAGATGTGGTCGAGCGCTTTATGGACGATTCGCCCCCTGATGCGCGAGAGCATTTCGCCCAGACGTTTGATGTCAAGCAGACCGGTGGCGGCATCCGCATGCGCTGCCCGTAGCAGGATATGGTCGGGCTGATGCTTGCGCAGCACGTCGTATACTAGATCGGTGGAAAAAGTGAGCTGCCGGCGCGATTTTTCCTCCCCCGGGAAGCGTTTCTCGATAAGCCCGGCAATGATAGCGCAACTGCGAAATGTGCGCTTCATAAGCGCCGATTCCGCAAGCCAGGTTTCCAGGTCATCGCCGAGCATGTCCTGATCGAACAGCTGGGCAAGCGAAAGATCGCCGCGAGCGACGCGTAGCGCGACGTCACCCAGTCCCCAGACCGCGAGTGCGTATTCGTTAGCGACGAAACCGAGAGGCCTGAGCCCCGCGCGTTCAAACCGGCGCGTAAGCAACATGCCGAGCGTCTGATGCGCCAACCGCCCTTCGAATGGATAGCAGACCAGATAGTATTTGGCGGCCCGCGGAAACGTTTCGACCAATAAATCGTCAGCCTTGGGCAACATCGAACGCCATTGTTGGATTTCCAGCCATTCGCGCACTTGTTCCGGCAGCGCACGCCATGCCTCGGGCTTTGCCAGAAGGGCGCGCACGCGAGCGGCGAGATACGTCGAAAGCGGAAACTTGCCGCCCTCATAAGCAGGCACTCTCGGGTCGGTCGCGTCCGAACGCGAAACATAGACCTCATCTTCGACCATGGCCTCGTATTTTAGAATTTCTCCGGCGAACACGAAGGTGTCGCCGAATCTCAAGGTCTCGATGAAATATTCCTCGACCTGGCCAAGGAGCCGCCCGCCGCGCGGAACAACGGCCCCGCTGCGGCGGGAGCGCACCAGCCGCACCTTGACCATATCGGCCTCAATAATGGTGCCGACGTTCATGCGGTAGCGCTGGGCAACCCGCGGATGCGTAATGCGCCAGCGGCCATCCTTACCTTGCCTGATTTTTGCGAAACGCTCGTAAGCTTTCAGCGCATAGCCGCCAGTAGCAACGAAATCGACCACTGCGTCGAAATCGGCACGCGTAAGCGACTCATAAGGCGCAGCGGCGCGGACCTCGGCGTACAATTCTTCGGCAAGGAATGGCTCCCCGCAGGCCCGCCCCAAAATATGCTGTGCCAGTACATCGAGCGCGCCGGTGCGCAACGGCGGCGTATCCTGCGCATTCTCGGCCACCGCATCGATTGCGGCCCGGCATTCCAGCACCTCGAAGCGATTTGCCGGTATCAGCACAGCTTCAGAGGGCTCGTCGAGGCGGTGATTGGAACGTCCTATACGCTGGAGCAGACGCGAGCAACCCTTGGGCGCACCGACATTTATCACCAGATCGACATCTCCCCAGTCCACGCCAAGATCGAGAGAAGACGTACAGACCACCGCTCGCAATTTTCCGGCGGCCATGGCGTCTTCGACGCGGCGCCGTTGCGCTACATCGAGCGAGCCATGATGCAGAGCAATGGAGAGATTGTCTTCATTCGCCCTCCATAATTCCTGGAAAAGAAATTCCGCCTGGCTTCGCGTGTTGACGAAAACCAGCGTGGTCTTATGCGTTTTGATATGCGCATAAATCTCGCCAAGCGCATGACGTGCTGAATGACCAGCCCAGGGCAGATTCTCTTCGGTATCGAGCATTTCGACAATCGCTTGTGCGCCGGCCTGTGCCGTGACTAGATC
>Ga0126375_10000395_pt1 | contig 11564 bp, 12 predicted proteins | sample PanSoiMetPlot_14_FD_109577 | JGI IMG/M metagenome (GOLD analysis project Ga0126375, IMG submission 109577) | Tropical forest soil microbial communities from Panama - MetaG Plot_14 | ecosystem: Environmental > Terrestrial > Soil > Tropical forest | place: Panama | collected 2016-02-17 | reverse complement strand
GACCAGCATGACCCCAGCAAGACCCTCATGTAGCACCTCTGTAGTTAGTAGCACACGTTGACCGACGTGAACGACCCCTTCTCCACTTCTCAATGGTACTCGTAAATCCATCAGGTGTTGAGCCTGGGATATCAGCAGAAGCCCTCTATAAGAAGGTGGGATTTAACCCACATTCTCTGGGACAGAGGGAATATCTGTATTCTCAGACTCGATTCAACGTGCCCTGCTGCGGTAGGCGTTACGGTAAGTCTATCGTAGCAGGGCACAGAATGACTCACAAGAGCTTCATACCCGATTCATGGCATTGGATCGTCGGGCCTACATACAAGCTCGGTGAAAAAGAGTTTCGAGTAACCTTCCAAGATTACCAGAAGCTTGGCTTACTCAAGTATTGTCGCAAGGCATATTCGGTGCATCAAGGCACGATGTATATTGTCACGCCTTGGAATTCACACATCGAAGTAGTGTCTGCTGACAAACCAGATAGCCTACTAGGTGAGGGGTTGACTCATGCGATCATGTCAGAAGCGGCACGCCATGACCGTAGCACATGGGAGCAGTACGTCGAACCAGCTCTATCCGACCTACTCGGTAGTTGTGACTTTCCATCTACCCCTAAAGGATATAACTGGTATCACGGACTCTGGCTATTGGGTCAGGAGGGTGCTCTATTTTCCAGCGAACATGCTGAACTAGCTGTGGGGATGGCGCAATATCGCTCATGGCAGTTTCCTACTTGGGAAAATACCGTAAGATTCCCCGGTGGTATGGAGAATCCCGAGATACAGCGTGTAAAGCGACTCGCAAGTAAGCACTGGTTCGATCAGGAGTACGGTGCGAGCTTCACAACGATGGCAAATGTCATCTACGAAGAGTGGAATCCCCAACTTTACACGATTCTCACGCCTTACAAGTTCAATCCGTCATGGTCTAACTATCTAGCGTTCGACTACGGATTCAGCAATCCATTTGTCTGCCTAGATATCCAGGTTGACCCCCATGACAACATCTACGTGTGGCGTGAATACTACAAGTCCTACCTCTCAACTCACGAACACGGGATCTATCTGCTGAACCGTGAGAACCCGCAGGATTACCACGTAGATGCAATGTTTGGTGATCCGCGTGGTGCAGACCAAGCCGCGACTCTCGCGCTCACCATTGGGTTTGTAGCGCAAGAGGATACGCCTTGGCATTTGTCTGTGGAAGAGCTTAAGCGCATGATGAAAGCCGGAAAAGTGCGCGTACATCATAGTTGCGTCAATCTGTTGCGCCAGTTGAATCAGCTACACGTCAAGGAGCAGGGTCGCCAGTCAAAGTTCGACCTTAATGAATTGGCGGGAGATGGCAATATCCAGCACAAAGTGGATGACCACGCAGCCGACGCACTACGGTATTTCATTGGGCCGTACTTCGTGAATGGCGCGGGTATCCGCTTGGCAGATGTTATGGGCGATCAGTGGCATGGCTCAGAAAGCCACGACTTCGTGACTCTCAACTCCGGCATAACTCTCGATGAAACGAGGGTCACGCTCTAATGCCTGTCATCCCACGTCGTAAGCGTAAGCCACAAGCCGCAGGTAGTCAGCAGGCTATCCAGCGTAATCTGCAAACAACGACTACCATCCAAGCTGGTAAATCTGCGCTTGCACAGATCCCACGGCCACAGTTGGATAGCGAGCTTGGCTCTAGCCAACCGACTCTAATCCGTGAGGTTGTTCCCGAGCTTAGCACTCAGTTCCAGCGTAGCCAAGTCTACGCACGTATGCAGCATGATGCTGGTGTAGACGCCTCCCTGCGTGTTCTCAAGACACCGATCCTGGGTGCAGAATTCTTCATGGAGCCACATAGCGATGCTCCGCAAGATGTGCTCATTGCGGAGTTTATCTGGGAAAACCTGGCTAGGGGATTGAGTGCGCCATTGCTCAACTCGCTTGAGGACATCTTGCATATGTGTGAGGACGGGTTCTCCGTGCTTGAGAAGGTTTATGAGAATCGCGAGTGGTCGCCATCTGCCAAGGGTGCGAATACTCGCGTGTATACCATGCTCAAGAAGCTCGGTGTGCGGCCGGCGTATACGATCCCCACCATTGAATACGATAACAATGGTGGCCCCGTCAGTGTCACGCAAAACGCGATTCAGGCTGATGGCACAGTTCAGGAGAAAAAGCTTCCAATCGAGAAAGTCATTATCTTCTCCTTCAACAAGAAAGGTGGTGATCTAACAGGCCGCAGCATCCTCCGAACGGCATATCCGCATTGGTACTACAAGACACATCTGTACAAAATCGACGCTGTACAAAAGGAGCGCCATGCCATAGGCGTCCCGAGAGGGAAAGTTCTGCCGGGTGCAAAGCCTGACGATAAAACAAGCCTGAGAACACTCCTACGGAATCTAAGGACTAACGAGGAAAGCTACATCATCCAGACTCCCACGGTTGAAGTGGATTTCGCGGAGTTGCAGAATCAGCCTGTAGATGTCATCGGTTCAGCAGAACATCACAACGCGATGATTATGCTGAACGTGTTGGCTCAGTTCATGGTCATCGGTTTTGGGACGAGTGGCGCTAGAGCGACCGCAGCCACAGGTGCAGACATCTTCATGAAGTCGATGAAGTACGTCGCCAACTACATCGCACAGATGGTGAACATGTATCTGATCCCCGAGCTTGTGGTGTGGAACTTCCCCACCAACAACTTCCCGAGCTTGAAGGTTCGCAACATCGGTGAGACTCGCGACTTGCAGATGCTTGGCGCGGCTCTAGCGAACCTCGCTAGTCAGGGGCTTATCACGCCTGACCTTGATACCGAGAATTGGATGCGTGAGACGTTTGACATGGCATTCAAGAATCCGAGTGCTCCCGCGACTCAGCCTCCTACGAGGGAACAGATCAGGGAGGATATCTACCAGGGGCAAGGTTCTACTCCGAATCAAGTCGGTACTCCAGGTTCACTAACACCCTCTACAGGTAATGGAAGAGGTAGTGTACCTGCTGGTGCTATTAGAACAGGAAATGTGGGTAAACCTCCGAGTGGCACAAGTTAGGTCTACACCGCGTACTCCTACCGACACCCCCTGTGCGGGGGTTATTAAGGAGGGCGCGGTTCCCGAGGGAAGCAAGTTACGTCACTACTACACAATAAACGGGAGATTGTACTACGTAACGGGAGTTAGCATCGCAAAAGATGTGTACGAAGTAGAAAACTGTGAAACGGGTCTACGAATGCGGGTCGATAGCGAATATCTAAAGGAGGTGAAGTGGATAGATGCTAGAAGCCGCAGTAGTTGATACACCGTCGCTAGATGGCGGAAATGAAATCTGGATCGAGGCTCTGCCTGCGAGGATTTACCACACTCCGCAGTATGGGCCGGTTGAGATTTCACGCGATAAACTCGATCGTTTCGTGAACAACTTTGCAAGCAATGTTCGTGGACAAGAGATTGCCACGGACTTCGATCATGGAATGGATCGAGCGAAGGGAAACCAAGCATCAGGCTGGTATAGGGAATTTGCCGTCAAGCCTAGCCTCGATGATCCCACACAAGTAAGCCTCTTTGCGCGTATCGAGTTGACAGACGATGCGAGTAAAGAGTTGAAAGACAAGAAGTGGAAATACTTCTCGCTTGAGTGGGACGACGAGTGGATGGACAATGGTGGGCAGTTCCACACAGATGTCGTAACTGGCGGAGGCTTCACGAACAAGCCGATTGCCAAGAACGTCATGCCCATCAACTTCTCGGAGACAATGTGGGAAGAGCTGGACTTCGAAACTAAGAAAGAATTTGCCGTCTGGAGTACAGCGTTCGTCAACGATCTTCCCGATGGTTCCTTCCTCTACATTCAGCCCGGTGGTAAGAAGGATGGAGAAGGAAAGACGAAGCCTCGTAGTCTCAGGCATTTCCCATACAAGGACTCAGGTGGGAAAGTCGATCTTCCCCATCTTCGTAATGCAATCGCACGTATTCCTCAAGCTGGCAGTTGGCTCAGTGCAGACCTCAAATCACGTCTACAAGCGAGAGCACGTAGGCTACTTGGCGGTACTTCCAAGGCTGCTAGTGAGGAAGCTCTAAAGGCACTTGTCGATGCAGGGTACGACGCACAAGATGTCGTGAAAGTTCTATCTGAACACGGGTTCGAGGTAACCGATGAATCCAAAGAGTGGGAGCACTCAGAGCCAGGAACCGGAAATCCCCCAAAGCCAAGAACAGACGAAGATGGCTCCGACGACCCTGCAATCAAAGAAGGGTGGCGGGTGGATACGCCGCCTGCTGGCAAAGATCCGCCGCAAGACGTAGCAATTTCGACTGGAACGAAGGGAGGTACAAAGTTGGCTGGTGAGCCTGGAAGTATCACTATCGAGCAGGAGTACGAGCTTCGCAATATCCTCGGTCTGAATGGCGAGGGTGATGTGATCGAGGCCGCGAGACTCCAGCTTGGTGAGCTGAACCAGTTGCGTCAGAATGTGGATGCTGCGACGCAAGAGAAGAAGTTCGCAGAAGAGTATCCTGCGTTCTGGACTGAGCATAACAAGCTCATGGAGCGTGACAGGGACAACACAGCCAAGGCGTTCAGTGAGTCTGTTCAGCGTGTGCGTAAGGCTGAGGGTTACGGACTCAAGGAAACTGCCAAGGGTCTGAGTGCCATGAGCTTGCAGAAGATCAAGGATCTTCACAAGCATTTCAGTGAAGGTTCTGCAACTCTCGAAGAGTTCGAGGATTGCATCAGAACTATCGTCAATGGTGGCATCGTGGAGTTTGGTGAAATCGGAAGTGGCTCGTCTGACGACGTTCCGCTCGTTGACACGACTACCGCTGGTGGAATCATGACCGCTCGCAAGGCGTTCGCAGAAGTCATCAGCAAGGTGCAAGTGGAGAACCCGGATTGGGACTACAGGAAGTGCATGGATGAGGCTGCGAAGAAGCATCCTGATCTTGCAGAAGCCTACAACGTTGCTCTGCCTGCATAGGGGGTGATATAAGTGGCAACTGGTAACTTCGTTCTAGACAAGGGATATCGCGCGGCTGGTGCGCTCACCAAATTCCGCGCTGTGAAGTTCTCTGCTGCTGAGACTGTCACTCCTGTCACGGCAATCACAGATCAGATCGCTGGAATTGTTCAGTTCGGTGTCACGTCTACCGAGTTGAGCAAAGGCAAGGGCGCTCTTGTTCGTGTGATGGGACAGAGTGAGATGGAAGCTTCTGCTGCTATTGCGGTTGGAGCTGCTGTGAGTGCTGGAACTGATGGTCGTGCCAAGACCGCTGCAACTGGTGAGCGTGTCGTTGGTTTGTGTGTTGGTCATCCCGCAACAAATGCTGGTGATCGTATCACTGTTCGTCTGGTTGTCGGTGGTGCCCTGTCTCCGTAACCTAGAAAGGTGGTGAAGGTAGGAAATGTACGATCCCGGTACTCTCTACTCTGATCCTATCCTAACCAACTTCTCGGTTGGGTACAAGGATCAGGCGCTTTACGGGGATAGGATCTTCCCCGTAACCCCGGTGAATACACAGTCAGGGCGCTATCGCGTGTTTGACCGCTCCAACTGGCTCATCTTCGAGTCTGCACGTGAGCCTGGTGCGGTGGCAAACGAGATCCTCGGAGCAAAGTGGAGTGAGGATACGTTCTACACTCGCGAGCGTTCCTTGCAAGTCCCGATCTACGACGAAGAGCGTCAGCAGTTGACATCTCAGGGTGGATTTGCAAATGCCACATTCGGTGGGGCAATGCAGATCAATCCTGAGCTGGATGCTACTGAGCTTGCCACACGTGCCATCCTACTCGATCTTGAGAGTAAGGTCAGCACACTCGTTCGTGACACATCTCAGTATGCCGCCGCGAACAAGACAACGCTGACTGGTGCTCAGCAATGGAGCGATTACACGGGTGGCACAGCTTCAACGTCAAACCCGGTCAACGACATCATGGTTGGTATGCGTGCTGTCTACGCTGCCACTGGTCGTTATCCGAACACGCTAGTCATTCCGAAGCTTGGAATGAGCTACATCGAGAACCATCCACGTATCGTGGATCGCTTCAAGACGTTCACACTGACGATGGACAATGCGTTCCAGCTTCTCACTGGATTCGAGGGAACCATCCTTGGTGTGGATTCTGTCTACAACTCGGCAAACAACATCGACGCCACAATCGCTGTCTCGTCGTTTTGGGGCAAGGACGTGTGGCTCGGTATTGTCGATCAGAACCTCGGACTCAATCAGTTCACGTTCGGCAAGACATTCTCGCAGACGTATCCTGATGGTTCAACTCGGCCTACGGATCGTTGGCGTGAAGAGCCTCGCAAGGCTGACATCGTGCGTGTGTCGATGAAGTACGATCTCAAGATCGTGTCGGCTGGTGCAGGTTACCTCATCACAACCGCTTTTGGCGCAACTGCCTTCTAGGGGGTGAGATAAGTGGCAAAGTTTTATGCGTGGTCGAACTTCGATGTCGAGCGTAACGAGTGGGGCCAGACAACCAACGTGATTCACGTTGGCGACGAGGTAACTCAGAACCAGCTCAACATCAGTGACTCTGAGTGGGAGGATCTAGTCGCAACTGGTGCTGTTCGTGAAGAGCCGTATCCTGACGTTCCCGATGATGTCTCGCCTGCCGAGTATCTTCGCCAGAGGGCAGCTAGCGTAGATGCAACAGAGGATGAGGTAGCTGCATATGCTGACATTCTGAGTAGAAGTGGTCAGGCAGACACAGGAGCAACAAATCCGACAGAAGAGGAAGTAGCCGCGTCGGAAGCAGAAGCAGCAGCGGCTCCCGCTCCCGCGCCAGCATCGTCAAGCTCTAGTAGCGGTAGCACAACAACTGAAAAGAGCTGATGCCTTATGGCTGATCGTGGGCCATACAAGGCATTGACTCGTATTCATCTTCCCGTCATCGAGAAGGATTACGCTCCTGGTGATCCTGTGCCTCTTGAGGATCTAGAGGCCGCTGAACAGTCAGAGGATCAAATCAGTGATTTGATTACTAACGGTTCTCTCGGTGAAGAGGATGATGAATTGCACTTCTCGTCGATCATTCCTCGGCCTGATATGCCTACCATCGAGAAGGCGGTAATGGATGCCAAGGAAATCAAGGCTGAGTACGAAAGACGTGGTGAGGAAGTGCCGGCGGAAGTCGAAGCTATGGCTACTCTCGATTATTCTCATGCTGTAACAGGTGATGAGGGAAAGTCGGGTGATGCCAATGTATGAGACAACGTGGTTGTGTGAGAAGTGGAGCGAAGATGCTGTAGACTTCGCTCGTCGCAAGTTGCAACATGCCGATATCTCGGTAATGCCCGCTGAATTGATCCCTGTGCGGGGTTTTTCAGGTGGGGGCGATTTGCACGTTCCCAGGCTCATGCCTATCAAGCATGGAATCAGTAGTATGGTGCTTCGTGAGCTAGTTGGGCCACCCGAGGTATGTACCGAGATTCAGGGCAATCTCCTGCTGAACGAGGGCATCCAACGTTTGCAGGATATGACCATGATCGCCACGGTTGTCTCGAATCAGGTGGCAACGAACCCATGGTCGAATGCCAATGCTTACACAGGTGTTGGTGACTCGAATACTGCGGAAGCTGCAACGCAGGTGGAGCTACAGGCTGCAACCAACCGCTTCTACAAAGCGATGAATGCAACCTATCCCTCCCGATCTAACCAAACTGTCTCATTCCAGTCGGATTTCACGACTACTGAGGCGAACTACGTTTGGGCTGAGTGGACGATTGCGGCTAGTGCAACTACGGCTAGCGGTGCAGGGTTCACGAATGGTACGACAAACCTGAATCGAAAGGTGGCTGCACTAGGCACAAAGGCATCGGGAACGTGGACGCTTACAGCACAAATCACGTTCTCATAAAAGTGTGAGGGAGTCTGGTCTGATCCCACAGCAGGCTCCCTCACAGTTAAATGGAGAGAGATGCCTGGAACTACAACTAAATACGCTCTACGATATCCCGTAGGCTCAGATCCTCCTAATGTAGCCACGGATATGCAGAACTTGGCATCCGATGTGGATACCAAGGTATTTGGGCTACCGTCGGGTGGCTCATCTGCACAATGGCTGAAAGGCCCGCAAGGTTCCGCTGTTTGGGCGGGAATCACTACTGGCGATGTATCCGGTCTTGGGCCACAATTACCCGCTGTTGTAAATGGTTCGTGGGTCTATGGTTCGGGTGGAGCAGCAACATGGAAAACTATTGCACAGGGAGACCTGCCTGCAAACGTCGGCACGTCAACGGCCCTTGTTTCCGATTGCAATGCAATCACACAGTCAGGATGGTACAACGGATCGTCAGTTTCAAATGCTCCGCGCAGCGATTGGATATTCGTTCTCCACGTCTGTCACATTTACAATCCGACCATGTGGATTACGCAAACTTGCTGGTCGATGCAAGCCAACCCGCCGGTGATGTATATGCGATCGTGCTTGAATGGTTCTTGGACGGCATGGACGCAAATCAGCAACACAGGACAATCTTACCGAGGCGGAATCGGATCGGGTGTTAACTCCGGTGGAGCAGATATCTCCGTTAGTTTCTCACCAGGGTTCTCGGTGGCATGTGACGGCCTAGCTGTTTGCCCGAACAACCCAAGTACGCAGAACTGGATTCCTCGCGTAACGGGTATATCTGCCAGTGGTTTCTCGTTTCGCGCTGAGGCCAGTAACAACGATCAGGGCATCAACTATTCATACGTGGCGATTGGCCGTGGTTGACGCACACAAAAACTTCGCGTATTCAACTGTAGCGACGCCTCCATCACCAGGAGTCAGCGGCACATCACTTGTCGTGGCTGCTGGGGGTGGAGCTAACTTCCCAACTCCACCATTCAACTTGACTGTCTGGCCTATCGGTGTAATCCCTTTGCCAACGAACGCAGAGATTGCTCGCTGCACAGCGATATCAGTGGATACGCTAACACTTGCGCGAGCACAAGAAGGCTCTACTGCCAGAGCGATAATCGCTGGCGATCAAGTCGCGGCTAGCATTACAGCCAAGACGATCACTGACATTGAAACGATGCTCGTTTACAATGGCGATTACGCAGCAGGTAACTACGTAGACGGTCAGATTGTCGTCTACAACGGAATCGCCTATCTCTGTACTTCACCCACTAACACAGCTCCTGGTGGTTGGCCTGGTGGAATTACACCAGCGAATCCTCCACTGACAACAGTGTATGGCACATCTCTACCAGCTTCGCCATACGACGGCCAAGAAGCCATCCTCGTAGATTCAGTGACGAACCCCACATATCAGTGGAGATTTCGTTACAATCTTGGCTCAACAAGTGCCTATAAATGGGAGTTCATTGGTGGAGCACCTGTTGTTGTCAGTGATGCGACTGCACAGGGAGTTCCGAATGGTTCGTGGGGAGTGTGGTCAGCTCCGATTTTTGCTGTTCCTCGTCCCGGTGAGTACAATGTCACGTTCGCACATCAAATTTACAACAGCGCGGGTACTGTTCAGATCTACTACGGAGTCTCCATTTCTGGCGCTGCTCCATCAACTGCTGTTCTTGGTGCAGTTGGATTTGCAAACATAGAAGCAGGCTGGACAATACCAGATAGTCCACTCACTCTTTCAGCGGGACAGGATCTACGAACGGGAACTTACGCAGTTGGTGCTACTACAGTAACCGCGAGAGGACGCACTCTGTCTGTTCGACCAAAACGAGTTTCATGAGTACACCGAATCCCGCAACTACTCCTTGGGTTCCTGTGTGGAACTTGAATGGTGGCATGGATTTGCGCTATAACGGAGCGTGGGCAGCGGGGCAATACTACGATGGCGACGTAGTTGTCTACAACGGGGTTGCCTATCTCTGTGTGAAGCCTACGAATCAGCCGCCTACTCCCTGGACAGGTTCACAAACGATAACGATGCCATCGGTGCGTGTCTATAAATCAACTGTAGGACAGTCGGTACCGAGTGGTGCGTGGACAGCTATCTCATTCGACGCCATTCGTTGGGATAAGGGTGCTCCTGTTGTTCATTGGAGTGCCAGTAACCCGACTCGTCTTACGTGTCAGGTTGCTGGTATGTACGCTGTGATGGGCATGGTTAACTTTCCCGCTGTAGCCGCTGGAGCTTCGCGATACGCGGCAATGAATGTGAACGGTGGAGGTAATGCTAACTGGATGGGACTCGGTGGACTCGGAGGTATTCCTTTCACTGCAAGCAATGGCCCATCGGCTACATTTACTGCGATCGTGCAGTTAAATGTAGGCGATTACATCGAGCTTATTGTCTTTCAGGATACTGGCTCGGCTATGAACATACCGTGGCAGGGGCCATTCCCATACAGTTGTGATTTCGCTATGGCTATGATCGGTGGGATGCAAGGCCCGCCTGGGCCAACAACGCAGTACGGAACAAATCTACCTGCGAGTCCCACCGATGGTCAGGAATACGTGCTAGTAGATTCCGTCACCAATCCCACGTATCAGTGGAAGTTTCGCTACAACGCGGGATCGACAAGCACATACAAGTGGGAGTATGTCGGTGGGTGTCCACTACAACAGATAGGTGTTGGTGGTGCATTTTGGGGCACAAACGAGCAAACGTCGTCTACGTCTTACACAACACTTACGACTTCTGGCCCCGGTGTCACAGTACCACGCTCAGGTGAATACGATGTAGAGGGAGTTTGCATCGCAGGAAATGTGGTGGCTAACAACTTGTCAGGGTTCGTGTTCTTCGTCACAGGTGGCGCTACTCCTGGTTGGCAGGGTGGTGAGGCTGTGACTGTTCCGTCATCGAATGGAAATGGTAGCTCGATTTCGACTAAAAGAAATATCACAATGGTGGCTGGAAACCGAGTAGAGATGCGGTACGCGACCTCGAATGCGGCAAATGCGGCATTCTTCTACAATCGTTCGATTTGGGTGACTCCCAGGAGAGTCTCATGAGTACCACAATCCCTGATCCTGCTGTAACAAACTGGGTTCCTTTGTGGAGCGTTGGCCCTTATGGGCCATATGTCCCGCAGGATGGAGTTACCGCAGCAGCTACACGTATCTTTAAGTCCCAACTTGCTGCCGCAGATACACAACCTGCAATCAATGTACGTGGTGACGGACAAATCCAGTGGGGGCCAGGAGGTACGGCTGCACTCGATACGATCTTGTATCGCTCGTCATCGGCGTCACTAAAAACGAATGGATGGTTTACTGCCACTCAGGGCATTTACATCATGCAATCCACAGGGACTGGCGATGCATTTGGCTCGTATCTAGGTGTCGATAGCCAATGGCGTTGGTACATGAATGCGAATGGAAAGATGCAGTGGGGGCCGGGTGGAACAACTGCTCTCGATACGAATTTGTATCGCTATTTCGCTAATAAACTTGGCACCGATAGTAACTTCATTGCTACTGCGGCAGTTGCGGCACAACAGGTCGAGCTTGGTGGTGTTGGCCCAGGTTACGGAATAATGATCGGTGGTGATACCGCTTTGTACCGTCAGGCGGCAGGGCGGCTGCAAACCGATCAGTGGTTCACCGCTGCTAACCTGCAAACGCCCGGCTTTCTCCGATTCGCATATAATTCCGCGCCGACGATGGACG
>Ga0126375_10000393_pt1 | contig 11570 bp, 14 predicted proteins | sample PanSoiMetPlot_14_FD_109577 | JGI IMG/M metagenome (GOLD analysis project Ga0126375, IMG submission 109577) | Tropical forest soil microbial communities from Panama - MetaG Plot_14 | ecosystem: Environmental > Terrestrial > Soil > Tropical forest | place: Panama | collected 2016-02-17 | reverse complement strand
GTCCGAGACCGGTCCGATCGGGCCGTGCCAGTGTCAAGTAAACAACAGCCCCTTTTCAAGCCCTCGCACTCGACCTACGGCACTATTTTCGAGTTTGACCTCAGCACACATTCAACCACCATGTCAGAGGAAGGCATCTATCGCCGCCGCATGATTTTTTGTCCCGCTTTACTAAACAACTTCGACACAAATGAGCTCTGGATAATATGTGACGGCTGCGAACGGTTTCTCTGCGTCTGCTGCACAGACTACAATTCCCCTACAACCTGTCATCATTATTCACTGGTTTTCACCGATGGCGCATGCTCCCGCAATGGATACGGAGACGCAGTGTCTGGAATAGGAGGCGCATTCGGGGAGAAATCTGAATGGCAATGGAGCATTCCTGTGGATGACTATGTTGACCCGTCCGGTATTCGGACAAATCAACGTGCAGAATTATTGGCGGCCATCGAGGGCGTGAGGCGACTGGGTGATTTCTTGCGCAGTTCGGGAAAGCTCTTTGCGCACGAAAAGATTTCAATGGTCGTAGCCACGGACTCTGAGTATGTCTGTAAGGGAGTAACGGAATGGATGCCCAGGTGGAAGGTATGCTATGTTATTCCTTCTCATAGCCGCCAAATGCATTTTTCTAACGTCTGTCAAGGAAAATGGCTGGAGGAACAGTCAAGGGAAAACCGTGTCGAACAGCGACCTCTTTCGCACCCTTGACATCACGAAAACGTGGAGACTCCGATTTGTCTAGTCGGAGTTGACAATCTGTCCTCCGACTGGACGACGATGTTCTACAATAATAAATAACAACAATAGAATATAATGTACCTGTCATTCTACTAGCTCGTGGTCATCGAGGCCAAGGCTGATCACACTCTGTTCAGCCTTTGACTGGAAGTAGGATTCTTACATACTAATGACAAACCATTGACATCCATGCGCCACAATTGCAGTGCTTGGGCTAGGCTTATAATGGTTGATCAATCTGAGGCAACACAACCACTGCACCTCAAGCATGGAAGTGGGATTGTAGCTTCTTGTAGTATCATACTCCTTGATTGCCAATTCTGAGCTAGGACTATGAATGGGGAATTGGCTAATTTGGGATGAGTGTACTAGGCTGGCCATGTTTTCAAATTCACTGCTAACTGGCCGTATCGTTACTCATATGATCACGAAGCATACATCGTTGACATTTCGTAGAACTCTTCGTCATCGCTAGGGTCCGAACAACTGCTGTCCGAACATTCATCTTCCAAGTATTCATCTTCCAAGTATTCATCCTCATCCAGGAGACTGGGTTGCTCAGAACCATGCACTTCAGGAACGCTTCCAACCACATCTTGAGAATCACTGTCAGGGCCCTCATACACCTCTAATTCTGTTTCCATCGGCGCTAAATCTCCTGTTGCACATTGGCTGGTGCCTGTGGAAGTTCCAGCATGGGCATATAAATGTCCTACGCCCAAGCCATAATAGTAACGCATCACCATGTCACGGTCCACAAATCTCAAGGCACATGAGCAAAGACCACCACGCCAAATAAGAGTGTGCTCACCGATTCACATAGTATTGAATATAGTCAGAGGGATTTCGTGCACACAGTGAAACGTCTCCACGGATCATACAGGGTCTTCCTCTGGCAAAGGCAGGAACTATATAACTGCCTCTCAAGACATCTGACAGATCAATGAATCCAAAAGCATCATCATCTGTCACCCTAAAAAATTTGACACGGTCAAGTTTGAAGGTATGCCAGCCAGTAGCCCTTGGATCCACAATCTGATACCAGCGCACCCACAAGAACTCCATGCGACGTGGCTGATAATTAAGCACCCCATGGCCCATATAGACAACGTTGGCATGGTAGATGCCAAGGACTCGCGCATATCTGAACCAATGATGTAATGCAGAGTCGGCATCATGGTTCAGAACCATGATGTTGCAGTGGGAGGTATACGGGTTCACCACATCTTGAGAACGTCGTACGTCGTACGTCGTGTAGTTGATTCGCAAAACCCTATGAGAATAGATGCGATCGCCTTGGAAAAGTACCACGTTGGGGTCACAGTCGTCTGGATGAGCTACGTCACTTGGACAAGGACTTCCTTGGTCCTTGCTGTTTATTGGTGACAGGATGCGGGAAAGGAGATGCTGCTTTAACTTGGGCAGAAAATTCTGTAACAAAGACACGTCAGCAATTAAGACTATGGTCCTTAACAAATGCCAGTACATTGACCGCAGGATCACCACTATGTGTACGGAGAAAAGTTCCAATGTGTTCATACTGATTTTGCGAGATCCCGATGTGATGGTGTGGCTCCGTTGTGTCAGGCACCGGTTCCACTTGTGACTGCCTTTGCTTAGAAAGTGTTGCTCGAATACGACGAAGCCGAGTCTCACGGCGCTCGATTTGAGCCAGCTGTCGGACAAAGGATCTTTTATCTGTGCGAGTGTACCGAGCCTTGGAAGTTCGATGCTCAAGCTCACCCTATATAGGCTCACATCAGCAATAGGAACTGAAAGTAATGAAGGCTGCTTACAGGTTCTGTCGAGTACGAATCTGTAGTGCCATACTTTCGAATGGTTTCCACATAATCGCCCAAAGCATGGAATTTGTATGTTTTCAGGCTGAATTTCTTCTGCCGTGAGCCCTCATCAGAGGTGGCCACAGGAGGCTCGGGAACAAGGTCAGAAGCCCCTTTGCTCGCACCTGCTTTTTTTGATCCACGGCGCTTTCGTGCTTCAAACTCCCGCTTGAGTTCATACGTTTCAAAGGCTGGGCATGTGTTGTTCACAAACTTGCGGAAATGGGTTCCGAGATGGGTTGTACAATGATCGAATATACCAGCAGAATCGTCCGTATGCATCCGTAATTTTGCCAAAGCATGCCAGTTTGCACAAATGAAGAGTAGCCGCAAAATATTACTATTGTGTGGTTCGGGAAGAAGCCCTTCGAAAACAGGTATCATGCACTGTCCTCACTGGTCAGTGGTTGCATATCTTAACAATGTACTACTAACCTGAAGCAAGTCCTCAAAATCCCGTGCTGCCATCTTTTTTATTTCTGAGACATTCCTTGAAAAGCGCCTAATGGTGTCACGGCCAAATGTTGGGAGCTGTCTGAACCTTTGAGGTCAAAGTAAATTCTGAAATCCCACTAACTGGTGTAGAAGACGCACCGACGATCCAGTTCATGAACCAAATTCTTATCCACAGCTGTTAGAATTCGAATAAGGTGAATAAACAGAGCTTTCCAGACGCCCAGCTCGAAGTCGTGCATCAAATCCACGGCAAACATTGAAAAAAAGTGAAAACCCAGTGGGGAAAGCCTTTCTGAAAAGGCATTCTGCAGCACAGCGTTAATCCACCACCACAGACCATATTCGTCACTGAACTTACAACTGTTGGTACCAGAGACTCTGCCTTGAGGACAGCATCAACGTGTTCACTGTCAACAGCGTAATGTTTTTGGTAAATGATCTCCCGAGCAGTTCTTATTTTATCTCTCCTGGTTTCATCATCGACGCGAGCAAGATCATTTCTTTGCTTCCTGTCTAGAACAGTTCCAAGATTCTGAATGCGAGAAAGAGGAATGAGGCATCGGGGACACGGACAGTTGCCCATGTCACGGATACAGGAAGTGTAAACCCTGCATGTGGTCAGCCCTTGTTAACACAAAAAAAATACTACGTACTTCTCCTTGTAATCTGACGACTGAAGGAATACCCGGGGGTAAAATCGACGCCTAATGCCATCGCAACAACTGTGAACAATGCCATGCACCCATGCTTCTATGAATTCGTCATCGAGTAACACCTTCCACTGAGCTTGAATCACTTCGCGACGACAGTGCGTCAGCAAGGCCTCGCTGGGCCCTTTTCCGCCCTGGTGCTCTGCTGCGAAGTCCTTGAATGCATCTGGGAGCTGGGAGGTGACTTAAATCACTAAACATCTAGGACCAAAGTGAGAGTGACTCACAGCCTGAAAATATGCCACATGGTTGCATAAGTGGCATGCAGGCTTGCACCTACGATACTTCGACTCATTCCCGAAGAACAAGTAGCAAGGCCAAAGCTTCGCATCGCCAAAAGATGTCAAATGTGTGGCATCAGAGGCGAATATCATAGCAATGACAACTCTTGGAAGATCACAGCCAGGTTCCCCGGAAGAGTCCTGTAGTTCATGGTGGGCATCCAAGAATGCAGGTGACGTGTAGAGTTCACCATGCACTTGAACCTCAGTGGCTGAATTGGTAGGCTGCCACAATACTTCGAAGGGCTCGTAGTGAAAATGCTGGTCATCTTGTGGCTGCCAAAGCTTCTCCAAAATCACCGAGACAAGAGACCGATGGTATAGGTCACCCACAACGTACTCTTTTGGTCCTGGAACCGTGGCACGGTGGTTAAAAGGAACTGAGATGCTAATTGGAGTTTGTTTCCATCCAGCATCGTGGTCCATCCATGCCGGTTGGCTGTTATCCTTCGGAACCCCATCAAAATCATTATGGCCCAAGGCTGCATCAATCTTGCTCCAGCGGCTGTGCTGTACATCTTCAGGTCGAAAATTCGGGTTCGCAACAACGTCAAGAAGGTTTTGAAAACTCCGATGGGATTTCTGCTTGCCCTCGTTCCAGTACCACTCCCCGAGGAGGTAAGAATTTTCGTTCGGATAGGGATGGAATTTGTTGTCAGTATGTGATAATGCAGTGGTGGCTGCATCCAGGCCTTCAGACAATGTTTGTAAGTCAACAAACTGCTCTGGGTCGTGAGATGGCCATTTATTAGAGTAATACTTCCGGGAGAGGCCGAACATATTACGTGGGGTCTGAAGTACACGAGAAGTTTGAGAAGATGAGCTGATTAGGGGTAATGGGTCTGGGGGAGAAGGCTGGGGCACTATGGATGGGGAGGTAGGGGAGCTGATTGCAGGTTGAGGATTTAACTTGGGTTCGAGAGAGAAAAGAGGTAGCGAATGAGGAAGCATGTCTCTAAACCGCCCTGGAAGTTGACGGTTCTGCCTGCATGGCCTACTTCCTTCGACGGATTGGTGTAGAACATCAGCAGCAGCCGAAGATGAAGGATCCTACATAAATGCACAGGGTAGATCGTGCATCTGGAACGAGCGTGAATGCCTACCTCTGTTGCAACTGGAACTGAATCACCATCTAATTGGAGTTGGAGTGCATTGCCATCGCCTAAGTGGTCCATCAATGCATCCTAGACACGGAAGATTATCCTGAGCCAGTGGGATAAACGAGGTCAAAGACCACTTACATCGGCACCACAGTCAACATCACTTCCTGCTAAACCAAAGGCTTGGTGACCATCATGCTCTGGCTCAGGCCCTTTGGCACGCATCCTTTTCCTGGGGGTCCAAGCCTCCTTTGCCTTTGTTAAAGCCCATGACAACCGCTTCTTGGCTCGCTGACAACCACGTTGGTGGTTCTTGAGGGCGCCTCTCAGTGGAAACTGTTTTCCACACAGGCATGCATGGTCAAGAGCATCACTCTCCATCATAACGGCCTTGATTGACGCTGATAGGGCTTGATGGTACGAGGAACCGGGTCGAAGTTGGAACCTGCCTTTTTTAAGCGCCGTGCCAAGCCATGAGGCTGTCGACAAACAAGGGGTCAACACCGGGTATCTGAGTAACGGCTTTTGGCTTATATATGTCCATACGAGGCCCACAGCCTTTCAACCTATACACGTTTCAAATAGTCTACTAGCCTTGGGGCCCATGTATCTCACAGCAGGCCGTATATTGTTGAAGAGGACTGTTGTACATTCAGTCATTTATTTAGCACGGCCAGAAAAATGTGCGTTGTGGTCGGGATACAGCGGGCAGGCGAACCCGAGCAAGGTGGGGCAAGGGAGCAATGAAAAGCACTGGGAGACAACGTTGGGAAGGGGTTTACAATAATGTTGTTTATACTTCTTCGTCTCGCTTCTCTTCCCAGGGCGAGGCGTCGTGCTCTTTATGAGCATCGCTCGTTCTTGATCCAGGTCTCGTTCCGGAACGTAAAACCACTGTGCTTCCAGTGGATGATCCGAGTCGTCCTGCAGCTCAGAATGTCAGCAATGCAAAATCGAACAACGAAAGGCGGCAAATAAAACACACCATCCCACTGGAATCGAAGACGCCGCACTGGCTCTGAGCTTCCTCCAACACATCCTCTATAACGGTCACCCATTCCCCGTCCGTCCTTTCCGATTTCAGAGTAGGTCGACGCTGTACGAGAGCCTTGTACAGCGCCGAAGCGGGTAACGATGACGCTCGAGACATCGCCAAGGTTTCGATTAGCATGCCACAAATCTCATTATGCACCGGGTCCGTTGGTGCTATTGGAGAGGGATTAGAAGTAGAACAAGTAGGCGCAACCGAAGCTGAACCTGAAAGTTCCAGATCATCTTCTCGATTGCTTTTCGACGACGTCGACTTCCGTCTGCGCGGGCTGCCTTGTTGATCATTGCTAGTCTTCCGCTTCCCAGCCTTTTCGGACTTCTCACCCTCACTCATTGCTACCTTCGCCTTCTTCCTCACGGGTCCCTCATTATCTGTCCCCATGTCCATCTTCCTCTTCTCCTTCTCTTCCTTCCCTAAACCATTCCCGCGTATAACTGGCTTCTCTTTACGATATTTCTCGCATCGGTTCGAGCGGACTCTCTTTGGTGCGCGGTACAGGCTCCGCCAGTGAGGACTTTGCATCCTCAAAAGCCGGGGCGGGAGAGAGCGTCGAACGGGCGTTGGTAATTGTCGGAGTAACGTCCATTGCCCCGGAGGTTGACGATACGCCGGGTTGGGAATGATTTTCTGGTAAATCAGACTATCGGGAGTGCGTTTAGCCCTGCGGACAGATTGACAGCGGCAAAAACCACTCACCAAAGTCGACAAGGGCTCCGAATCTGCGTTAACTTCAACATCCCCACCCACTCGAGTCAAAAAACCCATCCGTTCATCCCCCAAGCCGACATTAGGGCAAGGCGATATCGGACTCCGTCGGCCGGAGTCTTCTGCATTTTCTGGTCTTGCCCCATCTTCATCAGCAATTGAAATTGAGAACGCGCAGGAAAGAGGCGACGAATTCGATATCGTGGATTGAGGTGGTGTCGAAGCGGGTGGTGGAGGTGAAGAAGGATACCGGAGGCTTCGAGACAGAGGTCCGGACGAGACTGACGTTGTTGGAGATGGAGGTGCAGGTGTTCGTGAGATGTGAGCCGGCGTCTGAATCGGACCTTTACACAAGATTGCTTCCAGAGAAAGTTTGGAAGGCGTGGCTTTAGTAATGGAACGATACGCCCTTGTGATTGGCTTGTCAAGGTTGTGATTCTGCCGGCCCGAGTACGGATGTCGTAGAGAGGATGCGTGGGCGTGAAAAGGGGGGTTTAGATTTTAGTTCAGTCGTTTGCGAGTTTTGTAACGAGGGTGCAGAGGCAGAATGGCAATCGTCGGCGTCCGGAAAATTGAGAAGAGTAACGTCCACGCAGGAAGGTTTTATTTCGACTTGGGCCTGTACGGCAGAGTTGTCCGGCGGTAAAGGCCTACGGCGAGTGCGCGGACGGGCACTAACGCACATGGGCAGACATCGCGGATCATTCTTCCATCTACCTCGTTCGGACGAGGTATGGAAATAAGTCCTGCGTACTCCTGTGGCTGCGCCGTCATCCATATACGGATCGGATAATCGTTCATCTTCCTCATCTTCGGTGTCAGAGAACGGGTCCGACGATGGCATATCGCGAATGAGACTCGAAGGCAAGCCGGTTGTTCGGTGTGGTTTGTACGAAGGACCGGCATCCCAAAGACCCAGGCACGCCTGCTTGCACCGACCCGGATCCGTGGGTGAGGCTGGTGAGAAAAATTCTCAGATGGCGGGAATTGGCATGCACAGGGCAGAGGCGGCACCGGTCTGGTTGCTCCGGGTGATGGGTGACAGAATGGGGCAAGAAGGTCGCGAGCTTCTGAGTTCCTTGGATGGGGAGGAGCGGCACCCAAGTACTTATGCACTTGGGCCGAACGCGAGTGCGTAGGACGGCCAGGCTAGCACCCCATCCAGTGATCTCAGAAGCTTGGGCCTTGGCACGAATGCGGATACCCACTGGCTGCGAAAAACACTGTCAGGCAGTGAACGCGTCGTTTCAAAAACGTGGTCGTTTGGAGTAAACGCGTCTTGCACATGACCGTGGCTAAGAGGCGTCGTCCACACACACAAACAGCTGTAATTGTCCAAATTTTATTTGGGTGGAAAATTACCCTCCTCAATCCTCATGAGGATAGCCTGGTTGCCTGCCCAGATTATAATCTTTTTTTGGCTTTATTCTGACGGCTCCTAAAGGTCTAGATATTTTTCCAAGGCTGGAGCCAATCAGAATGCACGCATTCCTATTCTCATCCCAAGAAAATGTGTCTCTTGTCAAGCGCCTTTTCTTTCATCCCGGCCAATTTCCAGGTCAAGCCAAAGGCTTAAATTCGAGCTTGTGGAACCCAGTACCCACGAGTTTTCTCTGCCATTGGAACGAGCCTACAAACCCATGCCTGACGACCCTCTCCCCCTTCTTCTCCGCATTCGCCGCCATCACGATGGCCAAGCACTGCCGCAGATGATCCTGCATTACGATCCCTTGTCACGCGATCTTAGGCCCTGGCATTGGTAAGTTTGTCTCTACTCTGTTTGTATCTGGGTATCTGATAATGACTTTGTAGGCCTGTTGGCCAAGACTTGAGTCGCGTTCTTCCATCGAACCTTCTGGCCCACCGCATCACTCATAATTTCAGAGCTCCCTGCTGCCTTTGTGCTGGTGAGATCGGCATTGGAGAATATACCGAAACGGCAATCTACCTTGCTACTGCTGGTCGTTTTCGCGGACAATTGGTTGCAGGTTGCGCCTCCAATCGCTGCGGGTATTTAGGTAAGTGAAAACTATGTCTATACATAACTTGGCTTGACACGGGGTTTAGTTGGTCTGGAGCACTTGTTTCTGAACGTTGGCCTTCTGTTGCAAAAATACCCTGCAAGACGTAGGATTGCATCATCCACACTGCTGACCAACCCGCTAATGGCTTTATCTGCAGGCCCTGAAGCCCTTGCTCCTCCCCCGGCTTCATACATTTCAGCTCATACTTCAACAGCTTGTACTTCAAATTCTCGCAGTGGGTTGCTCTCTTGTTGAAGCCACTGCTTCCATTTCTCACAAATATCAGGTCTCCCAAGGCTACCAGCTGTGCCAACTTTTGACCGACCCTTGAACATGGGCCAGGGTACGCTTACCCTACTCATGCGATTGGATAGCACTGAGCGGCCTGGGCTTACGGCAACCCAGTTTAAGAATCTGTTGGCCTGGTGTCGATGTGGACTGGTTATGACCCGCCGGGCTTACAGGTTGCATATTTGTCAAGATCGCCCTGCTGTGATTGACCTTACGGGTGATGAAGATTCAGATACAGTGGTTTCGTTGAGTGATTCAGAGCCTGACCACTCCTAAGTAGTCTTTTTTTTTGCTTTACCTGTACAGTAAGATCAAGCCAAAGACATTCGACTTTTTTTTCTGAGTGGCTTAAGCGTACAGCCCCTGTGATGATGAAGAAACTGGTGTTGGTGCTCTGCTCTTCAGTTGACATGGTGGTAAAACGAGCGACAACGTTCATGACTAGATTTGCGTTCACAGGTGGGGAGATCAATGCAGAGAGAGCATGCATGGGCGTGTTTGCCGAAGGATGTCTTCATTTTTGATGCTTTTACTTGTGACTTTTAAATTCGTTAGTGGTTTGTTTCAACCGCGTTCAAGTCGGCTTGTCTTCACCTTGCCGTCATTCAGCATGCCCTCGTTTCCTTGCTTGAAGTCGTCATTTCGCCCTGACTGTCTCTCATGCTTTTTACCATCCTCACTTCCTTTCTTGACCTTACCTGTTGTGTTCTACACCGTTGCTCAATGTTTCCTTGGCAAGATCTCGAGGTCCCGAAGACGAATTGTGAGTTGTGATTTTCTTGGTACTTTGCTTTGTTGTTGGAGAGGTTGTTTCCCCCCTTTTTTTTTCTTGCATGTGCGCACATTCACTGAAATTAAATAATTGCTTAATGTATGAATGCGGACATGTACATACTATTTTTTTTACATCTTCGTTCTTACCATTGCTCGTCTCTTTTGCAAATTGATTACTTATCCATTGTTTTACACTCGCATATTAGTAATGATGCAACCTACTACGTAGCTTATATTTCTGTTGTGCTTTTCCTGTCATCAAAGTCATTCCGTCTTTTCTACCGTTACCTTCGCACAGCTCATGCGTCCTCATGCTTGCTCTTCATTCATATCATGTAGAGTTTCGACCAGAACTGCCGGGATGTTGCTTAGTCACACATCCCTATATATATTGTTTTGTTGATTACAAACGAGTTCATTGTCGCCATGATGGCCGTCTATGGTGAACGTAGTGCTCGCACTACAAGCTACACCACATTCATTCGTCCAGTTTGCCACAGAGCAACTCCACCTACGCCGCCGCATAGCGATGATGAGCAGGCTCTGCAGGGTAGTCATGAGTTACCCCCCGCTCAATTACCATCATATGTACCTGTGCCCCTCACCCCTCCTGACAGTGTTAGGGGCTCACTTGACCTTCACGTCGAGTCATTGCATGATTCACATGTTGCTGATAGTCAGAATGTCCTAGATCGTGTGAAGCAATTCCTTAAAGTCAAACCAGCGGAATCTTTGGTGAACATGATGCCATATTAACGTGTTGGGATTGCCTAACTAACAAGCCATGGCTTTTTCTACTTTTGAACAGGTACTCAACAACATAGATTGGGAGACTTTTCAGAAGTTGGCTTTGGACGAGGTGCATTGGTTGAGGTCGGTACTACATACCACCTAAATCAACTTACTAATCAGCGTCCCTTTTCAGATACGACTACCACTTCAAAACTTTAATCATTCAATTCCCTACCGAGATGCATGAATCTGCCGTCAACGTCATTCATGATTCCTTTGTCATCTCTATCAATGGGCTCACTCCAAACGCACCTGACGTAAGGGATTACCTATTTGTCAGAAGTAATCAAGACACTCCCTACGCAGACGGAAGGGGATTTTACGTTCCGGACTTGTTGATTCGTGCGAATCGAAGGAACGTGTTTCAGGTTGAGGTCGCATTTACGCAGACGTATTCGAATGTCCGTTCGAAAATAGCCCGTGTGCTACAAAATGAGTCTATGCTCGGCGTTCTCCTTGTACAGATCAAGGAAGAGGAGGACCGGCCGGGACCTGGCAGAAAACCGAGCAAGGAGGACAAGATGACTTTGGATGATTGGTATGCGTCTGTGGGACGGGTGGGGAGTTTTGGTGCGATTAGCAACAAGGACATTGTTTGGATGAATAGCATCGAGGTGTTTGTAGCTCTTTTCGAACAAGGGTGGGATGAAAGTATTAATGACCCCCCTATGGTACGTCGTCCACTTATTTCATTCAAGTCCATGAGGGATTCAGTCTTATCTTACTTGTCTAAGCACACGATACCAGAGGAGGGCCATTTCAGTTTTCCAGAACTCGACACTCAATTGAACATTATTTGGCATT
>Ga0126375_10000392_pt1 | contig 11576 bp, 9 predicted proteins | sample PanSoiMetPlot_14_FD_109577 | JGI IMG/M metagenome (GOLD analysis project Ga0126375, IMG submission 109577) | Tropical forest soil microbial communities from Panama - MetaG Plot_14 | ecosystem: Environmental > Terrestrial > Soil > Tropical forest | place: Panama | collected 2016-02-17 | reverse complement strand
GATCGATCTGCCATTCGATGTGCTTCTGGAAGGCCCGCTCGTCGAGCTTCCCGTCCTTGAATGGCGTGATCAGGGCGGTGATCGAGCCTCTAAAGGGCGGTATTGGCACGTAAGTGGGCTCCTGGGCCGGATTTGCGGCGAAATGTGCGTGGCCAAAGAAGGCGGACAATAGGGTCTGAGGGTTAAGGCGGCAAGGCGTGGACGCCCCCTTGCGATAGGTCTTGACTGACACCGCTCGGCCTCACCTCCCGATTCAACAGCCACTGAATAAAGCGCTACAAACCAATGTGTTGTGCGCGTTCTCTCAGAATTACAGTGACCCCGGGCGAGCTTCATCAGTCATTTTTCCGCCGGATTCTTTCAGACATTGTTCAATTCGGGCACATTACAGTGCTGTCATCGTCGCGGCTCCCCGGCTCGGGGGACGTCCTGACTGCCGAAGACGCAGGATCGTAAACCGGTACCGACCGACGAGATGAAACGCTTTAGCGCGCACGCTTTATCATTTCTTGTGGTGTTCGCGTGTTTCGCGCCGGCCGTAGCCGTGGCCAAGTCGCATCACCCAGCGCACACGGCAGAGATAAAGACCAAGACGACTCGGCCCGCCGTAGCGGCGAAGCCCGAAACTCTCCCGCCGCTGCCGGATCGTAATCCGGAGCGCGTTGCCACCCCGGCAGCCACGCTCGCCTCAGCATCACCTGCAGAAGGGCAAAGTACACCGGGCGAGGTCGCTCAATCTGATACGGGCACGGAAACGGGCGCCCTTCCTGAGCAGCAGGCCAATCCAGCAAAGCCCGCACAGGCAGACTCGCCCTCCGCCACACCAACAGTTACCCCCCAACAAGACCCGGCAACTGCGACCACAAACGTCCCGCTGCCCGATCGCTATCCCTCAGCCAACGTTGCCACTCCTGAACCATCTGCGGTCAAGCCGCAGACTGATGTCGCTAAGTCGAGCACGGGCGTGCCGCTGCCAGACCGCAATCCCAAAGGGCCGATGCTCGCAGTGACGCCGCCGCCCCTCACACCTGGCCTTGCGCTCGCAACACCGGTTGAGCCCGAGGCTAAGCCCAAGGTCACTGCGGAAGGGGTTTCGGACGTGCCGCTGCCTGACCCCAATCCCAACCGCTCGGCGACTGCCACCCCCTTCCAGGTAAGGGGAACGCTTGCGCCGGCCGTCCAGGCGCCGCCGCCGCCGATGGATTACACGTCGATCTTGAAGCCGCTCATATCCTACGACATCAGCACCGCCGACGAGGCCAATTTCCGAGATGTCCTGAAGGGCGGCGGTTCTATGGCGGCTGCGAAGATCCAAGATCCTGCCGTCCGCGATTTCGCCCTCTGGTATCGCTATCAGAGCGCCGGCATCAATGGCGGCGCCGAGGCCATTGAGCAGTTCCGCATCGCCCATCCCGATTGGCCCGGCCAGGACGATCTGCGCGAGAGGGCCGAGACTGCTCTCTTCCTCAACGATGCAAGCCCCGACGAGGTGAAGACGTTCTTCGCCACGTCCAGCCCGCAAACCGGCGCGGGCAAAGCCGCGCTCGCCGGCGTCTATCTCAAGGAGGGCAACGAGGCTGGCGCGCGCGACCTAGTGGTCTCGGCTTGGCGCGATCACGAGCTCAACGCCGCGGTCGAGACCAAGATCCTCAATCGCTTCGGCTCCATGCTGACCGTCGAGAACCACCGGCAGCGCATCGACAGGTTGCTTTATCCCGACGACAAATCGGCAACCGCCGCCGCGCTTCGCGTGGCCAAGCTGCTTCCGGCCGACGAGCAGAAGAAGGTGGCCGCCCGCATCGCTGTGGTCGAGAGGGGTGGCAATGCCGGCAAGCTGCTCGACGCGTTGCCGGCGAGCGCGATCCAGGCCGATGTCGGCTTGCGCTTCAATCGCATCCAATACCTCCGCCGCAAGGACCGCGACGAAGAAGCTTGGAAGATGCTGCTCGATGCGCCGAGTGAGCCGAACGTCCTTCTCGACCTCAACAATTGGTGGATCGAGCGTCGCGTGAACTGCCGCGCTGCGCTCAACGCCGGCAAGGCGCGCATTGCCTATGAGATCGCCGATAAGCACGGCCTCGTCTCGGGCGATGCCTATATCGAAGCCGAGTTTCTCGCCGGCTGGATTGCGTTGCGTTTCTTGAACGAGCCCGACACCGCGCTGCATCATTTCGTTGCGCTGCGCTCGGCCGCCACCAGCTCTAAAAGCATCGCGCTTGGCGAATATTGGCTCGGCCGCACGGCGCTCGCTCTAGGCGACCGCAACGCGGCCATCATTCACTTCCATGGCGCCGCCAAGTACCCGCAATATTTCTACGGTCAGCTCGGCCGCCAGGCGCTCGACGCAAGGCCGGCTCGCCTTGAGGTGACCTCGACCCCGCTGCCTAAGCCTTCCGACATTCAGCGCTTCCTTTCGCGTGACGCCGTGCGCGCGATCGGCGTGGCCCACGCGACGGGCTTCGACGGGGCGACGCCGCAATTCTTCCTCGCGTTGTCGCGCAAGCTTGACAGCCCGGCCGAGATCGTGCTGCTCACCGAGCTTGCCAAGGACTTTGGGCAACCCCAGGTCGCGCTCAGGCTTTCCAAGATTGCCTTCAACCGCGATCTCCCGGTCGGCGATTACGCGCTTCCGATCGGGGTCATTCCGGAATTCAGAAGCCTGCTCGGGCAAGACCGCGTCGATATCGCGCTGGTTCACGCCCTGTCGCGGCAGGAGAGCGAGTTCAACGCCGCAGCCAAGAGCCCGGTCGGCGCCAGCGGGCTGATGCAGCTGATGCCGAGCACGGCCAAGGCCATCGCCAAGGCCTACAACGTGAAATTCGACGTGAATCAGCTGACCAACGCCGCCTACAACACCCAGCTCGGCGAGGCCCATCTACGCGATCTCATCGACAGCTATAACGGCTCGTATTTTCTGGCGCTCGCAGCCTATAACGCGGGCGGCGGAAGGGTCGCGGAATGGATGAAGGAGTTCGGCGATCCGCGGGACCCGCAAGTCGACCCGGTCGACTGGATCGAGCGCATTCCCTTCACCGAGACCAGGCAGTACGTGGTCAAGATCATGGAGACGTTGCAGCTTTACCGCTCGAGGCTTGCCGGCCCGGCCGACGCGCTGCAGCTCGTGCAAGACCTCAACCGAGGCCGAAGGATGCCTCGCTCCACTGCCGCGGTCACCCAGGTTCAAGCCAAATCGGAGTAAGTTGCCGGCCTGTGGTTTGACCGCTCGTGAGGCTTGCCCCTTCCGTAACTTTGTGAACATTGAGAGCGCGCTGCACGCGCTGCCCACGGTTCTAGACGCGCTCCCAAGGTCCGACCCCCAACATGCCCGAGCCTGCCGGCGAGCTGTGGCAAGATATTACCTACCGGTCGTTCGACGATCTTAGGCTCTATGTCCGCCACTACCAGGCGCCGTCTTCGAAATTCCGTAGCGTCGTCTGCCTTCCCGGGCTCACTCGCAACAGCCGCGACTTCCACACGCTGGCCACCTATCTGTCGCGCTACGCGGAGAAGCCGCGCGACGTCTACTGTTTCGACTATCGCGGGCGCGGCCGCTCGCAATACGACCGCAAATGGCGGAACTATGTTCCCTATATCGAGCTGCTCGACATCCTCGACTTTCTGACCATCAACGGCCTGCACAAGGTGGGCATCGTAGGAACCTCGCGCGGCGGCATCATCGCCATGCTGATGGCTGCGTTGCGCCCGACAGCCATGGGCCCAGTGGTTCTCAACGACATCGGCGCGGTGATCGAGACGCGCGGGCTCGCGCGCATCATCAACTATGTCAGACGCATGCCCAACCCGAAATCCTGGCCTGACGCCGTCATGATCGTGCGCGAGATCAACGAGCGTACCTTTCCCAATCTCACCGACGCGGAATGGGAAGAGATGGCGCGGGCGATCTTCGACGAGCGCAAAGGCAAACCGATGCGTGCCTATGACCGAAGGCTTGCGCGCGCCGTCGGCAGCATCGATTTAAGCAGGCCAATTCCCGATCTCTGGCCGCAATTCATCGCACTCGGGCAAGTCCCCGTCCTTGCGGTCAGAGGCGTCAACTCCGACGTGCTCAGCGCCGAGACACTGCAAGCCATGATCGAGCGCCATCCCAATCTGCGCACGATCACCGTCCCAGATCAGGGACACGCGCCGCTGCTCAAGGACCAGGAGACGGTCGAGGGCATCGCTTCATTCTTCGCCGCCAACGACTAAGCCCCGTCCGAAAAGTCTTGCAGTTTATTTCCTGTTTTTCCTCGGCCGCCCAGCGCCGATCTTCTTCCGCTGCTCGTAGCGTGCGCGAGCGAGGCTGCCTAAGACGAGGCCAGCGGCAAACACAAAGAAGCACCCAGGTGGCCAGGGCGAAATTGCTCATTTGTGTTCCGGCTCTGTTGCGCTTAGGGCCGCACCGGCCAGCGCCGGATCCAGCCCAACACAAATCCCGCCGCAAACACTATGAGAAAATAGAGCCAGACCCTTAGTCGCTGCCGGACAAAGGCAGCAATTTCGGCAAGGAGGCACTTGCGGCCCGGTCTTCGCTGCGGGCGCGCTCCTTGATGCGCGGGATCACGCGCGAAGCCGCGTCACGAGAAGCCGCCGCCTCTTTCCATTTGATGCTTTCCGAGGTCGAGAACAGAGACGGCAGGTCGCGCCGCAGTTGATAAGACACCGCGACGGCGGTGCCTTTGTCCGGTGCCACGCCCTCGATCGTCACGGCAAGGCCAGACAGCGAGATTTTCCCCGAATCGAGGCGGCTCAGCGCGCGCAATGATGCGGCGACCGCCTCGTTCCAGTTCTTAGGCGCACCGGACGCAAGCTCGAGCCGGTCGTCAAGCCCGGGACGCTCGAACAATTGTCGCGATAATTCTCGGACGTTCTGCCGCGCGTTCTCGCTTGGCACGCTGCCCCACAGGCTGAGTTCGTTGGCGCCAAGATCGGCCACGAACACGAAGGGGTCGGCCACCGGCGGCCGCACGCTTTCTACCGCGATGTTGAGCCCGGTCGGCAATGGCCCGCTCAGCGCCTTTTTCACCTCGGCATAGTCGGCTGCACTGCGCGCCTCGCCGTCGACTTTCAAGGTGACATTGTACAGACGTGCCGAGCCGCGCTTCAGATGTGAGAGTTGCTTGAGCCCGAAGCTTACCGCCCCGAGCCATTGCTCCTTAGGGGGACCGCCAGCTGCAATTTTGAGCCGGTCCTCGACCTCGAGGTCCGGGAAGTGCGCCTTCACCATGCCGAGCACGGTGCGGCGATCTTCTTCCGAGGGCACCTCGCCGCGCAGCCTGAGGCCCGATCCTATGCGGGTCGCAGACCACACATAATCCGATGGGAGAACTTCGTTGGTCTCAACGACCTTCACCGCGTCCGCTACCGGCGAAGCAACGAGCCAGGCCTGCGCCGTGCCGAGGCTCGGCTCGGTGCCGAAGCCGGCGCGCACGCCGATCCCAGCGGCAACGGCAGCTAGCACAACGACACACAGCACCCAAGGTCTCGGCCGGCGTTCCAACATGGAACCCTCGCCATCCTTGGCGCGCCACCACTTGGCTTGGTCGCCTCGTCTATGCAAACCCTCAATCCCCAGTTTGCCGCAGCGCTTCGCTTAAAGCGAGTTTACGCTGCGACCATCGCGATGGGCGGAACCCGTCTGGCCCCTTCGCCCTGGCGCTTGCAAGGATCGGCCCCGCTTTTTCGCGGCGGTATTCCCCAAAATCCCGAGCGTGATTAGCGAAACTATAGGCCATCAGCGGGCGCCGTTCCAGATCACTCTTGTTTCGATCAGATCAATTATTGACGCAGCTTGTGACAGCATTACTGCAGCTTTTGCACGCTCGACAATGTCGGCCGCCGGCGCGCGAATCTACTGGACGTGGTGGGCAAGGCCGATGATGCCGATTGCGATCAGGTAAATCGCCACCACGTAGTTGAGCAGACGCGGCATGAGCAGGATGAGAATTCCCGCGATGAGAGCGATCAACGGACTGACAATCACTGGATCAATCGTCATCGTGTTTTCCCCCCGAGAGGCGGGCTGCGGCCCCGATTCGTGTGTCGACGAAAGGAAGAATAGGCTATTCGGCAAGGCTTGTCGTGGACTGAAAATGCCGCGCAAAATCTAATCAGCACGAACGCAAACTAAAGTCCCCACAATACCTTCAATCTTGTTCCAAAAAGCATATATCCCGTCTTGGCCTTGCCGCTTTTGGCGGCAATGGGTAGGAGACCCGGCCGGTCTTAGGGGACTGGCCAATAGCTTTGGTGGGGGAAGCGGGGAGCGCCATGATCGTTGACGAACCCGGCTTCTGGCTCGCCGTTTTTCAGATCATATGGATTGATGTGTTGTTGTCCGGCGACAACGCCGTCGTCATCGCGCTTGCCTGCCGCAAATTGCCTCCCCATCAACGGCTATGGGGCATCGTCCTCGGCACGATGGTCGCCATCACCTTACGTGTCGTGTTCGCCGGCGCGATCACCGCGCTCATGAAGATGGCCTACCTTAAGCTGGTCGGCGGCGCGCTGCTGTTGTGGATTGCCGTCAAGCTGCTCGGCCCCGAGGACAATGGCAAGAACGGGCAAATTGAGCCGGTCGAGACTCTATTTCGCGCAGTCAGGATCGTCGCTATCGCTGATCTCGTGATGAGCCTCGACAACGTCATCGCCATCGCCGCGGTGGCAGAGAAATTCGAGGCACCGCAAAATTACGCGCTGCTGATGTTCGGTCTTGCCGTGAGCATTCCGCTGATCATGGCCGGCGCCGCAATGGTGATGACGCTGCTCGACCGCTTCCCGATCGTGGTCTGGGCAGGCGCAGCGCTGCTCGGCTGGATCGCTGGAGAGATCATCGCCAAGGACCCGCTGATCACCGGCAACCTCGATCCCGCCTCGGCGCACACGGTATGGATGATCGGCGCGACCCTGGGAGCGCTGTTCGTGATCTGCGCGGGGCTGTTGCGCCGGCGCCGCCTGAAGGCGAGCACCTGAACAAATTCAGGCTTCACCGTGGGAGCTAGGCACCCCGGCGGAATCAGCCATCTGTCTGGGCTTAAGCGCATCGCTCCTTGTGGGTTGCCCCGTCCGGAACTCGCGTTCTGCGTTGATCTCGGCGCCAAGCAGCACGATGAAAAAAGAAAGATAGAACCAGAACAGGAGCACGATCACCGCTCCGAGCGAGCCATAAGTCGCGTCATAACGGCCGAAGTTCGCGACGTAGAACGAAAAGGCGGCCGAAGCGAGCAGCCAAACCAAGGTGGCGAATACCGAGCCCGCGCTGACCCACTGCCACTTCGCGGCAGGGCGACATGGGCCGTAGCGGTAGAGCAACGCGAGAAGACCGAGCACCAAGAGCGCGAGCAAAGGCCAGCGCGCCACCCTGACGAGGAATTCAAATTGTTGCGAGTATCCCGCATAGTCAAACAGGATCGGCACATAGACGATGGCGAGCAGTACGATGACGCCGCCGACTATCCCCAACAATGCGAATATGAAAGCGCTCAGATAGTAGTGCAGCAGGCCGCGGCACTCGGGTTCGTCATAGGCAATGTTAAGAGCCGCAAACATTGCCTGGGTCAGCGACATCACGCTCCAAATCGAAAGAGCGAGACTGACGACAAAGCTCCAGCCGAGCAACTTGCCGGAGGCTTCGGCAAGCCGGTGGACTTGGCCGATGACGAGATTATAGGCCTCGGCCGGTAGCACCGAGGCGAACCCGCCGACCTGCTGCTCGATCGTAGTGGGATCGGCGGTCAGCCCGTAAAGCGAGATCAGTGCCGAGAGCCCGGGGAAGATGGCAAACAGCGCATAGAAAGCGCAGCCCGCCGCGATTACTGAAAGATTGTCCCGCGAGCTCTCGCTCCAGACGCGCTCGGCTACTTGCCGCCAGCCTTTGAGCGGAATGTGGTAAGGACGCCTCGCGTCGCGGCGGTAAGGATCCGGCTTGCGCCTCATGGTTCTTACAAAGGATCATGGGAAGGTGCAAAGACAGGCCCATAATGCGGGTCCGCGCGGACGGTTCCGACCGAGGGCTAGCGGGCGGCAAAACTGCAGTTTGATGGACCCGCGCCGAAGCGCACCCTGGGCGCAGCATTCCAGTGCAGGGGGGTGACCGCCACGCCTTGCTCAACGTAGCCGGAAGGTCGCGATAAACCGCTCCCCCTGCGCAATTATCGACGAGAAACAGCCGCGCTTGACAAACCCACGGACGCCGAATGGGCGCCTTCTGACGCTTTCTTTGCCGCTTCAGGCTCTTGAGAGGGCACCTCGTCGAACAATTCGATCTTGGGCTTCGCTTTAAGTTGTATTTTCGGCTCGCTTTTGCCTGAGTTGGTCCAGAGAATTTTGTTCGCCTCCAGAACTCTCACGAGGAGATCCAACTCCTCGGCGCTCGCCACCCTGGCCGAAACTTCAAGCGCGCCGCTTACCATGGCAACACGATAGCCCGAGGCAGCGGTCGTGCCGTGTGACGATACCGCCGGACCCCCGCTAGCTGCGATTCCGTTTCCGCTCATCTCGTCCACCTTCTTTAGGAGCGGCGATTCTGACAGAAAGCTGGTTAACGAGAGGTAGATCAGCTCAGCGGATCCGTCATTTTGCCTCAGCGCCACTAGACCTCAGTGATCGCCGCGGACCAATCAAGATAGGTCTGGGGCGCTACCGGTTTCCCGGTCGCGCACAAGGAGGAGTAAAGTCTATGAACAAGATTGTTGCAGCAATTGTCTCGCTTGGGCTCGTAGTGGCTTTCGCCGCGCCGACCATGGCCGGCAACACCAAAACGCCGACGACCAAGGCTGCGTGCGAAAAGGCGAAAATGTCATGGGACGACGCCACGAAGAAGTGCACCAAGCCCAACATGTAAGTCGCTTTAGGAAGTGATCTTGCAAACGAGACGGCTTCAGGACGAGCCTCCTGGAGCCGTTTTTCTATCTTGACGTTCTTGACGGGCTCGCCCGCCGGCTTCGGTGCGCGGAGTGCGGCGGTCCGCCTCACTCAGTCGAGCGGTGGCGGCAAGCTGATGGCGCGGCAAGCTAAGTTTCTGAATTACCTAACGGTCAATCCCTGAGCCTGATTACCTGGCTCTAGTGGTCAGGAGGCGTGCCTGTGCGCTTGCGATTTTCCGAGTCCCACTGGCAGCCGTTAGCTTCGCAATAAAACTCACTCTGCGACCCGCACCCAATCTTTTGCAACCGAGGTGGGGTTTTTTGCCGGTGCCACTGTCCCAAGTGCAAGAAGGATCTTCTGCACACTCTGTCTGGTACTCGTGGTCCTTGCATGCGGCCTTAGCGACGCTGCTTATGCTCGAATTGGCGAGGAACACAATAAAAGCGAGGATCGAGACAAGACGATACCGCATTGGACCAAGCTCCAGCATGGCGACATCATAACTTGGAGCCGTCTTCGCTGTGTGGCGGCCTCCAGTCGCACTGGAGCGCCGCCACGCAATCCCCAATCCGGATACTTGATCGCAAATCTTCGGCTGGCGAAAAGCTCCTCGATCCGCAAAGGTCTGGACGTTCTGGCGATACGCAGACTCATCGGTCACAGCAAGGAGCGACTACGCTCGACCTTTACGGCCACCTGTCGCTGGCGCCGACGAAGCAGCCGCTAAGGCCATCGAAGGCGTATTGAACTAGGTGGTGGCAATACGGTGGCAATTTCCCATTTGTTCGCTTAGAAACGCCCGGAATCCTTGAGGATGGATGGCCGAGCGGTTGAAGGCACCGGTCTTGAAAAGCGGAACCTGTTGTTTTTCTAGTCTCCCGCCCTCCTCCGCAATCACCTACAGTCCTTATTTGCCAGGCCTTCTACGGAGACACCGGCGGAAAGCCTAGCGTGTTTCGGGTTGCAGTTTGGGTTGCAGCTTGCTGTCCAAAAGAAACGGCCCCAGGAGGGTAGTCCCGAGGCCGCTCCCAGAAACCCGCTTAAAGGGCTAGGCGGGCTTCCGGCACTTTCGTGCCGAGGAGTCAACGCTGGTCGCTGCCCATATTTCCAAAAAGAGAAGTCCGCCAACTTGGAAGCAAGCCGTTGTCTTTGTTCATGACACATTGTACGACGGCGCGGCGTTTGACGTTGGTGAAGACTCTTCAACTCGCCTCTCGCTCGCATTATGGGGTAGGCTCAGCGGGTCAGTTTACTGCGTAGGAGGGATCAATGTTTGCGTCCAAGCGTACAAGCACGGTGATCGGAGAGGGATTAAGGATCATAGGCAACGTCAGCGCGGATGGTGCCGTTCAAGTCAACGGACAAATTGACGGTGATCTGAACTGCACCTCAATAACCGTATCACCCAGGGCGCTCATCAACGGTGCCGTTAAGGCTAGAAGTGTGGTCGTCAACGGAAGGGTCGAGGGGCCCATCAACGCTGAGGACGTGGTTCTCAAGTCGCACGCTTTCGTTACCGGCGACATCCAGGCTCAATCCCTTTCCATAGAGCGCGGGGCTCATTTTGAGGGTCGCTCGCTGCGCCCCGATGCAACCAATCTGCGTCAAGTGGAAACGCCCGCATCGAACGGACATGGCGAGCGAGTAAAGCCTGTCGTGGTCAAGAAAGAAGACGAGCCTAAGACGAAGGTGGCCCGCGCGTAGTCTAGTTTGGCTGGGTGCCCTGGGATCGCCAGCTGAGCTTCACGCTGGCGATCTTCGCTTCCGTGGCCACCGCTCGTGCCGCTTGGCGTTAGGTTTGACGATCCGGCCGCTCCAAGGGCAGAGCCCGCATCATCTAGAACCCAACTTGGGGCGACCTCGATGCAGGGGCCGCGCCTTTCTTTACGCACTGGGCGGCGACAGGAGCCGCTCTCTGTGAGCACGCTGAAACCATGCTCCTTGGAATGCGTTAATGCTCCGAGGGAAATCAAATGTTGCACTTATATTCCACCGTGCTGTTGGCGGTGATCAGCGCAAACGCTTTAGTCGTGCTTTTGGCTATTGTGGGTGCGGTAAACAGCCGAAAGCATGACCACTAGGTCTGCGAAATGCCGGCCAACCGCTGTGTGCGACGGTTCGGGCGGGTTCGTAAACGCGTTTGGTTGTGAGCTTTTGGGGGTGACACAATGAGGGAATTGGAGCTTCGCGTTGAAGATCACCAGATTACCGTGAACATGATCGATACTAAGTTGAGCATCACCTATCAGCTGTCACCAGAAGGCCACCTAGAGGAAAATACGTTTTGGACTCTGGATGGCGGCGACGCAGAGTTTCGTGAGAGAGCATGGCAAGCAGCTCATTCCAAGGCTCGCCAACTTGCGTGGATACCTCGTCTGAAAAGTGTCGCTTGAGAGCGACACGCTTTCCATTCGACACTTTAGGTCAGCAACACCCAATGCTGCGCATATCCGTACTCGATCTGAGCCTTCTTAAGCTCCCGCTCTAGGCGCAGCTCCTCCTTGAGCGTTCGAGCCTTCCGCAAGTCTCTTCGGATGCGGACTACCTGCTTCAAAGTCGCTTGGATGCGAGCGCCCTCAGAGCACTAGCGTCGAGTTCACTAACGGCAAGCGCTGGATCAGGCCCGTCTTCGGATTCCTGCTTCCCGGGCTTCATCCGCCTCGAAGGGTGGAGACCAGAGGGGAGCTGTCGCCATTAAACGGTTCATGTAG
>Ga0126375_10000391_pt1 | contig 11583 bp, 18 predicted proteins | sample PanSoiMetPlot_14_FD_109577 | JGI IMG/M metagenome (GOLD analysis project Ga0126375, IMG submission 109577) | Tropical forest soil microbial communities from Panama - MetaG Plot_14 | ecosystem: Environmental > Terrestrial > Soil > Tropical forest | place: Panama | collected 2016-02-17 | reverse complement strand
GTGAACTCAGCATCCGTGCCGCAGAGTATACACTTTTTTATCTCCTTTCTTATTTGTCTCATGTTGTTTTCTCATCACTGATAGAGAGTCTCGTATGCGCTCCATTATCTGAATGTCTTCCAGTTCTTCCTGCTCTTTGTATTTCAGGTAGTAATTGTATGGCGTTTCTGTAGTCACTGCATATATAGAGCACAGCGAGCAACTTTAACGTTTCACACCTTAATCTGGTAAAGGTCGTAAATCATATAGATTGTCGGGGTTGAATTGGTATTTCTCGATTTTGTGCTGTGAATAACTAAAGTGCGGGCATTTGTGGACTTTACCTGTAGATATTTCTATGGGTCGGGGTTTGCCTGACTTTGGAAAGGGATTAAGGTGGTCCCAGTATATCGGAGCGTTACAGGACTTGCAGTTGGGCAATGACTTGATTTGTTAGACGCTTATTAAGAGACGTTTTTCCTCGTTTCTTCAATCCATTGCTCTGCATTATCCAGATACATCTTTGCGTGTTTGCCGCAAAAGAAATGCACGCCGTATTCTGATGGAATATAATCTTCTTTCTCGTAGTGAATGAGCTCAGACATGTAATCTATCTTGATTATGCTGCCGCAAACACTACACTCAGGCAACTTTCAACATCCTTTCTTCAAACGATGTCCATTCGCCATTGCTGTTTTGATAAATGGATTTCTCAAACCTGTTCCATACCTCCCTAGGATAATTTAGCAATCGCTGGAAGTTCGTCTTATAGACCTGACTTAATGGTATTACAGCCCATTTTTTACCTGTATTTCCTTCATAAAATGCAGGATTAATATTTCTAACATTGGCGATATATTCGATATCATCTTGATTGCGGCCCTCATTGTTATAACCAAGAAAATAGACTTTCTGTCTGTCGGATAATCTTGACGCTGTAGAATACGCCTTGTACTGTCCCCAGCGCATGTAGATGCTGCCGTTGAATATTGGTTTCATTTCCCACATTGCTATGCACCCATTGCGTTCGAACAGCTGGTCGATATCCATCGCACCGCTGATGTTCCGGAACATCGGATGAAATATTGTGTTGTGTATATCGTATTTTTCACGATTGTGAAGATACTCATGTCTCCCATTGAATTCGTCCAATTCGTTGTCGCTAGGAGGAGTCATTTTATTTGGCTTCGTCTCCCCAGAATGTCCATCCAGGACGCGATTGATTGTCCCTAGCAAACAGCTCTATGAATTTGTAAGTGTCAACTGGGTACATGCGTTCAAGGATCTCATAGACAACAGAGGGTTTCTCGCTATGTTTTGATGAGCGTTCGGCAACAAACACGGACTCTGGTCTGTCAGGCGCTTCTGGAGTCCCTATTCCCTTGCCCTTGATGCCGAGCAACAATAATTCATGCTTTAGTCGAAAATACATGCCCATTCCGATTTTATCCTTAACCCAGACTGCGCCTGTGACATACTTGAATCCCCAACTCTCCATAACTGCTAGGGCATCTTTCAAAAATGTCTGGGGACTCCAAAGGAATAGAACGGCATCGTCTCCAGTGGGCAATTTCATTTTCTTTATGTCTTCGAGTGTCATTGTCGCATAGTGCTGTGTAGGAGTGCCGCGTCCTTCATAGTCATAGTGCCACGGTGGATCTGCTAGGATTATATCGAATTGGCCTTGTGGCAGTGGCGAGTCTTTTTTGTCTTCGCGCTTTTGCTTGCGCCTGACATCGTCATATATCTTGTCAATCGTCGGCTTGCCTTCTGGACTGTTGTTGTGCTCTTCCAGCGCTTTTTGGATGTCAGGATAAATCTTTGCCGCCATTACGATAAGTTCCATTTTCTTAACTGTGTCAGAAGAAAATCCCGCAATCTTTCCGGTTACGACTGCACTGGGTCCTGGCTCGAAGATTGTACTAGATGATAAGGTGGCTGAATCAGCCACCTTGGTGTCTAGAAGATTATTCACTTCCTCCCTTACTTCTTCTGCAATTGATGGAGCGTGACCTTTCCTACTTTTCTCCACCTCTTTTTTAATTGCGACAATCTCGTCTACTGTGAAATCTTTTCTCTCGACGTTCTCGTCGTATTCTCCCTTTAACGCATTTAGAATATTGACGCGATAAAATGGAATCTGATCTTTCCCAAGATACTCAAACGCCGCCAACCTTCGTCTACCAGCAATGAGTTTGTTGGTTTCGTCAATCACAACTGGATGAAGCAACCCAATGTTCTGGATGCTCGCGGCCAGTGATGAGACGTCGCCGACATCTTTGCGAAAGCGCTCGCCAATGGTTATGTCGGAAATTTTTATCTCTTCAATAATTTCTGACGTCAGTGTCATGATATCCCCTTATCCCCACTCTCCCCAAGTCTCGGCAAGTATTTAGAGTTGTGGCAACCAACCATGGAAATGGCTGCTAAGGCATTCCGCATTCACAAGTACGCGGACTTTATAGAAAAGTCAGATGACTATAGTGGCGAGAAAACCTATGACACAAAGACAAGGATCGCTACGTTTTATGGCAGACGCAAATACGAATATGAACTAAAAGAAAATGAAGACGTGAATTTGTTGTTGAAACGAGGCTTTCTTGAAGGTGAAGAAAGGGAAGTTTATGACCCGTGGTAAATAATCAGTTGTCTCAGTACTGCGGTTTGCCTCCAACAAACTCATAGGGAATTACAGGAACATTGTTCACGATATCTTGTGTTTTACCGCGATAGTATACCGAGGCATGTACGTGTCTTTTAGTAGGCCTACCTTGCTCCCGGATTAAAGTCATTTCTTGCTCAGACAGTTTGACTCGCATTATGTTGAGATGATATTCACATATGCCACAGACCTGCATGATATTAAACTCCGAGTCATGGCGATGATGTAGCATATCATCGTGCATATACCAAACATTTCGCTCACCGTGACAATACTTGCAGTGATCACGCCGAGGAAGTGGCTCGTCGGTCCACTCGGCATCGTCGTATCTATAGCGCCACTTCATATTCTTCCACTCTAATGTCCTTTACGAAATTCACCCAAAATTCATGTCCACAACGTTTGCATTCTAAAGGAAATCCATTTGCATCGTCATTCCAGTCTATGTAAAATATTTCATTATGTTCTTCGCATTTAGGACACTGAGCAACTTCCGGTATCATTTTATTTATGGTCTCCTTCTCCTTTGCTGGTTCTGATTATTATTGCCAATATTAAATCCACGAAGGGCATCTTGTGAAGGTTGCGATACATAATAGGCATAGGTCGATACTGCTTCTGTGGTCCTTTCGATAGCTCTGTCGGGATCAATTCCAACAAACTCTCTTAGATCTAATAGATCGGTTTGGAGTTTAGCCACTTCGCCAGCATATCTGGCATCTTTATTGCTTATGTAATAATCCGCTTGTTCCTTGTCAAGGCGTTGATACTCCCAAGTTCTCCTAGGTCGAACGACCTGACCTGGCTCTAATTCTTCGCCGTCTTCTGGCTTGCCTTCGAGCTCGGTTATACTCTGCTCATTTTCGTCAATAAGGTAATAACGTTCGACTGGCACAGCAAAGACATCGATCATATCAGGGTGCACGTGTCTTCTAAGCAGCTCTCCATTTTTACCCTCGACCTCTACGCAGTCTCGACGCATATTTCGAATCTCTTCGGAAACTAATGCGTTGCCCTCTTCCGGCGTCACTTGGTGCAACACAGCCAATCGACGCAGCATGCTACGAACTGGATTTAGTCTCCGCTTGCCTCGCTCGATATAGCATCGATTCTGCAGCTCCAGATTGGTCAGCCCCCGCCGACCTGTTTCCAGCTCTGTGTTGCATGCGTTTTCTATCGACTGCTGTATGTTTACTATCTGCTGATTCCATAGGTTTCTGATTGTTCTTCGTCGCTCTCGGCGAGCTTCTTCTTCTTCGTATTCCATTCCTGGACTACTCATATCTATTAACTTTCTTTATTAAGAAAATAGTACTATTTAAGGTAATCTAGGTGAAAATAAAGAATTTCGAATAAAAAAGGAAAAAGGTAAGAATTTGTTGCATTAATCTATGCTGCCTGTGCTAACTTTCCTTGCGAGGATCGTGATTAGCTTTTGTGTTACTCGCATGTGACGGTCTAGAGCCTTATGTACGCGTTCCTGATGACTTGCATTCTCAAGGTGCTTGATTTGATCTATAATCGATGTGTAATATAGCCCGAATTTATCGAGCCTTTTTGTGATGTTTTCACACGCTAGTCTGCTAGCCTTATCGGGATCTATTTTGCTTATCTTGACTTCTTTTCGTACTCTACCTGCCTCTATTGCTGCGTCTTCAGTGGCCTTGTAATCCGCTCTAGAGTATGCAACTGATTGGTCATCACCATCCTCTATAGATCCTTGCTGTTCTATCTCTTCAAACACATATTCCGGATTAGTAGTGGCTCGTGCGTATTTTCCTAGGGTATTTAGCGATTCTTGCTTGCTAGTAATATCACCAGCTGATTCATTTTCGATCTTTGCTATTTCGTACGCCTCTAAGATCCCTCTACCGTTCATTATCGCGGACCAACCCGCGTTAGATTGTCCAATAACTAGGTATTTCGTCAGAGTAGACTGATTTACAGAAATCTCTTTAGCAAACGCTGTTACTCCTGGTGTTACCGAATTGGATTTTAATTTACCAGTAAATATTTTTAGCCATTCCTTATAATGTTCTACGATTGTCGCAATCTTTACAGGAAAAGACCAGTTCCTATGAGTGCTATCTAACTCGATCCTTAGTTTACGTCTATCGTAATCACTTAGTGTGGGCCTTATATCGCAACTAACGCGTACAGACGAAGGATCTTTAGTTAACGACTTTAGTACGGTTAACCTACGTTCCCCATCGACAATTCTATAGAGATCTTGACCGATCCGCTCAACTATTAGAGGCACTTGTAGACCTTGAGATTCGATAGACGCCTTGAGCTCACTTAGATCTCCTAGCGTTCCGTCACCTGCATTTTTATTCTTGCGAGGATTATCTATGTCTGCCCGAATCCGATTTAGCGGAATCTGTTGATAGTTATGCTCTTCCTCGGTAATAGCTTCCTCTTCTTGCCTAGTCATTTCTTTTTAGTACCTCCTCCAGTTCGCTTCTTTGTTGTTGTAGGTGTTGTAACTATTTCCTGATGTTGTGACTCTTCTTTTCTTTTCCTTACTCTGGGTTTATTCCAGTAAAAGCTCTTACAGGAAGGACATACCTCTGGATCTCCTGGGGTACTGGGACGCTTGACCCATTTGTATCCACATCTCTCGCATTGGTAACCTTCGAGAGTGGCCTTACCCATCTTTGCTGTTCTCCTCAACCAATTTTGTGAATTTTCTCAAATTTTGAAACCGATAATTCTACCGCGGTGCTAGTATATCTAGTTTACTCTATTAAGATTAGGTATATTAAGAACATATAATCAGAGATATATGATACTTCGTGAATCAACTATAAGTCAAATGATCAGACAATTGCGTCTGGATGAATTCATTTCTAGGCAACAGAACAAACTAAACAAAGACGACGTTCCGATAATGCTAAACAAAGAAGAACGCAGCTTTATCAAGGAGTCTCTAAGCTGGGCAGAAGAAGGCTACAATGAGCGCTCACGAAAGTATCACTCTCGCGGAGACGATGCAATCCCGAACTATTATCAAGATCATTATTTACCCACAAAGGCTATGTTTCGTAAGATGCGATCCATGTTCTGACTGCAATATTATAAGTTCAAAAAATAAAAAAATAGAGGACCCATCGTTGGGTGCGATCTGAAATTATACGAGCCGTGGTGACTACTAACTGAGGCTGTTTCTATTTTTGTAATTGCTCAATCAGGCGCATCAAATGATCTAGGTCTTCCTGATCATTGAATCGTTCTTGGAATACCTTGGCTATTCTCTGCAGGTTTTCTGGTGTGAAGTGCATTATCATGGCAGAGCGAGACTCAATTGGAACGTTTGGCACCTTATACTCGTTACCTTCTTGGTCTACTATAATAGTGCCTGGTCTAAGATAGTATTTTACCACGTTGTTTTCCTCGTCGATTGTGAATTCCTCTAAATCAGTATATTTCATATTTTTCACTCGCACAAGTCTTGGACCCGGGAAATATGAGTCGAATGACTGAAGTACTTTATTCCATACCTCAGCCTTCTGTTCAGGAGTCATAACGTATTCATCCATCGATCTATAAACTCGTGGTCTCATCTTGCGAATGAATTCTTTACGACTTGTGCCTGTTCTTTTAATTTGCTTGATATACTCTTGTAACTCTGCTGGCAATTCTGTAAGGGTCATTTTCTTTCTATGTCACCTCCTTGTCGTCGGAGTTCTCTGGAAACATAAACTCGTCAAGACTGTGATTATGAACTGACGATGGGTGGATGCCGTGGTATCTGCCGCCGCAATCACATCTACACCGTGTTTCTAACGATTGTTCACATGCCTTATCATGAACCTTATCGAGCATTTTAGCCATGTCTGAATTCTCCGCCTTTAGTTTGCGGACGATAATATCAGACGATCTTGTTGTTGGAATCATTTTTCGGGACTTTCGTTTTACAGATTGCATACTCTATACATATGCCTACAGGTATATAAATCTGCCTACTAGCATATACACATAAATAACAAGGATGTAGATGTATAATCATATGCAAATGAGTAGCAACAAGAAAATGACAACGATAAGGATAGATCCGGATGTAAGAGACGATCTGCAAACATTAGGAAAATGGGGAGAATCCCAAAGTGACATCATTAAGCGGCTGATAAAATCCTACAAGGAGAATGCGAAATGACAGGCTCAACGACTTTGGTATCAACGACAATCAAAACATGGTTAGATGAGACAAATGATACACTCTGGAGCATTTGCCCATTCTGTAAAGCGTATGTTAAGGACGTGTCTTATGTAGGACATGGCTTGTCAAAACGCATGCTTGGACATCCACTCATAAATATGCACATGGCCTCAGAACATGGGAAACAACGAACGACGATAGGTAAGAGACAGAGATGGTTATCTGTCTCAGCGGAATCTCAGGCGTATGCTAAAGGAGAGGTAGAAAGCGATTTGAAGATTTGGGGCAAGGACTGTATCAGACATAATGTTAATCGATAACCACACATATTTATAATACTTGTCAATATTCACAACCATGCCAAAAGCATCACGAAACGCTGTATGTTTTGGAATCTCGTTTCCACAATCCATACTGGACAAGATAGATGCAGACCGAGGCGACGTGCCAAGATCGAAATACATTCTCCGGCTTGTTGAGGAAGTATACGCACAGAGGGAACAACAGGGGAGAAAGAAACAATGACATCGGAAGATCTCAGAAACATCGGCCAGTTTTATCTAGATGTCCAGCAGACAAAGGTCGCGTGTGAACATCGCATGCAGAAACTTCTTGAGCACAAATTGATTGAGGCCGGCGCTGCTCAACTGGTTCATAGTAGTGCCAAGAGTTCAGACGACGAACCGAGATCTGACTTTCGCAAGTTAAAGCTCGAAGTATTGGACGAATCACTAGCAAAGAAAGTAACAGAGCATGTCAAGGAATCAAAAGAGTTCGGCATACTATTACAGCACAAGTCAAGATTGGTAAAGCAAGAATCCGATCTCTTAAAGTCAGCTGAGGAGTTGTTTAATGATTCTAGTATCTGGAAGTTTTGTGAAAGAGTCCGCGGACTCGGTCCAGTAGCCGCTATGACGTTTTTCACCATTATCAACACGGACAAAATTGTCGATAGAGAACATGGAGAAGTTGTGACTGCCGGCAAGATAAACAAGTATCTCGGGCTCGTGCCAGGCCAGCGACTAAAGTCCGGCGAGAAAATGGGATTCAATACTCAGATGAAAGGACGGGCATGGATGATTAGCCGCAATGTGATAATGGCAAGTGATCCATACTATCGAACGATCTATACATTGCAAAAAGAACTCTACACCAATAGGCCAGATCTCATTGCCCAGAACGGCTACACTGTCAGAGACAAGCAAGGGCATTACATTGCTGCGCTGGAATTGAATACCACCAAGGCCAAGCCCAAGACAAAGACAAAGAAGAATAAGAAGAAAGCACAGGAAGAGAAAGAGAAACAGACAGTCTTTTGCCATGCATGCAACAAGGAAGTGGCGGTCGTTACGGTGGAAGACAAAAAGAAAAGGCCTGGCTGGAAAGCATGGATTGATGCAATGGCATCACGATATGTTAGAAAAATCATACTCTCACACGCAACTGAGATAATCGCAGTTGCCGAAGGTCTCAAGTTCTCAAGACACCAAAATTACATTCCCCCAAAACCAGAGTTTCCTTCAGAGATTGACGATGTGCTCGAAGAGTTCAGAGAACAGCGCGCTGTGCAGTTAAAGAGATACAGAGAGCAGTTCGCAGCGACTGGCAATACTGAAGTCATTAGAAACAACATGCAGTCATACTGGGAGAATACTAGTAGTAACAGACAAAAATCAAGAGCCTAATAAATTTGAGAACCTTAATGCTGAGCGAGCCTGTCAGTACAGAGAACCGCAGGAGAGAGGGAGCCAGATGTTAGAGAGAACCGAACAGATCAGCGAGCCATTAAGGATAGAGAACCAGTGAAGAAAGCGAGCCAGCCATAGTTCATTGAGAGCCTATTGAACAAGCGAGCCCGTCAAGCCAGAGAACCAAGAAAAATAGCGAGCCAGTCTTAGTAGAGAACCAAATAGGAGAGTGAGCCTAGAAATAAAGAGAACCGGGGGAAATGGCGAGGCCAGCCACGAAGAACAGAGAACCTTGGAAAAGAGCGAACCGAAATCGGGAGAGAACCGCGTCGTACAGTGAACCGTGTTATCTAGAGAACCTTGACAAGGAGTCAGCCGTATGGGATTGAGAACCTGTGGTAGCCGTGAACCATGAGACTTTGAGAACCGATATGCAATGTGAGCCTCATATTCAAGAGAGCCAGAACTGACAGCGAGCCTTACAGAGTAGAGAACCAAGGCGAGAAGCGAGTCGCGGTGGAAAGAGAACCGGGTGGAAATACGAGCCTTGTCACATAGAGAGCCGGATGGCAATGCGAGCCATTTGAGATAGAGAACCAATGATGAATAGTGAGCCGCGGGTTTGAGAGAACCGGAAGCAAAAGCGAGCCTTCGGATATAGAGAGCCGAATAGAACTGCGAACCTAATATCAATGAGAGCCTAAATAAAGAGCGAGCCAGGGTGGAAGGAGAACCGGCTGTAATTGCGAGCCTGCGGTGGATGAGAACCTGTGTATTTAGCGAGCCAATCATACCAGAGAACCATAAAAATTAGCGAACCAGCGATCGCAGAGAACCTTGGAAAAGTGCGAGCCTGTGGTGGCAGAGAACCGACCTGACAAGCGAGCCGTTATGAACAGAGAACCTAATATCAAAGCGAGTCTTAACAAAGAGAGAACCTTGGGACAAAGAGAGCCGAAGAAAACAGAGAACCGATGAGGCCTGCGAGCCTTCATAAGCAGAGAACCAATCATGTTAGCGAGCCTCTGCACATCGAGAACCTCTGCACATAGCGAACCGCGGGGAGTAGAGAACCAGCGCAGAAAGCGAGCCATAGAGTCCAGAGAACCGGATACGATAGCGAGCCTATCGAGAAAGAGAACCACACATAATAGACAACCTGTGAGTAAAGAGAACCCGAGTTACTAGTGAACCTAGATAAGCAGAGAACCGGCCGCGAATGTGAACCAATGCCAAAAGAGAACCAGGATTAATGGTGAACCTGCTCGATTAGAGAACCTGAGGAGGATGTGAACCCTTGTCCATAGAGAACCGTCAACAAGAACAGTCGAAAAATGAATGCTCGTGCAGGATATGCCGCACCGCCTGTGAGACAAAGCCGGGTTGGTTTTTGCCTGGAGAAGCAGAAAAAGCAGCGGAATATCTGGGACTGTCTATTTCGCAATTCTTCAAGCAATACCTCTTGGTTGATTGGTATGAAGACGACGAGTTTGTCTTGTCTCCAGCCATAAAGGAATCTGCAGTTGCTGGTAAGGAATTTCCAGCCGATCCCAGGGGTACGTGCATATTTTACAGAGATGGTAAATGCGAGATACATCCAGTCAAGCCGTTTGAATGCAGAGAGTTGTTTCACGATGATACAAAGAATGTCGCCGATGCCAGACACATGCTTATCGCGCAAGCATGGTACAATGACAAGGATGCCTGCAGACAGATAAGGAAACTTCTCGGGCGGAAACCCGTGGCAGAAATATCATCATCATGAGCTGCCACAGCTGCCAGGAAAATAGGCAACAGTGTCTATATTTTTAAGACACTGTCACCCAACCATCGTTGAGATGTGTAATGGTGGAAGAGAATGTCTTAGGAGACGATAAAAGGTTTTGCGGTTGTGGTTGTGGACAAGTTATTTTTAAAAAAGACAAAAGAGGTCGAGAGCGAAAATACAAGGATCATCATTATTGGAAAAGCAGACATCGTCCTAACTGGAAGGGCGGAACGATAACAACACATGGATACAGGAGAATCTACAAACCTGAACATCACGAAGCAGACAAACGCGGCTATATTATGGAACACCGATGGATTATGGAACAGATTCTTGGTAGACAATTAACTTATGCTGAGGACGTCCATCATCTCAATGGAAACAAATCAGATAACAGACCGTCTAATCTTAAACTTATTACTCATGCTGGACACACGAGTTTTCACAATCTAGGTAACACTTACGCCAAGGCACGCAGAATCGATATGTCTAAAAGACTTTGTGTAGACTGTGGAACATCTGAGACCCATAAGCGACACTGGTTCATTGTGCCAAATGGTTTTAGGTGTTGGAATTGTTATGAAATGCTAAGACAAAGGAACAGAAGGAAAAAACTATCAAGTAGTTAAGAACTACCACACGATCCAGGGTTCTGATCCGGAGGTTGTTCTATCGCTATGCTGTCACCGTCTATCTCGCGAACAGACATCTTGTTAAACTGCATGTTCTTGATATTGTCAAATCTAAAAGTCGCGATTGGTCCGCCCCACGAGATCCTAAAGTCCTCTGTGTTGCCACCGCATCGCAGACCGCCGGTGCCCCAGCCGCCGGTGTCCATCTTTTCGTCTATCTTGACCCAAGTGTTGTTGTTGTCGTTGTCAAACCAAATCTCCTGTTTGACGCCGGACTGCCCGCCTACGGTCCTATTATAGAGGACATATTTTAGCCCGACCCACCTGTTGTAAAGGTCTCTACCAATCTGGTTCTGCATCTCGCTGTAGTTGTAGAACACATGGTACTGCTCCTTTGCGAACCTAGTAGAGCCGCTGCTCAGCAGGTATCCCTTCATACTTGAACCGGGGCAATACGGCTGTGGATCCAAATGTTCCCCACCTCTGGCAAAGAGTATGAACTCGGGGTTGGTGCTTGGCTGAGACTGCTGCAAAAATATGTAGATTGACATCTCGACGTTTCGCCAGTCGCCGTTTCGATACATAAATCCCCGGTTAGCGCAGTCGGCATGATTGGTTGCCGCCGATTCTGTTCCTGCTCTATCATACCCTGTTGTGGCCTTAACCGACAGCAAAGTCTGATACGGGGAGGGCGG
>Ga0126375_10000390_pt1 | contig 11584 bp, 10 predicted proteins | sample PanSoiMetPlot_14_FD_109577 | JGI IMG/M metagenome (GOLD analysis project Ga0126375, IMG submission 109577) | Tropical forest soil microbial communities from Panama - MetaG Plot_14 | ecosystem: Environmental > Terrestrial > Soil > Tropical forest | place: Panama | collected 2016-02-17 | reverse complement strand
CCCGCTGCCGTTTGACAGTATTGGTTTTGCAATCACCAGCGCACCGATGCCGACATATGGCACCGTACCTGCGCCTGACAGCACCAGCGGCCCAATCCGTATACCGCCAACACCGATGATGGGCACCGAGCCGATCGCTGCCAGTATCGGCGGCGGCATGACGATGTCGCTATGGATGACATACGTCGTGTCGGCCTGTGCACTGAGCGACGGCGGGCCGATCGTCAGTGCACTTGGGCCAACGAAGTCACCGACGACCGCATAGCCCAGGATCGACGGGCGTGCAATCGTGATATGCGCTTCGCGAGTGATTGTCCAGGTCGCTGGCGCTGAGCTAGCGGTGGCTGTGGCCGTCTCAGCCGAAAGCGTACCCCAGACGCCAAGCGCCCCGGACGGCGCCTGCGCAGTGGCAGTGGCAAGCGCCGCCGGGACGTTCCAGCCACTGAGGAATGTGGCGCTGATCCCCTGCGCCGTCGCCGGTGCAACCTCAGCCCTGAGGACAACCTGCGGCGACCACAGCAGCACCAGCGTCATTGAGTCGTCCTACTCAGCAATGGGTGTTGGCTGAAACCTGGATACGCGGGTGATCAGCCCGGACTCGTTCTCGATCTTATCGGTCTGCACATCCAACCCATACTTCTGGCAGAGATGCCCCATCCAGGACTGATACGCGCCCTGAAGCTGAGCCGCACGCTGCCGATTTCCAAGGGCTTGCTGCTCAAGCTGTGCGGCCTGTTGTTCAAGCTGTAGTGCCTCACCCATCTGCTCGCGAATAGTCCGCAGATAGGCAAGCTCATCTTGGCTGACATGTGTCGCCAGCACGTGTGCGATCCCGTTGTCAGTCATGTTTCCCCCTTAGGCAAAGAGCGGCACCTTCCAGCCGCTTCCATTGATGGTAATGTAGAAGAACGCCGAGGCACTTGCAGAGCTACCGCCGCCGTACGTCGTGGTGTTGTTGAGGTGCAGTTGTCCAAACACGGCCAGCCCACCACATGACACCTGTCCGCCGGCATGGATGCTCCCATTCGACGCAATGATGGCTGAGGCCCCTGACATCTGTGTGGAGATCTGTCCATTGGCAGCGATATTGCCAGCAACCGCGCAGCCACCGCTGGGGGCATAGAGCGCATACCCATCGGCGCGGTTACTCTGCAAGGCACCAGAAGCGGTGATCTGCCCACTGGCATTGATCGCGCCAACGGTGGCCGTACCGCCTCCGATGTTGAGCGCGGCTCCGCTGAACGTACCGCCAATCGCACAATTGCCGCTTGGAGCGTACAGTGAATTGCCGCCACCGCTCACAGTAAGCGCACCAGCGGTGATCCCGCCGCCGCCAACATTGAGCGCAGCACCGAAGACCGTGGCTCCGACTCGGATATTGCCATTTGGCGCATAGAACGCATCGCCACCGGCATCGGTACGAATCTGGCTACTGGGAGCGTAGATGCCCAGCGCATTCCCGCCGACCTGACACTGGATCACGCCCGTGGACAGCACGCCGCCAGTCTGTGCGTACAGCCCCCAGGAAGCCTCATTGCCAGTGACTCGGCCACTGCAAACGATCGTTCCACTGCTAATGGACCCAACGTTCAACTGGCTATTCGTTGCAAGGTCTGTCCCATTGAGCGACCCGGGCGCAATCCGACTGGTAGCGCCATCCACCCCGCCACGGATGGTCTGTGCTCCGATGTCGGCATTGAGGACCGTTCCATCGGTGATGTCTGCGCTCACCAGCGCGCGATACCCGAACACGCCCGAGGCATCAACGCCGAGCAATCGGCTGTTGGCGCCCTTCGGTAGACGGAGCATGGCACCGTTCACGCCGCCGACGATCATGTCATCGGCAACTCTCATGGGATTGTCGGCCTGGTACCTCTTGGCGGTCATGACTTCCCCACCAGTGTGAACACCGTATCCGATCCTGCCTGGGTCGTGGTGCAAAACACCTTGAGGAATCGCCACTCCGTCAACTCGCCCGGCAAGTCGTACGCGCGTGAAGGCGCAACTGTCATCTGTACGGGGCTGTTGTAGATGTCGTACAGCGGGACGTACGTCCCGGCGAAGATATCACTGACCTGGAAGCTGATCTGCGTGCCATCGAACGTCGAAGGCACGATCAGCCCGACGTTGCTGATCCCGCCGAGATCGACGGCGTTCGAGGCGCTCAGCCCAGCCGTGACCGTGGCGGTCAGCACTGAGTTTGTCGGCCCAACTGGGAGCCCGCCCGCCGCCGTCAGTCCGGCAGGCTGCGATGCCAGGAGCGCTGTGAGCCTCTGAGCGATGCGCTGGAGCCTCCCATTGAGCCCAGAGGGTCCAGTATCGGTTGGCGGGGCCAACTCGTCCACAGCGCCCACCTGGGCGCCTCCTACGGGCATTCTGATCCCGTCAGTGTCGCTTGTCTCCTGCCACGTCCCGTCTGGCCCCCAGCCGATCTTGAGCTTCTGGTAGTGCTGCCCGCCGACAAGGTCGGTTGCCACCGGCGGGGCGATCGTATCGTCGCCAACCGCCGCCAGGACTTTGATGTTGTCAGGCATCAGCGCTCCCTCCACTGGCGCAGCCGCGCCAGCAGCGGCCCGGGGCGCCCCGTCGTCCAATCGCCTTCCTTGGAGAATGCCCGATACAGTCCGCGCCCATCTGGTCCGACGATGCTGACCACATCGTGGCAGACCCATGACGATGCAAGACGCGGATCGGCGTGCGCAGGCGCGTTCGGGCTCCATTCAGCGGTGATGATCTTGAGGGCGCCCTCGCATGCCAGCAGCGCATACAGCGTATCGAGCACTTCATCGTCCATCAGGCCACCGTGACCGTGAAGATGCCGGCCGCGTTCCAGGATACTCGGAAGTCACCGCCGCTGGATGCCACATCGACATCGCTCTGCTGATACGCGATCAATGCCTGCGCTGCTGCCGTCGCTGGCGTACGATCCGAGATCACCGCAGTCCGAGCGGTAATCGTACTGGCGTTCCACACCACGTCATCGGCATCGTACATGATGGTGTTCGTGGCAGCGGTGTACGTCAGCGTCTTGTTTGTCAGCGACTGCCCGCCGAGCGTGTATCCCGTTGCCGTGGGAAGCTCATTGGTCAGATCGTCCACGTAATCGTGCACGTCCTGATCGGGGGCGTACGTGCTAGTGTGGAGCGTGACCTTGATGTTGTCATCGATCAGGTCAATCTCCTTGTTGAACGCCGCCAGGAAGACTCTTCCGTAGAGCTTTGCCACGACAGCCATATCAGCCTCCAGCCTGGGTATACGTCAGGCTTGAGACAGCAACAACGCCGCCCGCAGCAATCGCTGTGGAGTTCAGATTCAGGTCGCTGTTCGCCGTGCCTACCTCGCCCTGAATGATCGGCGTAAAGGCGCCCGAGTTCATCGAGCCGATGCGGAAGAACGTGGCCGTACCCGTTGCGTCAGCCGATGCATCCGACACAATCGGGCCGGCGATGGCCTGTCCATTCGCCGCTGTGCCGAACGCTGGATCGGACATCGTCAACTGCGCCAACTGCGTGTTGCCCGAGAGTCCCGCGTCGGCGTTCACGGGTTTAGGACCGGCGTAGATGCGCAATTGGCCTGCCTCGTTGCCAGCATCGACCAGATCGACCACGCTGTCGCAGGCCAGATTGCGCGCCGCCAGCGTGATGCTAGGTGCGAGGGCCATCATTCCTCCGCACGATCGAGCTATCCATCTCGATCCGATCACCGTCACGCAACTGGTAGCGTTGCGCGAACTGGTTCATCAGCGTGTTGTACGCCCGCTGTGCGATGGTCATATCCTGTTGGAATGCCAGCAGTAATTCCATATCGTCTGCGCTGATCCTTTCAGGCGGTCCTTGCCCAGACACCTCGGGGAAGATCAGCGTGCCTTCGGCGGCGTCAGGTGCGTTCTTCGGCATGTCTACTCCTATGATGGAATGATGATCGTGCCGTCGCCCGTATCAGATGACACGGGCTCTGGCGGCACCTGTGTCGGCGGCGGTGCAACGCCCCCTTCAGGGACGCTTGCAAACATCGGCGCCAGCGTCGGTGCCGGCGCGACATTCTGTACCTCGGGCTCGGGCGGCGGCGGATCAGGAGCCAGCGGTATCGACATCAGCATCGCCTGCGGTGCTGCCCCTTGTGCATTGAGGATGTCACGTCCCTCGTCAATATCGGCCTGTGTGATCTCAAACGTTGTCATGATCCCGGCAATGAATCGATCCACCATGTCCTGGCAGAAGGCCAGGTCATCGGGGTCGAGCTTCGATGTCAGGTCATCAACGTACGCGCGTGTTGGGCTGACATTCTGGTCGTAGACCTGTGCGTCGCCCAGCACGGTCATCTGCCGATCATCTGGATTCGCACCGGCCGAGATCGTGATGCGGATGTTCCCGATGATGACTTCCCTAAGGGCTGCCATTAGCTCTTCCCTTCCAGCACGCGAAGGCGCCCTTCATGCTCCTTCATCGCATTGAGGAGGATGAAGATCAACGGGCTGGTATCAACAGTGTACACATCTTCCTCGTCAGCCTCGGCGTTCTTCTTCACCCTGATGGTGCCGACCATCTCCGGCGCGACATCGAGCAGGTTCTGCGCTGAGAAGCCAACGTACTCGCGCTCCGTATCCTCGATGCCATATGTGCCGTTGTAGTGGAACGCAATTGGATCTAGCTCCATCACTCGGTACATGCCATCGCGGAACGGTCGAACGGAGTCGGCATCCTTGGCCCGCTCATCAGAGATCGCCTGCCAGTTCCCGCCACCAGTCTTGAACCCCTGTCCGCAGTACAGGTTCGACCAGAACTGCGCGGGAAGCCCCAGGTTCGTCTGATTGTTGACCTCTGGCGTAAACGCCAACGGACTGTGATGGATCATCACGCGATGCGTAGCGCTTGCAAGGTACAGCGGCCCGGAGCTATGGAGCCAGATATGGCCCTGGGCTCCAGCAGCGGTGAGCAGGATGCCACTCTTCTCGACATCCCCGAAGCTCTGCGGGATGTGCAGCGCAGCCGCATCAGTCGCCGTAGGCCCGATCGTCACCTCGCCCGTCGAAGCGATGGCAAACTTCGGGTTGTCGTTGATGCCGAATGTCAGGCGCGCACCGCCATCGGTGAAGATATCGCCATGCCACTGCTCATTCGTGTGGAAGATGCGGACGCCGTTGTACATGTTGTTGGCGGCTTGCACGAAGTTGAAGCCGTTGCCTTTAGGCGACGTACCGCCGATGGTATACTGCCCGCTCGTGAACAGCCACATCTGCGGGACATTGTTGATCCCCCAGACGTGCCGCCCGGTGTCATCGGCGTAGTACTGAATCTGGTGCACCTGATTGGTATGCCAGATGTGCATGCCGTTGTTGCTGACATTCGCTGTCTGCTGGAAATTCCAGCCCGCTTCTGGACGCGGATTCGGCCCGCCGATGGTGAACTGTCCGCTCGTGAACAGCCACATCTGCGGCACGTCGTTGATCGCCCAGGTGTGTCGGCCTTCATCATTGGAATACCAGTCGTTATGGTGCACCTGATTGTTATGGAAGAGCCGCAGCCCATACGCCGGACCGTTCGACGGCCCCTGCTGGAAGTTGAAGCCATTCGCCTTGGCCGTCTGATAGCCAAACGTGATGGCTGTGTTGCTGATGATCATTCGCGAGCCGCCCTGCGATCCCAGGATCAATCGCCCGGCCGCCGATCCTGCCGTATAGATCGAGGCGTCACCCGCGCCGCCAAGCCCCTGCCCTGGCGCTGTTGCATACACCAGCACGAACTGCTTATTGTTGCCCACATTCGGGTTGGTAAACGTGACGACGCCCGCGTAGCCCTCCGTGATGTTGACGGAGATGTTGCCATTGGCGTTGCTCGGCGCCGTGAACGTGAACGCATTGCCCTGGAACGTGAAGCCGGTGTTGATGGCATTGCCAAAGGTGATGCCCGTCGTCGTCGTAGACGTGCCGATCTGTATCGACGTTGGCCCCGTATTCGCACCGCTGCCATCGCGCCCGATTAGCACGTAGGTCTGATCGACGTAGATGCGCTCATTCCCGTAGCCAGCCGCGCCGCCAGCCCGCAGCGTCGTCGGGATGTTGTAGGCGCCAATCCCGATGACGTTCGAGGCAAAATAGGCCAGCCCTTTGGCGCCAGCCAGAACGTCAATTCGGTCAGCAGAGACGTTCTGAAGCCCTGTGTCAGGATCGTCCGAGAAGCCAGCAAAGGCCGGGATGCCATTGAGCGCGGGCGCCCCGATGAACGACGAGCGATTGGCCCAGCCACACACCGAGGTATAGCTCCGCTCATCGCCAATGTTGGCAGCGGTCAGGTCGGTCACACCAGGACCGACACTGACCCAGCCCAGCGAGATCTCCCAGTCGCCGCCATAGGCTCGCGACAATGCCGGGATACCGGCCCCGCCAACGCCCTGCCGAACAGCCAGCACCACCGAGTTGGGGCCGCGCTGGAGACGCAGCACGATCCGATCATAGCGAAGCTGTCCACTGCCGTTGAAGGCAATCGCCAGCCCCGTGGCAACGGTCAGGCGATACCAGAACCCCTGCACGATGGCACGCCCGGCGGCGACGTTGATCTGCAAGCCGCCCGGAGCCGAGAGGGCAAGTCGCTGATCGGCATGCTGGTAGACGCCGTCTTCGGACCAGTCTGCCACAACTTCAGCGAACTCACTCTCGCTGTGGTCACGGTTCTCAAAGAAGCGACTATCCTCCGGCATCGTGGCCCCCTACAACCCCAGGTATCGACGCGCCCAGGTGACGACCATGCGTGTCGTTGGACCCGTCCCCGTTAGCTCGAAGCGAAGCTGGTTGAATCCAACCTCGATCTGCCAGAACTCTGCTTGCGACAACGCCTCCCATCGTGGCGTGCCATTGACGTTGACCTTCTGTCGAAATGGATCGGTATCGATGATCAAATGGTCACCAGCCAGCAGTGTCATCGGCGCGCTGACGTTCTCGAAGGCAATCGTTCGCCCATTCGTCTCATTGGCAATGATCGGTGAGTTGCATGGCCCCTCGATGTCGATCAGCACCGGTGTCGGCGCATGCCCGTTGTTGTTGAGCACAGGACGCTGGTAGATCCCGCCCGCGCCAACATGGAACGGCAGACGGAACGGCGGCAGCGTACCGCCGACGCTGAAGCCCGTGGCCGCGCCGATGTAGTAGACGATCTGCTGCTGTGGTACCTCATAGAGGAACGGCTCGGCAATCGAGCGGAAACGGAAGATGTACCGCGCGTTGAACTGGCCGATGTGCTGCTGCGTCGGCAGGCTCGCCGTCTCATGCAAGATGCAGTTCATCTGTAGCTCGGTGCCATTAGCTTGCCGATAGCGAATCACGGGTATCTGGTCTGCTCTGGGATTGACAAAGAGCGGATTGAAGTAGTCCATCAACTGGCGCTTCTTGTTCTCCAGATCCACGAACGACTGTGCGATGATCCGTAGGTCGATTGTCACGACTTTCGCGCTGAACTTGGTATCGTACCAGTACTCGCCGTGTAGCTCGGGCACGCTGACCGACAGGTGCTCGAAATCACCGATCCCGAAGCCATCGTGCTGGATCAGCCGGTAGTTGATCTTGTCGTTGAGATCAAGACCAGCCTTGGTCACCGGATGAAAGAACGTCAGACGCTCATCAATCGGCGTTGCTACTGGCATCAGGAGCCTCCCAGGTTCAGCAACGTGATCATGTCCTTGATGACCGTCTGGACATCAGACTCGCCCTTCTTCTCCTGGTTCATCGCCGTGTATTCGATCTTGAAGTTGTTGACCGTCTGTTGCTGCTGTGTCTGTACGGGTGTCGTTCCGCCAACAAGCGTCGAGCGAATCTGATTGGCATCCAGCAGCCGCTGCGTCAGGTCATGCGGCATGATATAGCCCTTTGTCCAGGGCACGAATGTCTCGCGGCCAAACTCGCCCACGGTGACCGCGCGATCAGGCATAACCACACCGCCGGTGGCCTTGCCCCCGCCGCCACCGTCGCCATTCCCACCGCCAGTCTTCTCGACCTTGACCTTCATGGTGTGCTCTTTCTTGATCTCATCGAGCACATCATCAAGCTCTTCGCGATCGACCTTGGTCACGATATTCAGTTCATTGCTCTCGTCAAGCTTATCCAGGATGTCCTGGAGATCTTCATCATCGACCTTGGTTGTGATATCCAGGTCGTAGTCCTTGTCGAGATCTTCGAGGGCTGAGTCGAGATCGCCGCGCTCGACCGCCGCCGTAATCTTCAGTGTATGGTCCTTCTCAGCCTCAGCGATGGCAGCGTCCATCTGCTCCGTGACAACCTCTGTCGTCATGTTGAGTGGATGGTCTGCATCGGCCTCATCGATAGCGTTCTGCATTTCTTCCAGGACGACGATCGTTTCCATGTTTAGCGGGTGCGTGGTGTCGGCTTCGTCAATCGCTGCCTCCATCTCATCCAGGACGACGACCGTCTCCATGTTCAGCGGATGCTGCGATGCCGCCTCGGAGATGGCCGCATCCATCTCTTGAAGCACCACCACCGTCTCCATGTTCAGCGGGTGCATAGCATCGGCTTCGGTGATCGCGGCCTGCATCTCATCCAGCACGACGACCGTGCTCATGTTGAGCGGATGGACTTCGGCCGCAGCGGCGACTGCCGCATCCATCGTCTCCTGATTGATCACCGTGCTGACGTTCATGGGATGCACTTCAGCAGCAGCCGCAACGGTCGTGTTCAGCGTCTCCTGGTTGACAACCGTGTTGACAGGCATCGGATGCGCGGCAGCAGCCACGGCAACGGCAGTGTTCAACTGGGTCTGATCGACCACGGTCGGCGCCACCACTGAGTGTGGCGCCGTGATCGTGCTAACTGCCGTGTCAAGCTGCGCGGTATTGACGACGGTTGGCGAGACGACGGGCGGGGCCGCTTCGATGGTGCTGATCGCCGTGTCAAGCTGTGCCGTATCCACCACGGTCGGCGCCTCGATAGGATGCGGCGCTTCGATCACGGCAACCGCCGTATCAAGCTGCGCAGTATCCACCACCGTCTCAACCGGCGCCGTGCGCTCCTCAGCCGCACTGGTATCGAACTGCTCAAGCGGCGACATATTCACATCAGGCACGACCGCTGGCGCCGCCGTCGTCGTGTCGAGTGTGGTGATCGCCTCGGTCACCAGCGTCACACCGTTCTGCGCGTCCTGGACGGCCTGATCCTCGACGGACAGGGTCGTCCGCGTCGAATTGACGTACGCCAGTGTGTCTCGGAGTGTGGCAACCTGCGCGGCAGTCAGCGTGACTTGCTGTCCGTTGACGTTGAGCGAGACAGGATCGGTCACGCCCTCGATCGACTCGCGCAGTGCGATGGCCTGCTCGCCCGAGACGCGCACGGTCTGATCGTTGATCTTGATGTCATACGTCTGTGAGGCAAGCTCGCCAGTTGTCTCGGTCAAGTACCCGACCGTCGTCTGGGCTTCGCGAATGGTTGTGCCATCCACATTGACCTTGAAATCACGACTGCCGATGTCGCCTAGCTCGATGGCGACCTGATGCCCGGCCGTCGCGGCGGCACCTAGTCCCGTTGCTGCCGCCGTGGCTGCATCGGTCACCACGGGCTTCAGGCGTGCCAACGCCGCCTGCGCGTTGCCGACAAACGTCGTGGTGTCCTTGTCGGCATCCTTCATCGACTTGCTGATGGCCTCGCCAGAGCGAGCGATGGCGCCACCGGCCCCAGCGGCGCCGCCGCCCCTGGCTGCGCCACCTCCCTTCCCGCCGGTGGTATCTCGCGGCGGCGTAGGCTCGTGAATCGGCTGCGCAAACGGATCTTCCAGTATGCCGATGTCGATCAGGTGATCATGCAAGTAGTCCACAGCCCGCAGGATCGCATCGTACACCTGCTTCTGACGGTTCAGTGCTTCGTACTGGCGATCCAGGTCATCGATCACCCGTTGCTGTTGACGATGCTCTTCCTCAAGCACGATGGCACGCGCTGCGGCATCGAAGGCGCGAATGTCATTGATGAGCCTGATACGTTCAGCCTGCTCATCGAGTGTCTTATTCTGCTCATCGAAGACCTTCTGTTGGGCTTCGAGTTGCTTCAGCGTCTCCTTCTGTTGCTCCAGGACGATCTTGAGCCCCGACGAGGCGATGCTGTTGTTGATCTGGCGAAGCTGAGCCTCGAAGTCAAGCTTGGCATTCTGCTTGTCCAGGGCATCGGCCTGATCCTTGAGCAGTTGCAGCGCCGCCTTCTCATGGAGCAGCCGCACCTGAAGCGACGAGGCCGCGATCTCGCCATTGACCTTCAGTAGCTCGCTTTCATTGCCAAGCTTCTGGTTCTGAGCTTCGAGCGCATCGCTTTGATCCTGGAGCACTTCCAGTGAGTCACGTTGCGCCTCAAGCTGTACGCGATACTCGTATGAGGCGATCTTGCCATTCAACTCGCGGATCTGGCCTTCGTCTTCCAGCAGCGAATTCTGGTCGTCAATCGCCGCCAGCCGATTGTGGAGTTGATTGACTTCTTGCTGCATGGCATTCGAGGGGTCCACAACCTGCAAGCCTGTCCCGCTGAACGCCGCGATGTCCTTCGCCAGTCCCGCCTGATGGATCTGCTGTAGTCGCGCCTCGATTTGAATGCGCTCTTTGGACAGCAAGTTCTTCTGATTGTCGAGCGCAAGCTCATGCTGTCGCTCGGCCAGCGTGCCGCGCTCCAGGTCACGAATCGTGCGCTCGGTTGATGCGACGGTGTCCTTGGCCGACTGTAGCTCATCGGCCATCTCAAGCTCTTGCCGATGGATCAGCGCTCGCTGTGCGTCGATGGCAAGCTGTCGCTCCTGCGTCGCCATCGAGCCTTTCTCAAGCTCATCGATCTGGCGAGATGTCTTCTCGACGATCGCATTGGAATCCGCGATCTGCTGCTCCAGGACAAGCTGTTCACGCTTGAGGATGTTCCGATCTCGCTCAAGCTCGATGTCGCGAATACGATCTGCCAGCGAGCCTTCCTCGATCAGCGCAATGGACTGCTCGGTCGCCTCAACACTCTTGCGCGCAGCGTCCAGCGCATGCGCATGGTCAAGCTCCTTGAGACGAAGCTCATTCTTGCGCTTCTCGATCTCCAGCAGTGTGATCTGATCCTGGACGCTGCCACGCCGCGTATCTTCAGCCTCGCGTTGTGCCTCCTTCATGCGCATCTCTAGGTCGAGAATCCCGAGTAGCGCCTGGGCCTGACTGATTCGTGTCTCGATGATCTTCATCTCGTTGTCGGCGGCTTCAGGCACCAGTTTGCGGTACCGCTCAGCCATATCGATGTACTGCTGGATACGCTTCTTGACATCCTCACCAACAGACGGATCATTGAGGCCCTTGATCAGGCCCGCCATCACATCCTGGCCGATGAAGTACGACTTCCGCGCGGGGCTCTTGGCATCGAACCCCTGCGGGCCGCGCATCGCTTCGATCACCGCATTGGCAACCTGCACCGCCGCGTCAATGGCTTGATTGCCGGAGTCGATAATCCCATCGCGCAAGCCCGCGCCGACGTTGGTACCCAGCGTGCGACCAGCCTCGTAGGCTGCGCCGCCGCTCTGGTTCAGCACGCCGATCACCGCGTTGACGGCGTTGACCGCCGCGACCTGGGCCTCCTGGG
>Ga0126375_10000389_pt1 | contig 11590 bp, 6 predicted proteins | sample PanSoiMetPlot_14_FD_109577 | JGI IMG/M metagenome (GOLD analysis project Ga0126375, IMG submission 109577) | Tropical forest soil microbial communities from Panama - MetaG Plot_14 | ecosystem: Environmental > Terrestrial > Soil > Tropical forest | place: Panama | collected 2016-02-17 | reverse complement strand
GTGAAGAGCGGCTGACCTTCCTGCTCGAGCTCAACGACGCGCTGCGGTCACTCAGCGATCCACACGCCGTGCTGGAAGTCGCATCGCGGTTGCTGGGCGAACACGTGCACGCGAGCCGCGTCCAGTACGCCGACATCGATCACGACGAGTTCATCGTCCGCCACTCGTACGCCAACGGAGTCCCGCCATTCGCCGGACGAGGGCCGGTCAACCGCTTTGGCGCGACGGTCGTAGAGGCGTTCCGTCGCGGAGAAGGCGTCGTCGTCGACGACGTTCAGACCGACCCCCGGTTCACGGAGCGCGAGCGGGCCACTTTGCTATCGACAGAGATCGCGGCCTTCGCCGGCGTCATGATGACGAAGGGCGGACGATGGGTGGGCGCCTTCGGTGTCCATAGTGCGACGCCACGCATCTGGACGGGGGCCGAGGTCGATCTCATCCGCGATGTGGCCGAGCGTACCTGGGAAGCGTTCGAGCGCGCCCGCGCCGAGGCGGCGCTGCGCCTGGCGAACAAGGAGTTGCGGGAAAGCGAAGACCGCTTCTCGGTGATCCACGATCGCGCCCCGTTCGCGATCAGCCTCACGAGCGTGCCTGACGGGAAGATCGTCAGCGTCAACGACACCTTCGAGCAGCTGTTCGAGTTCTCTCGCGAGGAAGTCCAGGGAAAGACGCGCGTGGAGCTTGGCATCTCGAACCCTACCTTGAATGCCGCGCTCGTCGAGACGCTCGAACGGACCGGTGCCCTTCGTGATTACGAGGTCCGCCGCCGAACGAAGTCCGGAGAGGAGCGCATCCTCCTGCTTTCGATCGATCCAGTGACGATCGCCGAGCGCGAGTTCCTGCTGACGACGGCAATCGACGTCACGGAGAAGAAACGCGCCGAGGCGGCGCTCCGGGAACGTGAGTGGCGGCTGCGACTGGCGCTCGACGCGTCTGGGGCCGGCTCCTGGACGCGGGACCCTCGTACGCACGATGTGGATTGGGATGACAACCTCCGCGCGATGTACGGCTTCACTCCCAACGAGCCGGCGACGTTCGACGCCTGGTTGAACCGTGTGCACACGGACGACCGCCAGCAGGTACTCGGCGTCGTCGCGGACATGCTGCAGACGAGCGACGCGTGGGACGCCACGTATCGTATCGTGCGGCCCGACGGTACCGTATCGTGGATACAGAGCCTGGGACGCGCCGAGCGTGATTCCACCGGAGCCGTCACGCGACTGACCGGCCTCGACTTCGACATCACCGCTCGCCGGCGGCTGGAAGAGCTGCGCCGGGCGCAACGGGACGAGGCACGCGATCGCGAGCTGCGGCTCCTGCTGGAAACGGCCGCGCAAGGCATCATGTCCGTGAATGCGCAGGGGCTGATCGTCACCGCGAATCGTGCCGTCGAGAGGATGTTCGGCTGGGACCCCGGGGAGGTCATCGGCCAGTCGATCGAGCAGCTCGTGCCGTTGTCTCTTCGCGACAGGCACGAAGAGCATCGAGCCACATACGCCGCGGCGCCGCATTCCCGTCTGATGGGCGGTGACCTCGACCTCGTTGGTCAACGTAAAGGCGGGACGACGTTTCCAATCGAAGTCAGTTTGAATCACGTCGCGACCCCGGATGGCGGCCACACCCTCGCGTTCGTCACCGACATCACGGAACGCCAGCAGGCCAAGGCTTCGTTGCAGGAGCGAACCATCGAATTGGAACGCCGGACGGCTCAGTTGAGCCGGATGGCGTCCGACCTGACGCTCGCCGAGCAGCGCGCGCGCGAACAGCTCGCGCGGACCCTTCATGACGGCCTTCAACAGTTACTGGTCCTTGCGTCGCTCAACCTCGATGAACAGTTGAAGAGCGATCCGAATCGGGGAACCGACTCGTACGAATTGATCGCGCGCGCCAAGGCTCATGTCGATGAGGCGGCGGAGGCCGCACGGTCCTTGAGTGTCGAGCTGTTTCCCCCTTTGCTCCACAGTTCGGGACTGCCGATTGCGCTGTCGTGGCTGGCCAACTCGACGAAGGCGAAGTATGGACTCGAGGTCCGGCTCTCCGCCGATCCGCGCGCCAATTCTGATCGACGTGACCTCCGCACCCTGTTGTTCGAGTCGGTCCGGGAGCTGCTCTTCAACGTGGTCAAGCACGCTCAGGCGGACTGCGTCACGGTCGATCTGGCGCTCGACCCGGATGATTGCTTGTGCATCACAGTCACCGACCAGGGGATCGGATTCGACCCGCTCAAACTCGCAGACCTCGAAAGGGTCGGCCAGACTGGATGGGGGCTGTTCAGCATCCGCGAACGCGTGATGCTGTTGGGGGGCCGGCTCGAAATCGACAGCGCGCCGGGCCAGGGAACGCGATTCCGACTCGTCGTGCCTCGACGCGACGCGGCGGCCGGGCGGTCGTCCTTCAGCCCCGCCGCGAACATCCGCGGGGCCCCTCCGATCGGGCGCTCGTTTTCGCCGCGTGTACTGAAGCTGCTGATCGTCGACGATCACGCGGCGATGCGAACGACGCTTCGCGAGATGGTGCAGGCGCGGCCCGAGCTGCAGGTCGTCGGCGAGGCCGCGAACGGGCTCGAGGCGATCGCTCAAGCGCATGCGCTCAAGCCCGATCTGATTCTGATGGACGTCTCGATGCCCCGGATGGACGGCATCGAGGCGACGCGTCGTCTTCGCGTGGAGCTCCCGTCCATCCGCGTGCTCGGTCTGTCGGTGCAGCCACGATTGCAGGGACCGCATCCAATCGAGCAGGCGGGGGCCGTCGCGTTCTTCAACAAAGTCGACACGCAGCCGTTGATCGATCACATACTCGCCATGCACGCCGCTGAAGTGGCGATGTGAACGGCCTCCGGTATTTCGGAGGCTCTCGAACGTCCGGGCGCGCGTTTCGTTCATCATCCAATCGTGTCGAACGTGGCACGCGATGTGCCCCTGAGAGTTGAACGTGACAAAGCCGCGCTCGGATGCTCTCGTGTTCTTCGGTGCGAGCGGGGATCTTGCGTACAAGAAGATCTTCCCGGCACTCCAGGCGATGGTGCGGCGTGGCAGACTCGACTTCCCGGTCGTCGGTGTCGCGAAGTCGTCGTGGACACGAGAGAACCTCATCGAACGTGCGCGGGCGTCGGTCATCGAGCACGGCGGCGGCGAAGATCCGGACGCGTTTCCGAAGCTCGTGTCTCTGTTGCGATACGTCGATGGCGACTACAACGACGCCGCCACCTTCTCGCGGCTGAAAGCCGAGCTCGACCACCAGCGGCGTCCCATTCACTACCTCGCGATTCCGCCAAGCATGTTCCCGACGGTCGTGGGACAGCTCGCCGATGCGCATTGCGTGGAGGACGCACGCGTCATCGTCGAGAAGCCGTTCGGTCGGGACCTGACGTCCGCGAAGTCGCTCAATCGCGTGCTTCACGACGTCTTTGAAGAGGACTGCATATTCCGGATCGATCACTATCTCGGCAAGGAGGCGGTACAGAACATCCTCTACTTCCGCTTCGCCAACGCCTTTCTCGAGCCGATCTGGAACCGAAACTATGTCGAGAACGTGCAGATCACGATGACAGAGCGCTTCGGCGTCCAGGGCCGTGGCAAATTCTACGAGGAGACCGGCATCGTCCGCGACGTCATCCAGAATCACCTGCTGCAGATCGTGACCTACCTCGCGATGGAGGCGCCGTCGTCGACGTACGCGGAGGCCATTCGCGACGAACAGGTCAAAGTCTTACGCAACATCAGGCCACTGAGCGCGCCCGACGTCGTTCGCGGGCAGTTCCGCGGATATCGCGACGAGCCCGGTGTGGCGAAAGACTCCGCGATCGGGACGTTCGCAGCGGTGCACTTGAGCGTCGACTCGTGGCGATGGGAAGGCGTCCCCTTCTACATCCGCGCCGGCAAGTGTCTCACCACCACGACCACCGAAGTCATCGTCGAGTTCAAGCTGCCGCCACAGGTCGTCTTCACCGAAGCGATACCGTCCATCGGCAACTACGTCCGTTTCCGTCTGGCACCACACGTCGCCATCGCGCTCGGCGCGCGGGCCAAACGGCCGGGCGAAGGGATGGGCGGGCGTCCCGTTGAACTCTCGGTCGTCGAAGAACCGGAAGAGAACCGGCTCGGTGACTACGAGCGCCTCCTCGGCGACGCCATCGCCGGAGACACCACGCTCTTCGCGAGGCAGGACGTCGTCGAAGCGGCCTGGGCCATCGTCGACCCGCTGCTTCAGAACCCCGGGCCCATGTTCGAGTACGAGCCCGGGTCGGGCGGACCGCCGCAGGCCGATCGTCTGGTGGCGGAGATCGGCGGCTGGAACACGTCGCTCTAGCTTAGCTAAGGTAGAGCAGTTTCACGGCTGCCTTTCCGCGCAGGGGGCACCGGCCGCTCCGTGGACCAAGGACCTTGGACCAAAGGACGGACCAAGAACCAAGCACGAAGGACCAAGGACGCGCGCTACACCGATATGAAATGCACGCTAAAGTGCGGGATCATTTCCTTCGAATCATCCGGATGACCCCCTTGATGATCCGCTGCGTGAGCGGCCCGAACGGCTCGTCAGTGGTGAGATAGGTCCATGTGGCACCGCGTTGGCGGCCGGTGGCCTGACCGCTATCAACCTCCGAGAGCCTCAGCTCCACTTCATCGTCTAGTGATCCCGTCATCTGCTCGAACATCCCATGGACTTCCGCGAGGTACGTCTGGTGCGGATTCTTGCCGCCGATCGAGAGCCACGGTGTGCCGGCGCGCAGTTCAGCGATCGCGGCCAGATAGTCGGACCAGAGATCATCGATCACCTCGAGCGTGACCTGTTGCACCCTCGTCGACGTCGGCGTCCGCCCGGTGAGCACGTCGTCACGACGCTCGCGCACCGCGAGGCGTTGCCCCTCGATCAGCGACTCGTACTTGCGCAGGAACAGACGGATGTCGAGATTCTGCCCTTCGGCCATGCGCTGGACCTGATCGGGCTCGACATCCGGATCGTCTGGTACATGTTTGAGGAAGAGCGGATCCTCGCGCGAGACGAAGAACTGCGAACTGCCCGGATCGCCCTGGCGGCCGGCGCGGCCGCGCAGCTGATGATCGATGCGACGGCTGTCGTGACGATTGGTCCCGATGACGTGCAGGCCGCCGAGTTCGGCGACGCCGTCGCCAAGGACGATATCCACGCCGCGGCCGGCCATGTTGGTCGAGATCGTCACGGCACTGCGAACGCCGGCGCGGGCAACGATCTGAGCTTCGCTCGCTTCGTGTCGCGCGTTCAGCACGTGATGCGGAACATCGCCGAGCCGGCGGCTGAACCGCTCGGACTCTTCAACACTCGCCGTGCCGACGAGCACGGGACGGCCGCCGGCGTGCAAGCGACGGATCTCGTCGACGACCGCCGCTTCCTTCTCCGCTTTGGTCGTAAACAGCCGATCGGCTTCGTCGACACGCACGACAGGTCGATGCGGCTGGATTGGCACGACGCGGAGATCGTAGATTTCGCGGAACTCCGACGCCTGCGTCGCTGCGGTGCCGGTCATCCCGCACAGGCGTCCGTACATCGCGACCAGGTTCTCGACCGTGATGGAGCCGAGCACGCGACCCTGAACGTTGAGTCGTACGCCTTCCTTGCATTCGAGCGCGGTCTGCAGACCCGCAGGCCAGCGCCGTTCTTCGACAATGCGGCCTTTGAACTCGTCGACCGACAACACTGCGCCGGCCTGGACGACGTAGTCCACATCCTTCTTGAGCAGCGCGTGTGCGTGAAGGGCGTCCTGCAGCGCGGCGTGGGCCTCGAGTTGCTCCGCATCGAACAGATTCGCAACCCCGAACGCCTGCTCGACGTGCCGCACACCCGCTGGCGTGAGCACCACGTTGCGTCCACCCGACTCGATTCCGTAGTGGTACCCGGGCCGGAGCTCGCGAACCGCGCGGTCCGCGAGCACGGGCCAGTCGGATCGCTCAGACGCGCCTCCTGCAATGACCAGCGGAATCCTCGCTTCATCGATCAGAATCGAATCCGCTTCGTCGATGAGCGCCGCTACCTGATTGAACGGCCGATGCACGAGCTCTGATTCGTCGCAGGCCAGCCCGTCACGTAGATAGTCGAAACCGACTTCGTTGGCGGTGGCATACGTCACATCGGCGCGATAGGCGGCCCACCGCTCGCTGGTCGACATGCGCTGCTGAATCGACGCAACGGTCAACCCGAGCCGCTCGTAGATCGGGCGCATCCATTCGGCGTCTCGATGTGCGAGGTAGTCGTTTGCCGTCAGTACGTGTACGCCGCCGTGCGAGCGCGCGTGCCAGACGACCGCCGGCACGGCCGCGAGTGTCTTTCCTTCGCCGGTCTGCATTTCGACGATGTGGCCGTCGGCAAGCGCGAGCGACGCCTGCAGCTGCTCGTCGTGCATGTGGAGGCCGAGCACCCGCAACGCCATGACGGCAGTGACCGCCACGATCTGCGGCAGCGCGTCAGCATGCGCAACGGTCTCCCGCAGCAGCTCGTCGGGCGCGTTCGCGAACGAGGCCCGCAAAACGTTGATGTGCTGAATCGTCGGCGCAGCCGTCGAGCCGCGCGAAAACAGCGAGCGCAATGTCCGCACGGAGTCCTCCTTGAATTGTGTGGTCGTACGTGCTCGATCGGGCAGGCCAGCAGGTCTACTTACGATCGAGCGACAGCGCTACGACACGACAACAGGAGGCGGACGTTGAAAGAGCGCGTGACGAACCGGCGCCGGCCGGGTTTCCACGCGCAACGGAGAGTAGGTCGTGGCCTGAGCGAGGCCGATTGCGGCCGCTCGTTCCGCGACCTGATGCGCAACCGGTACCATCCGCGCGCCGCGCTGTTTCCAGACGATGGATACAGTCGTCTGCGATCCGGCGACTCCGCGCGTGTTCGCGACGGCCGCGCCCGAGAGGGCGAGCAGCGCGACGAGAAGCGCGGCAACGCTGACCCGACGCATGAAAGCCAGTATCGCACACGGTGTTCACGCTGAAAGTCGAGTGAAGCGACGTTCTGGCGGCCGGGCAAGGCACCTCCGGCGCCCGAGGATGGGCTAAGCGCGACTGCAGGCGGTCGGCTATGATCCCCGCGATGCGATCGCGGATCCTGCTGGCGGATGACTACGACGGACTGCTCGAGGCCTGGCGACGTCTGCTCGAGCCCCGCTACGACGTCGTCGGGGCGGTTCGCGACGGCCGCGCGCTCCTTGAGGCCGCCGTCGCGCTCGAGCCTGACGTCATCGTCGCCGATCTCGCCATGCCAGGGATGAATGGGCTCGATGCCTGCCGCACCATCAAGCACTCGCTGCCGCAGATCAAAGTGGTGCTGGTCACCGCTGGCGCCGACGAGCACGTCGCGCGCGTCGCGTTCGGCGCGGGTGCCTCGGGCTTCGTACTGAAGTACGCGGCCGCAGAGGATCTGCCGGTCGCGATCGAACGCGCGTTGACTGGGGGCACGTACTGCACGCCCCGACCAGATTCACACAGTTGATGCGTCACCACATGAAGGGACCGTGCCTGGCGCCATTGTCGATTGCGCTCGCATTGGTCTGTGTCTGTCCGCATGCGATCGCATACGCCCAGACCGCGGCGGTGAAGACGCCCAAGAAAGTGCTGGCGCTCCACGTCGTGAGGCGCGACTCACCGGCATTCGACGACACCTTTCGCGCCGTCATCAGTGAAGCGTTCCGCGGCCCCGTCGACTACTACAGCGAATACATCGACCTCGCCCGGCTCGTCGACGACTCGTACCACACCGCCCTTCACAACTACCTGCGCGAACGTTATGTGGAGGGTGACGGCGTCGATGTGGTGATTGCTTCGGGACCATCGGTCTTGTCGTTCCTGAACCGCGACCCGACGCTGTTTCAGTCAGTGCCGATCGTGTTTACTACCCGGCCTGGCCTGCTCGGACAATCCTCATCGACCGGCATCATCTCCGCCATCGATCTCGCAAGCACACTATCGGCCGCTCTCCAGGCACAGCCGGAGACGAAACATGTCTTCGTGGTCAGCGGGGTCGCGCCGTTCGACAAGCTGTACGAAGACATCCTCGAGGACGACGAAGCTGCGTTCGCCGGCAGGGTGACCTTCCACAGCCTTGCCGGGCTGTCCATCTCCGACCTCGAGCAGCGCGTTCGGAATCTGCCGAGCGACGCCATCCTCTATTACTTGAGTCTCTCCGACGATGGCGCCGGTCATACGTTCATGCCGCTCGATGCCGTCGAGACGATCTCCGCCGCCGCGAACGTACCGGTCTACAGCTGGCACGAGTCGGCGCTCGGGCACGGCATCGTCGGCGGCCGGCTGCATTCGTCGCTTCGCGATGCGCGGGAAACGGCGCAACTCGCCGCGCGGGTGTTGCAGGGCGAGTCACCGCAGTCCATCCCGGTGAGGACCGTCGACAGCTACGCCTATGAGTTCGATTGGCGTCAGCTGCAACGATGGGGGATCAGCGAGTCGAGACTCCCGAGGGGGAGCGTGATCCGTTTTCGCGAGCCGACGCCGCTGCAGCGCTATCGCGGTTACGTGATCGGCGGCGGCTTCGTCGTCGCGGCACAGATGCTGCTCATCGGCGGTCTCCTGATTCAGCGCTCGAGACGCCGGCGGGCCGAAGAGGAGCTGCGGGGCTCCGAAGCGCGAAACAGCGCCCTCCTTCGAGCGATGCCGGATCTCATGTTCGTCATGGATCGCGACGGCAGGTATGTGGACTTCCACGGTCGCGATCGGACGCTGCTGCTCGTGCAACCCGAGATCTTCCTCGGCAAGACCATGAGGGAGATCATGCCGCCAGCGCTGGCCGAACGGTTCATGATCTCGATCGAACAGGCCTATCGGACGCAGGAGCCTGTCGGCGTCGAATACGAGCTGCAGCTGGACGAGCTGCGATACTTCGAAGCGCGCATCGTGCCCACCGACCACGGGCGGGTCCTCACCATCGTGCGTGACGTCACCGTGGCCAAGCGCGCACTCGAGCTCAATCGCGTGCTCGCCGGCCGCGTGATCGTGACCCAGGAGGCGGAGCGACAGCGGATCGCCCGTGAGTTGCACGACGATCTGAGCCAGAAGATCGCACTGCTCAACATCGACGTCAGCCAGCTGGCACACGAACTGCCGTTTCGCGAGTATCGCGGTCGTCTCGAGAAGCTGTCATCACAGGCGAAGGAGATCGCCACCGATCTGTACGGTCTGTCACACGAGCTGCATCCGTCGAGGCTGCAGACCCTGGGTCTGGTGGAATCCATGCGTCTTCTGTGTCACGACGTGTCGCAGCAGCACAACCTGACGATCGCGTTCAGTGAATCGCACCTGCCCAATAGCGTCGATCCGAGCGTGGCGCTGTGCTTGTACCGGATTACGCAGGAAGCCCTGCACAACGTGGTGAAACACAGTCAGTCGTGCGACGCGTCCGTCCGGCTGGAACGCGATGGCGACGATATCGTGCTCGTCGTCGCCGACTCCGGCGTCGGATTCGATCCCCTCGCCACCGATCATGCGGGACTTGGTCTCATCAGCATGCGCGAGCGAGTCAGCGTCCTCAAGGGCGATCTGGTCATCGAGGCCGCTGATCGCGGCGGCACATGCATCCGCGTGCGCGTACCGCTGACACCTCCACTCGGCCAACTCGCACTGGAGCCCGCATAGCCGATGGCGAGATCAGGCGAGACCTCACCTGAAGCTCGAGTGACGAAGAACGTCAGGAATTGAGAACACGAGCGTCGCCCTCGACATTTTCGCGACACCTGAATCGGATGTGCCGCGTTGCCATGCTGCGCATTCTTGGGACTGCGGGTGAAGGAGTGTTCCCGTGCGGCGGGTCTTGCACCTCGTTCCGCCCCATGACCCGGTCTCGTGCCCTGAAATCGGCGTCTGTCGCCTCCGCCGCGTCAGCCAGGCTGCGCTATGTCAACGATCGTCTGCCTGGAATCCGGCGCGAGACGGGGCCAGGTGGCTTCACGTACATCGGTACGGACGGGAAGAGGATCCGGTGCGCCTTGGAGCTTGCGCGCATTCGCGCGCTTGCGGTTCCTCCTGCGTGGAGCGACGTCTGGATCTGCGCGCACCCACGCGGACATCTTCAAGCCACCGGTCGTGATGCCAAGGGTCGCAAGCAGTATCGCTATCACGCTGATTGGCGCATCTGTCGCGACGAATCGAAATTCGATCGCATGCAGGCGTTCGCCGCCGCGCTGCCGGGCATTCGACGTCGCACGAGGGCAGACCTCGGGCTTCCGGGTGTGCCGCGCGACAAAGTGCTGGCGGCGATCGTGCAACTCCTCGAGAAGAGCCTCATTCGCGTCGGAAACGAGGAGTACGTGAAGCAGAATCAGTCCTTTGGATTAACGACGCTGCGCAACCGCCACGTGCGGGTGCGTGGTGGCGTGCTGCGCTTCCAGTTTCGCGGGAAGAGCCGAATCCACCATTCGGTGGACGTCGACGATCGACGGCTCGCCAGAGTCGTCACACAATGCCGCGACCTTCCCGGTCACGAGCTGTTTCAGTACCTCGATGACGCCGGCGCTCCCAGGCGCATCGATTCCAGCGACATCAACCGGTACCTGAAGGACGTCACCGGCGAGGATTTCACCGCGAAGGATTTCCGTACGTGGTCGGGAACCGTGCATGCGGTCAGCGCGCTGCGCGAGTTCACTCCCGCGAACTCAAAAACGCAGGCAGAAAAGAACGTGGCGCTCGCCATGGAAGCCGTTGCCAAGCTGCTGGGCAACACGCGTGCAGTCTGCCGCAAGTCGTACGTGCATCCCGGGATCATCGACTGCTATCACGGTGGAGCGATGACGAAGCTCCTCAGCCGCCATCTGAAGATGGCGCGCAGGAACTCCGCTGGTCTGCGTGTCGATGAAGTCGCCGCGATCGCGCTGCTCACGCATCTGCAGGGCAGAGGGAAAGCGGCCTAACACTCGCTGCTTATAGTCGGTGCGATCCCCTCTGACGCGTGACGGTGCGATCCCTTCTGACGCGTGACGGTGCGATCCGGCTCGCGTCAGTCGGTGCGATCTTGCTTGGGACGGTCGATGCAAGATCGCACCGACACGCGTTAGTCTGATCGCACCGACCGAGCTCAGGCTCGCACCGACAGGCGACAGTGGGATCGCACCGACCAGCGTCAGCGGGATCGCACCGACACACGTCGCAGGAACGTGACCTCGGACATCCCCCGCCAGGTCTTCGTCGACACGACCACACCAACCCGATCGAGAAGACGCCTGACACCAACGTTGTAGGCCAGCATCTCCGCGATGAATCGATCGAACCCGCGAACCTCCGCGGCACCGAGCGTTCGCATCGCCAGCGCGGTCCCGATGCCCTGGCGTTGCCACTCGTCCTGGACCACGAACCCGACTTCCGCAGTGTGATCATCGAGCGCGGCACATTCGCCCAGCGCCACGACTTCGGCGCCATCGGCGATGTCCGACTCTGCGATCAGGGCCAATCGACGATCGTCATCCACAGACGTGATGAGCCTCAGAAGGGCTTCGGGCGGGTCCGGCATCGGCGACGCGAAGCGCAGGTATCGCGTTTGCGGACTCAGCCGGCGATAGAACTCACCGATGACACCAACATCGCTCTGACGCAGCGGACGAAGGCGAATGGCGCCGCGATTC